>JAESGM010000229.1_pt1 | contig 99285 bp, 91 predicted proteins | sample 9269721 | NCBI WGS metagenome assembly JAESGM01 (sample SAMN15720920, study PRJNA650825) | algae metagenome | isolation source: Komarekiella atlantica HA4396-MV6 and co-occurring heterotrophs from... | place: USA: Theobald House, Kauai, HI | collected 2009-07-29 | reverse complement strand
TCGCGGGTCAAATTGCTGGGGTATGCTTTACTCATGTTGCTCTTTCGGTGCTGTTTACTATCTATTCACAGCGTATACCGAGAGAGCTTTTTTACCACCTATCTGACTTTTCAAACAGCCTCTAAGGGGGCGCTCACTTCCAACCGAAAACTAATAACCCAAAGCCGATTAGCAGCAGGCGCTATCTGGCAAGTTTAAATCCCCCAACTGTTTACTGTTTACTGTTCACTGTTTACTGATTTAAGCTCCGGTTCATCTAAGGTGGTATCTGCTATGGCGCAATCGGAAATTGTGATCTGAGGTTTTGTATGAATAGGAAAATTTACATTGGATTGATGGCATTACCTGTTTATTTATACAATGCCTGTTCAAGCTTTACTAGTAGTGACGTGCCAATATTCAACTCCAAGATTCCCATAACAACTGCTGTAATTGCTGTCAGTACAAATGCCCAGTTAAAAATAGTACCGTGGCCAACATCAGCTAGAGACGACCAGACAGAAGATTGTCTTCGTGCAGGCATTTGTAAAGATTGACGGGGAATGATTTTCAGTTATACGTGAATAATACTTTTCTTTGGCTGGTTTAGTGAATGCGCTCTTTGCATTTAAACTAGTATATTTTTATTTCTACATAGAATACTATATCTATCGGTAAGACTCCTATTTGATTTGGGAAAAATTTTGTAGATTTGAAGTTTCAAATGCTTGACAATTAAGTAGCCGATTGTAAATGCTGTTGTGCGATCGCTTGTAGTCATGGCCCAATAGCTTAAAATCGGTGTGAAATGCGATCGCCTGTCATAACGCACATGACATAGTACTTGCAACAAAACTTGTATGACAGTCATAGCCTTGTGTGTGTTAATTGCCAGCAGTTATATGATGACGGTGCTTATTTTAAGTCGTAGTTAAGATAAAGGAGTAAAAAACTCTCACTCACCACTAGCAATGACCTCAACCCTGCTGAAATTTCCTCGTCTCAATGCTCCAAAGCTCAGGCAGTTGCCTAATGGTTTGACAATCATTGCAGAGCAGATGCCAGTTGAAGCCGTTAATCTGAGCTTGTGGGTTAAAGCTGGCTCGGCTGTTGAATCAGATGCTATTAACGGCATGGCTCACTTTTTAGAGCACATGATTTTTAAAGGAACCGAGCGACTGGCTAGCGGCGAGTTTGAACGCCGAATTGAAGAACGGGGTGCTGTTACCAATGCCGCTACTAGCCAAGATTATACTCATTACTATATAACCACTGCTCCTAAAGATTTTGCTGAACTGGCTCCACTACAAATAGACGTAGTATTTAATCCCAGTATTCCTGATGATGCCTTTGAACGTGAGCGATTAGTAGTCTTGGAAGAAATTAGACGTTCAGACGATAATCCCCGTCGCCGCACGTTTCGACGATCAATGGAAACAGCGTTTGATTTTTTACCCTATCGCCGTCCAGTATTGGGGCCAGAAGAAGTGATTACCCAACTTCAACCCCAGCAAATGCGAGATTTTCACGCTAATTGGTATCAACCCCAATCGATTACTGCTGTGGCTGTGGGGAATTTACCTGAAGAAGAATTAATTGAAATTGTGGCTGAGGGATTTGCACAAATTAATAAGACTCAAGAGTCAACCGTCAACAATCAAGAGCTAAGCGTTAGTCCTGAACCTGCTTTTACAGAAATTGTCCATCAGGAGTTTATTGATGAAAGTCTCCAACAAGCAAGGATAGTCATGGTTTGGAGGGTTCCAGGTTTGGCTCAAATAGATCAAACTTATGGACTGGATGTTTTGGCAGGAATTTTAGGACAAGGACGGACATCGAGATTAGTACAGGATTTGCGAGAAGAAAAAGGATTAGTGTCTTCCATCGCGGTGAGCAATATGAGCAATCTACTGCAAGGGACGTTTTATATTTCGGCTAAGTGTGCAGTGGAAAATTTACAAGCTGTAGAAGATGCGATCGCTCAACACATTCGCAAGTTACAAACAGAGTTAATTGCAGAATCAGAAATCGCCCGCGTGCGGCGACGAGCCGCTAACAGGTTTATTTTTGGCAATGAAACACCAAGCGATCGCGCTGGGTTGTATGGTTACTATCAGTCTATGGTGGGAGATTTAGAACCAGCGTTTAACTACCCAGCTAACATTCAAGCTCAGAATGCTCCTGAATTGTTATTTGCAGCTAACCAGTATCTTGCTCCAGATGCTTATGGTGTAGTTGTCCTCAAGCCGTTTTAGTAGTCAAAAATAATTGACTATTAGGTAAATAACAAATGACAAAATTACATGATGTGGACTGACATTGATAGTCATATTAGCCAGGTAACTGGCGAAAAATTTCAGAGTCAGCAGCGGCGATCGGTTAGTGGTGGGTGTATTAACCAAGGCTATGCTGTCTCGAATGGTCAGCTTACCTACTTTGTCAAGCTCAACCAAGCATCGCAAGTTGCCATGTTTGAGGCTGAGGTGCTGGGTTTGGAAGATATGTTAGCAACAGCTAGCATTCGCGTTCCCAAACCAGTTTGCTGGGGAATAGCTGCTAATTCTAGCTACATTGTGTTGGAATGGTTGGAAATTGGTGGTGACAGCAGTTCTGGGGAAGAGATGGGGCGCAAATTGGCAGCGATGCATAAAGCTAGTAGTAGTCAAGGTTTTGGTTGGAAAATTAATAATACTATCGGTTCTACACCCCAAATCAATACTTGGACAGCAGACTGGGCAGAATTTTATACAAAACATCGACTTTCGTATCAATTTCAGTTAGCGAGGCGACGGGGGGGTAATTTCCCTCAACAAGAAAAGCTACTAGCGGCTATTCCAGAATTGTTGGCACACCAAGTACAACCCTCTTTGGTACATGGCGATTTATGGGGTGGGAATGCTGGGTTTACTGTGTCGGGAGAACCAGTGATATTTGATCCTGCAACTTATTTTGGCGATCGCGAAGTTGATATCGCTATGACAGAATTGTTTGGTGGTTTTCCAGCAGCTTTTTACAAGGGTTACAACGAAGTGTTTCCTTTAGATGCAGGCTATGAAAAGAGAAAAACTCTCTATAACCTGTATCATATTTTGAATCACTTCAATCTATTTGGCGGCGGTTATGGTTCCCAAGCGAATCGGATGATTGACCAGATTTTGCGTTGAATTTCACCTTTTTAAAAAGTCCTAATAGTCTGATCGCTCTTCAACAACAAAGCACAAGGATGTAGAAGAGTAATTACTTGTGGTGAAATGCTATCGTGAAGCCTGCCCAGCAGTATGTAGAGTATGCCTAACCCAGCATAACATTCTAAAAAATTACAATCCTACAGAGCGCGATAATTACTCACACTAATCTTATGTGCGAGTGACTAATTTCCTAATTTTTTTTGTATTGTGACACTTTCATAGTACTACTGTACCAATTCAGCTTTTTGTCTACTCATTTTGAAAGTACTGAAAGTTTGGAGAGCCAAGATTCATAATTAATAAAAATTTATTTTTGGAATTGGCATTACTCTTTTGATCTTTAATTTTGTCTCAATATATTAATTGATAGTAAATGAAAATGGCTAACAAATCAACAAGTAGTGAGTCTGAGCCACAACCTAATTTAAATACAGAAAACTCTGTTTTGCAATGGCCCTCTAATACGTCATTTCCTTTAAATATTTCTAGTGAAAAGAGAAATGTTAAGCAAGAAATTATTAAAGATATTAATTATAGTGAAAATTATTTAATAGTTACAGGATTTACGTCTCTGGGAAATATTATAGATATATTTAGTACGGATATTTATATTTCAAAAACAAATTCTGTTCGTATTATCCTTGGCTCTGTACCGGAGATTCGACCCAGAAAGTTTTGGAAAAGAGTTGAGTTACAAAAAGAAATAAAAGATTATTGGTTAGAACGTGGATATTCATTATTGAATGGTGCAAATATTATTAAAACTATTGAGTATATTAAAACTGATAAACTTCATTTTAAAATTTTGGATAATTTACATGCAAAACTCTATATTGGCAAAGGTCATGCAATTTTAGGTTCCTCCAATTTTAGCAAAAATGGTTTGACTCAACAATTAGAAGCTAATATGAGAGTTCAAAATAATTTTATTATACCAATTGAAAATGAACCGTATGAAGGAATGGCTCAGATTGCAGAAAATTATTATAAATCTGGGCAAGACTATAAAGATGGAATAATAGATTTATTAGAACAATTAATGAGAATCACATCTTGGGAAGAAGCTTTGGCAAGAGCGATCGCAGAAATTCTAGAATGCAATTGGTTCAAAGGATTTCCTCAACTATATGAAAAACTAAATAATGTAAGCTTGTGGCCTGCACAGAGATATGGTTTAGGGCAAGCATTATATATATTACAAACTCAAGGTTGTGTCTTGATTGCCGATCCAACGGGTTCTGGTAAGACTAAGCTCATCACTACACTTCAATTATTACTATTCTACTGGCTGTGGGAGTCTGACAGAATGAATAAATCATATATCTTGACAATATGTCCACCAATAGTAAAAAACAATTGGCATCAGGAATCTGTTGAGATAGGATTTGCTCAGAGTTCACAGGTTTCAATGGGATTATTAAGCCATACTCAAAACTCTAGATATAAAGATATTCTGAAAGAGATTAAATCAGCTAATATCTTAACGATAGATGAAGCTCATAATTATTTAAATTCAAAATCTCGGCGAAGTGATAATATTTCCAAGCATACATCTGACTATGTTATTCTTTCTACCGCCACACCTATTAGCAAGCAAGTTAGAGATTTATTACGCTTGATAGAAATGCTTGATGTTGACAATCTAGATGATGATGAATTAAATCAGTTAAAAAGACTTAAAAAAGGTGGATTATTAAACAATGCTAAAGAAACAGAGAATTTAAGAAATTATATTAGAAAGTTTATTGTACGTAGAACGAAAAAACAATTTAAAAATTTAATTGAACGAGAACCAGAGAAGTACAAAGATAGATTTGGAAGATTATGTCGATATCCCAAAACTGAGAGTCACACTTATGCTACTAAAGAAACAACCAAGGACAAATCAATAGCGTTAGAAATTAATAATCTCGCTAAACAGTTAAAGGGAATTGTATATTTACAAAAGCTAGAAAAGACTGACTATTATTTTGAAATTGGAGAGGAAGCTTATATTAAGATGAGGTTAAATACAGCAAATACGCTAGCAATATTTGCTGTACAAGCAACATTGAGGTCTTCGAGAGTAGCTTTAATAGAACTTATAGAAGGGACAAAACTAGTTCTAGATGAATTCAAATTTACAACTTCTAAAATACACTCTGGAAAAATTATTGAAAAATTAGAAAACTATAAGATAAAACTTCCTGACAATAAACTCTCTGATAATTTGCTACCATCCTGGCTAACAAATTTAGCAGAATATCAAAAGGTTTGTGATAAAGAAATTAAAATATACACACAAATAGCACAGCTAGTAAGAAAAATATCACCTGCACGTGAAAATTCAAAAGTTGAGAAACTAGTTAAACTTTTTGAAAAACACAATTTAGTTATTGCATTTGATAGTACTATAATAACTCTAGATTATTTGAAAAAGCTGATTAGAGAAAATCACACAAATATCGAAACTTATATTGTGACTGGGACAACAACAAAAGATACAGCATTAAAAAAATTTGAACTAGGTTCAAAAGAGAAAAATATTTTGGGATTGCTTTCTGACTGTATGTCAGAAGGTGTTAATTTACAGCAGGCATCTGCTGTATTATTTTTAGATATGCCAACTGTTCTCCGAATAGCTGAACAACGTATTGGCAGAATTGATAGATTAGACAGTCCTCATAAAAAAATCCAAGTTTTCTGGCCATCTGAATCTGATGAATTTGCGCTGAGAACAGATAAAAAATTAATTAAAACTTCTTTAGATGCAGAGAGTTTAATTGGATTAAACTTTGACATTCCTCCTCAAGTTTTAGATAAACACATGGATGAAATTGTACGTCCTAAAGACTTTGTAGAGGCTTTGGAAGAACTTGAGCAAGAAGACTATATTTGGGAAGGGATACAAGATGCCTTTAAACCAGTTCATAATTTATATGAAGGAGAAAATTCACTTATTCAAAGAAAAGATTATTTATATTTTAAAGATGTGAATGCAAGCGTAAAAGTCAAAATAAGTATATTAAAATCTAAGGAAAATTGGTTATTTATAGCAACGAGAGGAGGGAAATCATCACCACCCAGATGGTATTTTATTGATTCAAAAGATTGTATCTATTCAGAGCTACCAGAGATATGTAGAGAAATAAGATCAAGATTAAACACTTCAACTAACCCAGAAAAGTGGACTGACACAACTACTCAAGTTCTAAGTAAATATCTTCAGCTTCTTAAAATCAATGAAATTAAACTCTTACCAAATAAGAGAAAAAGAGCATTAGAAGTTGTCCAATTTATAATTGAAAGACAATTACAGATAACTAAAAATGCCTCAAACAAGAGTCTATATGAAGAAGTACTTGAGCTATTTAAACCAACTTCAATAGACTCAGAGTATAGTATCAATTATTATCTTTTTTCACAGCAATGGCTTGATATACTTAATCCTTATTTATTTGAGAAACGTCAAGACATAAAATACAAAAGACAAATTGTTAGTTTAAATGACTTAAAAGAAGATAAAGAATTTCACAAAATTTTACTGAACCCTGAAAAGCTAGAACAAATAATCAACAATCTACCATATACTCAACCAATTTGGCAAAATGTTGCTGCTTGCATCATTGGTATTTCATCAAAATAAATAATTTCGCTTTGTGAAGAAAAAGGTATCAGATAATGATTCTTGGGCAACTTTGTAATTTTTAAAGATACGAAAAGGTGCTCATTGCTCAAAACTTACTCAAAAGTATTGTAAAAGTAAAACTTCTGAGTCAGCAAACTTAAGTTATAACAATTTTAAGCTTTATAAAGCTTAGTTGGGACAGGGAGTAGACAGTGGGAAAAGACAAGATTTTTTCATAACCCTACTAAATATTAACTACCATCAACTACTGCTTCTATCCTGCCTGAAAGCGGATGTGTAGTTAATATTTGTCTCTTGCCCTTAATGCAACTATGTCCTTTAGTATAATTTACTCTCTGGTTTCGATATCGTATAACTGGCATAGGGTGAGGAGTTTTTGTTTGAGGCGATCGCGCACATTCTCTGGTAATATCACTACACAATCTGGCGCATACTGCATCACTTCTCGCATAAACCAAAATGTACTAGATACCCGCCTAACAACTCGCCGGACTCGCGGTTTATCTGGTATCCATTCATTAATATAGTCCTCTGGTTTAGCTTGATAGGCAAAAGCCAAGCCAGCAAATAAATGCATTTCCACTTCTATCTCAGCCAAACTTCGCCATTCACCAGAAATTGGCATGACAGCAGCTTCAGTAATCCTGTCTAATCGTAAACTCCAGTTGTGAACCAGTTCTGGTATATCAAAGTTTGCTTCTGTTTCTTCGCACCAGCAATCAAGATACTGTCGCTTTTCGTGGGGTGTAACTTTGGCATAGCGAACGTTAAAGTTTAATAAGCGTCCGGCTGCATCTTGATAAGAAAGCTGAAATGGTTGGTTTCGCAGGATGTAGTTATCTATTTGTAATCGCCAAACTGGGGGCAAATTCTCTAAGAAACGTTCGATTTCGCCTCGCAACGGTAATGATAATTCGCTGCGTTCGAGAAGTAAGTGTGCAATGATTTGGGCTTGTTCAATTTGTCCGATATCTGTCAAAGCAGTGATACAGCGATGTAATGCCCTGATGCGTGGTTCTTTCCAATCGTTATTGTTACCGATGAGTAGCTTACGTTGAGCGATCGCTTTAATTAACTTAGAGATGTTAGGATCTTCTCCCCACATCATACCGAATTCACGAGCGATCGCTTCTAACTCGGCTTTATCACGTTCTGATATCGACAGTGTAATAGATTGACCTTTTCGACTCATATTTTATACGGACACTTTTATACGGATATATCTTGGCAACTTCTATTTTGCATGGCATTATAGGGAATAACAACGAGTTACGGACAGTTTTTAAGTCAATTGAAAAACTCGCACCATTGGTGCGAGAAATAGCCTGGAGTCGTTTTATACCCATCTAAAAAACTGCAACCAATGGTTGCATAAATTTGTAGGTGGTATTTAGCACATATATAAAAACTGCCACCATTGGTGACAGAAATCGATTAGATTTACTAAATCTGTCATTCTTTTTGCATAAAAGTTCTGATAAATCAAGCATTTACGTAGCAATTTAAAGAATATGTCTGAAAATTACAGTATTAACCTCAAACCTGTTTATTCTAAAACCGTCCCTACACCTGATGACGTGAAATTACCTAATAATTGGTCACTCTCTTGGCATCAAGTGGCAACTCTGGAGGCATTACGCGATCCAAGTATTGAGGTAATTTTCAACACTGCAATGACTGGAGATGGTAAAAGCTTGGCTGCTTATTTACAGGCTATGACAAGTAGGACACCGACTTTAGCAATGTATCCAACAAACGAGTTAGCAAGAGATCAAGAAAAACAGGTTCAAGGATACAAAGATATTTTTAAACCTCAGAAAGATCCGCAAATAAGACGATTAACAGCAGCTATTTTGGAGAAAGATATAGCGAATGGTAAGCTGTCTTCTAAACGAGATGGGATAGAAGACTTTTCTATTAACTATGAAATTCTGCTGACCAACCCTGACATTTTTCATTACATCCATAATTTTTACTACTTGAGAGAAAAAATAGATAATCCTGACAGGTTATTCAGACGTATAGACGAGAATTACAAATTATTTATATATGATGAATTTCATGTTTTTTCATCCCCGCAAATAGCTAGTGTCATCAATACAATACTTCTAATGAGACACACTGGGAGTCCAAACAAGAAATTTCTTTTTCTTTCTGCAACACCTAATGAATTGCTCAAGAGTTATTTTCAAAAAGCTGGAATAGAACCGAAGATTATCGATCCAGTTGATGTTGGAGCTTACAAATTTTCATTAGATGATTCAACCGATGGGTGGCGGCAGATTAGTCAACCTATTAACTTATGCTTTGCTCAAGGTATAGAGCCTAATCTTAGTTCTAGCTACAAATGGATAGAAGAAAATGCTGAAACGGTGATTTTAAAGTTTTTTCAAGAATATTCTAATAGCAAAGGTGCAATTATTTTAAATTCCATCGCAGCAGTTAAGAAGCTCATAGACAAGTTAAAACCTATCTTTGAACCGCGATGGAAGGTTAGAGAAAATACTGGCTTAACAGGAGAAACTGAAAGGTCTCAATCAGTTGCCGAAGCAGATTTACTTTTGGGTACGTCTACAATTGATGTTGGCGTAGACTTTCGGATTAATTTCTTAATTTTTGAAGCTGCTGATGCGGGGAACTTTATTCAACGATTTGGTAGGCTTGGCAGACATGAAGGTTTTGAAAATTATCAAGCTTATGCTTTAATACCTAACTTTCTTGTTGCAAGGTTATTTAAGGATGAATTTCATCCTTTACAAGATGGTGAAAGTTATAACCGGGTTGAGTTTAATAATGCTATTCGTTCATCTTGGATATTTAAAAACGACTTTGAATGTTATCCAAGGCGTTGGGGTGGAATCCAGTCATATTACATATATAAAATACTGAGCAATAATAATCACATGAAAGATAAATACCCAAACATTGATAAAAAATTTGGTACTAGTATTCAAAGAGCTTTAGGAATCAAACTTGAACACATGAAAGCTCAATATTATCGGTGTAAGGGTGAAAAGAAAGACAAAATTATTGATGAGGCTAGGAGTTTTCGGGGAAGTAGTCAATTAGATTGTGCAATTTATGACTTAACTAATCCAGATGAGCCAGAAGCAGAAAGATTTAAAATGTATAATCTTCCTGGCATTCTCAATAACTTTATTTTCGAGTTATGGGATAAAAATAGCTTTATGGAAAAAGCCGAGAAAGCTGGAGTAATTACTACTCGCTTTGATAAAGCTTTGTGTTATTTAAAGTTCAAAGGCTATCGGGATGTGCGGGAAGATTGGCACTTCTATTATCCAGGAAATCTAAGAGAATTAGCTAAATCTGGTAAGGTGCAAGTTCTACCAGATAAACAACACGAACTACAAGGTTTAGAGATTTCCCAACGACACGGTTACGGTATCAACCAAATTAGTGATGCTGTGAGTAGACGTAAACTAGTGTGCTTCATTTCAGACCGCGATCGCAACTGTTTACGCGCCACTCTCGGATTACCTATGCATTTTCAAGCTTACTCCCTCACCAACGAGCCAGAGGATAGAAGTCCTCGCTACACCATTACTTTTGGACAAGATGCGCTGTTGTTGGAAACCTTAACTTGGCATTGGAAGCCAAAAGATGATGAAGGATGGATATGTTAGAACTTGCTGTAAACATTCACAATTGCAAATATAAGCTAGAGGAAGATTAATGATGAGTTGGGTTAAAAGCTTGAGGAGAAAGAATTTTGCTCGGAATCAGGAAGCAACAGTATTTCAATCCCTAAGAGGTATTATTTTAAGCATTTATACTTATACAGTACTGCACTGCGTTTCTTTCTCCTTATTTATAGATTACACGATGTTGTTTCCGCTGGAGCAAATTACATAGCAACACTAAGCGTTTTAATCATGAAGCTACAGTAACATATTTACTTTTGCGAAAGAAGATGCCAAGATGATGAGAAGAAACCTCATCATGGTATTTTTATGCACATCTATCTCAGTGATGACGATATTTCTCAGATGCCAGAAAGCTTACTTCACCCGGTTTTAGACTGGCTCAAGACTAAAAATTCGCCGTTTGATGCTGGTATAACCAAGGGAGGAATGGCGGTTAGAGTCAAACTGAAGCGCAAAGAGGTCAGGAAAAGAGGTTGTAACTATATCAATAGTCCTAAAGTCTCTTGTAATGATTGGAAGTGTGAACGATGGAACTTAAGTGGATGGAGTGTTACACGACCCAGGTAAATAACCAATAAGTTTGTTTAGATTTGTTACGCAAAATCTGGAGAAAAACTAATGACTAAAGATAATCTGCTTTCTCGAATTTCTATCGACCCAAATATTTGCTTCGGTAAACCGTGCATTCGCGGACACCGTATTTGGGTATCACTAATTTTAGATTATTTAGCTGGTGGTACAACAATTGAAGAAGTTCTTGAAGCTTATCCAAGCATAGAAAGAGAAGATGTACTGGCTTGTATCGCCTACGGTGCAGAGATGGCGCGGGATGTTTTTGTGGAACTTCCTTTGACAAAAAAAAAGGAAGCAAGTGCGTGAAATTAAAGCTAGATGAAAATATCGACTTGCGCGTTGTAACTTTATTGCAATTAGAGGGACACGATGTTGCAACAGTACCAGGACAAGGCTTAAGTTCTGCACCTGATCCCGAAGTTATTGATGTTTGTCGCCGTGAGGGTAGATGTTTAGTCACTTGCGATCGCGGTTTTGGAAATCGTCTGAAATATAATCCCTCTAACTATTCAGGAATTGTAATTATTCGTCTACCCTCTCGCTACACATTTGCTGATTGGCGTGAAGCTATTGAAATATTAATCACTGGGCTAGAATCTGCCGATGTGATAGGTAAATTATGGATTATTCAACAAGGAAAAATACTCGAATATCAAGCTATTGAAAGCGAGGAAGTAAATTAATGAACGAATTTGATAATGATTTACCGGAAGAAGTACCAGATTTTGATTCAGGAAAGGATGAAGATGATGAATCGCCTGTCAAACGCGAACTTCTCACTATTAGGTTATTTAAAGAAGCTGTAAAAAAGGCAAAAGGAAATGAAGGCGATCGCATCCTAGAAAAATTTGCTGATTATGTCTTACCTAATTTAATTCGACAGCTAGCAGGTGCAACCGCTAAAGGCGGTAAATTCTTTGAAGTCACAATAGAAATTATAAATGCCAAACGCGCAGCCGCAGGTAAAAATCCTGTTCGTAGAGACAACGCTGGCGACCAATCTATACTTGCTCACTTACTTAATGGTCTATTTCCCAGCTATCGAATTTTGAGGAAGTTACAAGCAGAAGGAATAGGCACAAATCCAGTTAAGCGTAATTGTGGAGATTTGCAATCCTCTGTATTTATTGTTTCCTACTTGTTGCATGACTATGAAAAATTTCCTGATTATCGAGATTGGTTAGAACAAAATTTTATCATTCGCAATTGGGAAGAAGAACCACCAAAAAAAGAGGATGCTCCGAATTTGGGACGTGAATACATTACCAAAAAGATTTTAGATTTTGGCTTATACCACTTACTAGGCGAACAATGGGAAGAACTTATCGATGACATTATTGAAATTAGCAGCAATGCAGGAGTTAAAAATGATTCGGATTTAGGTTTGATTACTCGTGGCTTAAAACCTTTAGATGATGAAAGACTAGATAGCAGAATTAGACAGGTTTTGATTGACTTAGTTTCACTATCTGATTTATTTGCTTCAGTCATTAAACATCCGAGAGATGTAGAAAATGGTCGTTTACCTACATTGCTGGCAAGATTAAGCAATCATCAATTACAACTTACCTATCATTCCCTTTCAGAAAATCGTGGAATTCTCACAAATATTTTCAATAATGCTTTAATTGCAGCACATCCTGAAGATTTTTATACACCCTTACTATATCTACCTGATGGCGTTGTCTATTTAGCTACTGTTGATGCTCCTCCAATTACAACTGATGAAATTCCTAAACAAGTTATTGCCAAAATAAAGTACTTATGTGCAGAGAAACTGAAGGAAAGACAGACAGGTTTTAATCGTGATGGTAAGGGTTTTAAATTTGCAGATTATTACTGGTTATTTTTTGATGTAGTTGAATTGATGGAAGTTAGCATTAATGCTGCTTCTCGGCTACTTCCAGACACAAAACCTGCTTCTGCTGGTAAGCGAGGCGAAAGCTTGCTGAATTATCAAGCACAAGGCGAACTATCAGCACACTTAAATTTACAAATTGCTAATGAAGTTCGCATTGATCGATTGGCGGAGTTTGGTGATATCCTATGTCGAGGTATTTGGGGTAGTTGGTGCGAAAAAGTTAATGATTGGCAGAAACAACTGCCAAAAAATCAGAGGAAAAGTATTCCTGATTTAGATTTGACACAAAAGCTAGCTGAATATTTGGAATTATCAGCAGAAATTCCAGCCATCAGAGAAATTCAATCTTTGAAAAAAACAGGTGGTGTACCTCTTGATTGGTATTACCTATCAGCGCAATACTTTCACAATAATTCAGGTTTGGACTTTGCTCAAATTCTGGAAGTTATGAAAGGGATGGTGAATCATGTTGCAGTTTTGATTAGACCCATTTTAGCAGATTTTCAAGATATGCCCGATGGCTGGGATGACTTAAAAACTTATATCAATCAAGTTATTTCTTTACCAACAGGTGCAGTTATAGAACCAAAACCGGACTCATTTTTAGTTGAACTTAAACGCTATAATGCCGCCAAAATTACAGGTAGAGGACGAGAAAATGTTTGTGCAATTTCTAGTTCTTCATATACTGTGACTGAACAAATGGAATCAGCAACTTTATTTGCTCCTCAAGTCTACAGTAATCGTCAGATTTTATTTAATGCTCAAGCTGCTAAACGGCAAATTTGCTCAATTTGGTCAATTGAAATTATGTTGAGACAAATTTTGATGAACCAAACAAATGCCGTAGGAGCAGATTTTGAAGGACGCAAATATCGCTATCTCTACCTTTACCCAACTTACTTTTTTACCCCAGAAACCAATAAATTTTTGCAAAAAGCTTATGAGCAATTTTCTCGAACTCGGTTTGATGCCGAAATGCGTAAGCATTTTATCGCAGAAAACCAAGTTGCAAAGTTTCAAATTGAGGATTACCAAAAAGTAGATTCTCTACTGATTAAAGAAAATCTAAAACCAGAAGATGATCGGACTTTTAAAATGAGCTTTCCAGAACATGAAACTCTGACTTTTTTCTTTTTAGGCTTACCGCCTGGAAGAGACGCTACAGATACAGAATCTTGGGTAACACCAGCTTGGTTAGCATTAGCATTACCGCTTATTCTCGATGTGAAAGTCGTAGCATCAGAATCACCTGTACCACCTTTCATTAGTGGTGCTGATTTTGAACAAACAGTTTTAATTGATGGAGAACATCAAGCGATTCGTTCTTTGATTCAAAAAGATAACTATCGTTTAGATAGCATTCTACCTCGTAGTTCAGAAAAGCGTGAATTTTCTCCTCTCAATGCTCTCACTGCTGCTTACTCTATTCACTTAGAAGTTAACCGTAAAAAGGATGGCGATCCAGATTGGGGAAAATTAGCAGATTTGGCACGGGATTTAGAAACCAGTCCTCTCTATGTCTTCCATTACCTTAATAAATGGTTGCGAAAGCAAGACAAAATTGATTCTGTACCTATGGCGAAAGCTCGCCTATACTTGGATTTTTATCACTATTTTGAACCAGGAGGAAAAGCTGTGAATCAACTGCGTAAGTTAACAGAACTCTATCGTCGTTTTTATCGTTCTAAAAGTCAATATGCTAAAGCTAATGCAATTCTCAAACCAATTGATGAGGCTGCTGATGTAATTTTGAAAATTGATAAATCTATGGCTAGTGACAGTGATTCTTTAATAGATGTGGTAGCGGCTCGTCTAGCCAAGCTGATGAACAATGTGCGACGGAGAGCGGCTGAAGGAAAACCAACATTAACTTTAATTGATGGTAAGTGGAAACCTGCTTTGACTTCCGAAGAAGAACGTCAAGCAGTTTATGAGTTTTCTAAGTATTTTGTAAAAGAAATATTTGAAGGAAGTTTTAAAAGCGATCGCGCACGTTTAGCAGGTACTCAACTCAATTTAATTAGAGATACTTGTGAATACCTTTATCGCCTAGCAGATGATGAAGAACGTAAAGCACGTCCACAAGATGAACCTGATGATATTCCTGAATTAGAACTTGAAGCATCAGTCTAATTTATTCTTTTTTTTCCAACTAACTAAATCGGAGCAATCAAATCATGAAATTCTTGAAAACACTTAATTCTAAATTTTTCCACGATGTAATTCCTGCTAAACCAATGGGGAAATATGTTCATTTCATTACTATTCGTGTTACAGAATCTTATCCTTTATTCCAGACAGATGGTGAACTGAATAAAGCCAGAGTACGTGCTGGAATTGAAAATAAAGAACCTATTAGTCGCTTGGCAATGTTTAAGCGCAAGCAGTCTACACCAGAACGTTTAACAGGTAGAGAATTATTACGTAACTACAAAATTGGTGATGCTGAAAAATGCGACTACAACGTAGATTTCAGCAAAACTACTCCTGATTGTATTCTCTACGGTTTTGCTATTGGAGATTCTGGTTCTGAGAAATCTAAAGTAGTTGTAGACACAGCCTACTCTATTACACCCTTTGATGATTCTCACCTTAACTTTACCCTCAATGCACCTTTTGAGAATGGGACGATGAGCCGTCAAGGGGAAGTAACCAGTCGGATTAATAGTCAAGACCATATCTTACCTCAAGTCTTTTTTCCCAGTATCGTCACGCTGAAAGATCCCACTGAAGCTGGATTTCTCTACGTTTTCAATAATATTCTCAGAACACGCCATTACGGAGCGCAAACTACCCGCACTGGTAGAGTGCGTAATGAGTTAGTTGGAGTCGTTTTCGCTGATGGTGAGATTGTTAGTAATCTTCTTTGGACTCAAAAGATATATGACGTAATGAGCAATGCAACTCCAAAGCAAATTAATCCTCCTGATCCGCTCAATGAAGATGAGGTTTTAGAGGCGGCTACACAAGCAATTACTGCTTTAATGTCCCAAGAGTGCATTTCTCATACTGATTTTGTCGGTACATCCTTTACACAACTTTTGAGTGAAGTTAAGTCTATCACCAGTGATGAAACTCGATTGCAAGAAATGTTGAGTCAAGCAAATGCTGAATCATATATTTATGCTCAAACATGGGTTCTTAAATCAGGTAAGAAAGACGCTAAGAAAGATACCAAAGTTAATAAAAAAGCTCCTGCTGTAACGGAGTAAGCAAGATGTCAATTATTTACCGCTGTCAAATAGAACTACATGACAGCCTCTATTACGCAACTCGTGAAATCGGGCGATTGTATGAAACAGAGGCAGTAATTCACAATTATGCCCTCTGTTATGCGCTGGGTTTAGTTGATAGCAAAATTTACTCTACTACTGTTGCTGAAGAACATTCCTATCGCTATTTTTGCCCCGAACAAGTGCCAAAATATGAGGAGCATTTAACACCACTCAATCAACAGCAAATTTACGTAACTCCGGCGCGATCGCTCAATCATTCTTCCATCCTTAACACCTGGAAGTATGCTAACAACAACTACCACGTTGAAATGGAAAAAACTCAGAAAAATATCCCTAGTTTTGGGAGAGCAAAGGAAATAGCAGCAGAAAGTCTATTTGAGTTTTTTGTCATATCTCAAAAAGAACTCAAACTACCAAAGTGGATTCGCTTGGGTAAATGGATGAGTAAGGCTGAGGTAACGGTTGAACAATTAACTAAACCTAAAACTGTTGAAGGTGTGTTTTCCTGCACATATCCTTTAAATCCTTTAGATGTCATGTTTACAAATCAAGTGATTAGCTATGATGTGGTAAATATGCCTCCAGTCAGTCTAATTCAAAATGTACAAATGCAAGGTAAATACTACCAATTTGATGACAAAGAGGTAAAACTTCCTACTCGGATGGAATATCGTTTTAAGGGTTAATCAATTTCCTCACACCCATTGTGAAATATTACCAGCAACAACCCAACGCTTTCCCCAGCGATTACCTAAACAACTTGTGGGGAGAAATCCAAGCTTGTCCTTACTTTGCTATCAACAACCTCAACCGCGATTTTGTCGCCACTAAAGGATTTTCTGTAGTATTTCAGCGTTCTGGATTAGCAAAAGTAGAGCAACAATTCCCCTACTTCAAGCCTTATTTAGACTTAGCTCTCCAGCCGAATTGTAATGCTTTTTACCTCAATCCTTTACAGCTAAAAGAAGGCTCCCGCGTCGATCCACACATTGATCGCTCTTTACGTTCCTACTGCAAAACCGTTGAACCGCCTGCGGTTGTCAGTGTACTTTATGTGCGAGTACCTCCTGATATGGAGGGAGGAGAATTGATATTGCGATCGCACAAACGCCAACTTGGACAAATTAAGCCACAAATCAATACTTTAGTTTATTTTCAAGGTGATTTAACTCATTCTGTTAACGCCGTGAAAACACCAGGAAATCGCTTGAGTTTGGTTTGTGAACAGTATAGTTTGAGTGAGGTTGAACTCCAGGAAATTCCCCAATTTACCGTAGAGTCAAGAGTCACCCAATCTACAACCAAGAAGAGAAAGTATGCCTCATAGCTTAGTGTTAAACTTGCTTCCTCAATCGCTTGTTCCACCACAGTTTCTCACTGGTAGACATCTGCACGCTCTATTTTTAACCCTTGTCAGTTCTGTAGATAAAGAACTAGGCGATCACTTACACGATTCTACCGCAGATAAGGCTTTTACCTTGTCTCCTCTGCAAATAAGTAACACAAACTCCCCTCTTTTGAAGGTGGGTAAAGGGAGATCTAAATTGCAATGGGAACATCAACAACCCATCCCCGCTGGAATATCTTGTTGTTGGCGCATCTCTTTATTAGATGATACTTTATTTGGCAAACTTACCCAACTGTGGTTAAATCTTAATCCCCGTCACCCTTGGCATCTTGGCCCGGCTGATTTATATATTACTAGCATTCAAGGCACACCCCAATCTATTCAACCTTGGGCAAATGCTAGCAGCTACGCTCAATTATATGAGGTAGCTAGCGAGAGCGATCGCACTATTCACTTTAACTTCTGCACACCCACCGCCTTCCGTCAAGGACAGTATGATACTACTCTCCCTACCAGGGAATCTGTCTTTAACTCCCTGCTTTCACGGTGGAATAAATACAGCGGTATCGAATTTTCTCATATTGCTATCGAATCAATTTTTCCTTCTTTTATCAACATTCATACAGAAATATTAGCTGACTCACGTAGTAAATTTATTGGGATTATCGGTGAAGTTAGCTATCGGGTTTTAGGAGAAATTGAACCGATACAGATCAAGCAAATTAATGCCTTAGCAGACTTTGCTTTGTATGCAGGAATTGGTCGTAAAACACCAATGGGTATGGGCATGGCACGCCGTCTGTATCATCCATAACTTTAACAAAGATATAAATTTACATTTCATTTATGAATGAAATCGAATATATTCCCATTGCGGCATTGAATCAATATGCCTATTGTCCGCATCGGTGCTGGCGGATGTTTTGTGCAGGCGAATTTACCGATAATCAATACACAATTGAAGGTACTACTTTACACGATCGCGTCCATACGACAGGCGACGGACAGCGAGGAGAGACTTGGCAAATTCGAGCAATTTGGTTGAAGTCTGAGCAATATAAACTAATTGGAAAATCTGACTTAATTGAAGCGGAATCTGGTCAGGTTTATCCAGTTGAATACAAACGGGGACGCAAAGGCGAATGGGATAACGATGAGTTGCAAGTCTGCGCTCAAGCTTTATGTTTGGAAGAGATGACAGGGCAAAATATTACCACTGGATATATCTATTATGCTCACTCTCATCAACGCCAATTAGTAGAGATTAATGCAGAGTTACGGCAAAGTGCGATCGCAACTATTCAATCTGTAACAAATATTCTCGAAACAGGGATGATGCCAAAACCAGTTTACAGCAAACGCTGTCAAGGATGCAGTCTTTATTCGCAATGTTTGCCTAAAGCCACTGAAAAATTAGAGCGTTATCAAGAAGCTAATTAAGGATTAAATTATGGGAACAGTTTACGTAACACAAATCGATGCTTTCATCGGCAAAATTGACGAACGCCTCACAATAAAAGCTGACAAAAAAACTATCTTAGATGTCCCTCTAATTAAAGTTGATGGAATTGTAGTGCTAGGTCGAGCTACTGTCTCTCCTGCCGTTATTGATGAACTTTTAAAACAGCATATTTGTTTAACTTTTCTCACACAAAATGGAAAATATCTAGGGCGTTTAGAACCAGAAGTCACCAAAAATATTTTTGTTCGGAAAGCCCAATGGCAAGCAGTAGGAGCACAACCAGCAATACATTTAGTTAGAGGTTTTGTCCGAGGTAAATTGAAAAATTACCGCCATACTTTACTTCGTACTCAGCGAGAATATCCTCATCTTTCTCTGAGTAATAATATCACTCGACTCGAACACGCGATCGCACCTATAGATAAGACTAGCAGCATTGATTCCCTTAGAGGCTTAGAAGGTGCTGGGAGTGCAGCCTATTTTGGTTGTTTTAACCAGCTAATCAAAACCTCAGAATTTGAATTTGAAGCCAGACGCCGCCGACCACCAACCGACCCAGTTAATGCTCTTTTGAGTTTTGGGTATTCATTGCTACGTCATGATGTGCAAAGTGCGGTAAATATTGTCGGCTTTGATCCTTATTTAGGATACTTACATGTTGAGCGTTATGGCAGACCTTCTCTAGCTTTGGACTTAATGGAAGAATTTCGCCCTTTAATAGTCGATGCTGTAGTGCTGTCACTCATTAATAAGCGATCGCTCACCCTAGCCGATTTTACCACCGAACCCCTCAGTGGTGCTGTATCCTTAACCAAAGAAGGACTGCATACATTTCTCCGTGCTTACGAGCAAAAGAAACAATCGGATTTTAAACATCCAGTCATGGGACACAAATGTACTTACCAAGAAGCCTTTGAAGTTCAGGCGAGGTTACTAGCGAAATACCTCATGGGAGAAATCGATAAATATCCCCCCTTAGTTCTCAAGTAATTTATCATTTGTTATTTGTCACTTGTCATTGGTTATTCTCCCCCTCCCCTCTATGTATATTGTTGTCAGCTACGACATTCCAGAAGATAAACGTCGTACAAAAATCCATTCTGTTCTCAAGTCTTATGGTCAGTGGATGCAACTGAGTGTGTTTGAGTGCGATTTGACCTCTACCCAGTATGCTAAACTGCGATCGCGTTTAGCCAAATTGATTAAACCCGACACTGACAGCGTGCGTTTTTACTTTCTTTGTGGCTGTTGTCAGGGGAAAGTCGAACGTATTGGCGGAGAACAGCCACGAGACGAAACAATTTTCTTTGCTGAATCCCCTTCTGGCTAGGTTACTGTATTACAAATGCGCGGAAGGGTAGGTGTACAAATTCCATAGCTTGAAAAAAGTACTTCTATCTCAACTCCAGCAAGGATTTCAGTGCCCTATTAGCCTAATCATCATCCGCGCAATCTCTGAAATACTTACAAAAATCGGGTTTCAGCCTTCACACTTTCCCCGCTCTCTTCCCAAGCAACTTTCCTAATGCTATGATTGCTCTTAAATCGCGCAACCGCACCTTGAAAATTAAATACAGCTTAGCTTTGAGGCTCCCCCTGTTCCAATTAATCAAAATCCCTATTAGGGATTGAAACCAACGACTAATGCCATACCACCAGAACGGTGATGGTTCCAATTAATCAAAATCCCTATTAGGGATTGAAACGAGTCCTTGATGGACATGGTGAACAAGCCCACTTGTTCCAATTAATCAAAATCCCTATTAGGGATTGAAACGAGTAGCTAAAGCATATCTAACGGCATCATTTATATGGTTCCAATTAATCAAAATCCCTATTAGGGATTGAAACCCTAGGTCAGCGTGGCCACTCACCTCTTGAATCGTGCGGTTCCAATTAATCAAAATCCCTATTAGGGATTGAAACCTTCAAACTACTTGAAGCAAAGTGGACTTTATAAGGTTCCAATTAATCAAAATCCCTATTAGGGATTGAAACAAAATTCCCATGTGTACCTAGTTGCAGAACTGCTGCTGGTTCCAATTAATCAAAATCCCTATTAGGGATTGAAACCTAAATATTTTGATTCTTGGAGCCACAATACATAAGTTCCAATTAATCAAAATCCCTATTAGGGATTGAAACAATTTTAGCTTGGGCGGGGTCGCAGAACCGCGAAGTTCCAATTAATCAAAATCCCTATTAGGGATTGAAACACGAGCAATCATTGCGGCAAACAGCCAACCCAACGTTCCAATTAATCAAAATCCCTATTAGGGATTGAAACATATCAGAGAGAATCTATTTGGACAAGAATTAGCTGGTTCCAATTAATCAAAATCCCTATTAGGGATTGAAACCTATTGCAGAGATATGGCAGGCTTGGTCATCTGATCACAACGTTCCAATTAATCAAAATCCCTATTAGGGATTGAAACAGATATCCTTAAATTCAATGTTTTGTTTTTCATGAATGCCAGGTTCCAATTAATCAAAATCCCTATTAGGGATTGAAACTTTCTATCTCTGCATTACTAAAAATATCAAGATGTCGCGTTCCAATTAATCAAAATCCCTATTAGGGATTGAAACCTCCTCTGGGGTAGATTTGGTTAGTAACTCCTCAGGTTCCAATTAATCAAAATCCCTATTAGGGATTGAAACACCTAAAGGGATCTGGGTTGAGTCTTATCTAATGGTTCCAATTAATCAAAATCCCTATTAGGGATTGAAACCTTAAGTACAACTTGAACGTCCGGGGAAAGCCCAAGTTCCAATTAATCAAAATCCCTATTAGGGATTGAAACAGTATAGCCGCCCACCTCTCGGACAGCTATAAGATCGTTCCAATTAATCAAAATCCCTATTAGGGATTGAAACGAGAAATACGCTCATCAAGTTGTTCAATATCCTTTCGGTTCCAATTAATCAAAATCCCTATTAGGGATTGAAACGACTAACCCTAAAGATTACGGCTCTCATTTTAAAGTTCCAATTAATCAAAATCCCTATTAGGGATTGAAACAGCAGTTTATGATAAAAAACTTCGTCGTCCTAAAGTTCCAATTAATCAAAATCCCTATTAGGGATTGAAACAAATATTAAGTCACTTAATATTATGAAATTATTTGTTCCAATTAATCAAAATCCCTATTAGGGATTGAAACATGAGAGTATAACTGGCAGCGATCGCACTTCTTAATCGGCATACTACTAGTTATACACTGCCACCATCAAGCCCAAACTAGCACTAAGACAACTAGCCAAAAAGTGACCAATAATTCAGATTTTCATTGACTACGAACCCACAATTATTAGCAGGGGTTGCTACTGTATTCCCTGGTGATTCCAGCTTTGACTCGCAAGAATTGGCTGGTATCGGCTTTGTTGTGCCCTTCATTTAAAGTTTGATGGTTGTAGATGAATATAGGAATAATCCAGCCTTACAGTAACGGGTTTTTAGATGTTGTACCAGAGGGTGAAGACAGCGACTACTGGCAGATTGCAGCTGTACACATCAATGGTCAAGCTTACTGCCCTACTCCTGGGCTTTATCGTTCAGAAAAAGCGGCATTGGCAAAAGCTGCACAAATTTATGATTGGCTAGCTGACCACGAAGGAGAAATTAGTAATGGGGCTTACAACTGCTCCCAATTGAAACTCATTCTATGGCAGCAACCGAAAGTATCTTAGTTGTTGAGAGCGTTTTATTTTGACTCTATCTGGTGATGGTTTGTCTTTAAGTATTAGGTAGAGATGAGTCAAATGGTTAGCAATTCTTCGTAATAGGATGGGCAATCGCCAATAATAATAGCGCCAGCCTATAGTTAGGTTGGCGCTATTGGTTTAATTAAATTCAGGGAGAAAATAGTTAAAATGAATTCCCTGAGTTTTCTTATTAATTGATTAAACAATATTTAATTTCTTACACAGCGCTACGACGGTTTAGCAAGTTCCACAAGAAAACTGCGACAATTGCGCCAAGAACCGCTACTGCAATACCAGGAATGCTAAGTGTGGGGGCAGCTAATGTCAAGGTTCCTGTACTGAAAAATACACCCAAGCTACCACCAACAAAAGCACCGATAATTCCTAATAATATTGTTCCTAAAATTCCACCACCTTGATGACCGGGGTAGATAGCCTTCGCAATAGCACCAGCAATTAGACCTAAAACAATCCAAGCAAGAATATTCATTGTTTTAATTTGAGCAATGTTTTTACCGACAAATACACAATAGCAATCCAAACATTGACATTCAATCTACCAGCAGAATCAACTATTAATAGCCTTGAGAATGAATTGCTGTTACTTCTTATGATGAACTCCCCTAATTCCAATGGATAATTAATTAAAAAAAGTGAACTTGTAGGTCTAGAACTAGGAGCTGATCAATTCATTGCTTGTAATTGCAGTATATGCATTCCTAATGATTTTTCTCATCTACTTGAAGAATTAAGCTGAAGAAGGGATGCTACAAGTGAGGTAATTAGGTGGTTGAGAAACTTTTTAGGAAGCTGAATTAGGAGCGATCGCCTTAGAGATGAGAGTATGATGATGTAGCGTTTTTACCAGAATCCATGGCCGACACAATACTAGCAGTCAACGCCATCCCTATGTACCCTAATCTGGGTTACGCTTGAGTAATGAACTACGAAACAGCTCGCAAAATCCTCATCGACCAAACAATCGCAACTGAGGAAAACCCAGATGCCCTGTTAACGCGTATGAAGCAGGGAAAACCGCCAGTACCCGGTCAGATAACCTCGATTTTGTTGGCATTGAAAGTCGTATTTGAAGCCCTTAAAGATGCCCCAAATATAGACCGAGAACTGGCTTTAGCCCTTTATCAGTTGGGCATTAAAGCTCAACAGCTATTTGCCGCAGGGCGCAAAGCAGGGATTGATTGGCCGCCACTACTGAAGGAAGACTTGCTGAGAATTTCCTTAGCATCTGAAAGTATCTTTTCTGGTACGTGGCAAACCCTAGCTCCTGTGGGCTTGGGGAGGCTTTAGGAAGTATGAAAGATAAAATTTTCAGGTTTTCAGGTTTCATCCTTCATTGTTAATCGTATTAACGAGTTTGCAGTTCTGCTTGCAACTTATCCAAATCAGTTTTGAGTAAAATCGTCATCTGACCAGTGAAAGCTTTTCCTGCTTTGGGTTGGGCAACTTCCACCCAGTAGACGTAGCGATCGCCTACTCGCAATTCTCCTTGTAAAGCCTCTCTGATGGGAGTTTTGGCATGACGCGCTGAGTTAATTGTACTCTGGTTGGGATATTGGTACACGACTTGAGCGCGATCGTAGTCTTGATAAACATCCAAACTATAAATCACCCGTAAAGATTCTTGGAGCCGTGCAATCGACATGCCGTTAATGGCATCATACATAGTAATGCGCTCAGTGCGAATTCTGCCACGGTCTTGGGTAAATGCCACCTTACCAGGAGGCAATACCGATGCTAAAAAAGTAAATCGTTGGGCGGCTGTATCACTCTTTTGGACAAACAATCGTTCGCCAACACCGGGGCGAAGTGTAGGATGTGCTTTAATCCAGGTACTTACTTCCTCTGTACTTTGACCTGGTAAAGCATTAGCTTTGGAATCAACAAGCGTTCCCACACATAGCCAAGGCACTAAAGAAAAAGGCAAAATCAAAAAGTTAAGCAGAGATTTTGTGAGCATTTTTCTGTTCAGGACTTTCATGGAAATTCCCCGTTAGAGAGTAACCATAGTTTTCCCGTTTTTCAGCAAGATTATTTCAAGCGTCAAAGACGAGGATCGTCTACAGGTGGATGCCAGCCTCCTTGTATCCATAACTGCCTAGATTCTTGGATAAATCCTTGGTTGTGAAATTCATCATTAATATCTAGTCGATGACAAGTTGCTCGACCTGTGGGACTTTTGCCAATGATCTTTAGTCCATCACCTGTCCAAATGAAGTGATCTACCCACGCTTGCTGACGAGGATTGAATAGCGCGACTTCTTGCTGAGTTTGAGCATCAACGCCAGTTGTGAAGTTGTAACGACGCTCATTACAGCGACGACAAGCTAAAGCTAAGTTGTCATCTTCATCTGAGCCACCTAATGATTGGGGAGTAAGATGATCGATTGTGAAGCGATCTGAACTGGAACGTTCTGGAGAGTGGCAATATTCGCATAGATATTTAGCTCTTTCGCGCACAAACTGCCGAGTGCTATCTTTAACACCCACGACTAGCAATCAGTTTAGCGTTAACAAAAGTCAGGATGCGCTCCAGTTCAGCAATTCCAGCATATTCTGCTTCTTCTTCAGGAGTCAGCAATCCAGCTTTTCTTTTCTCAAGCAATTCCTCTAGACGAGCATGTAACTCATCTGTGAACTTAGCAAGGTTAACATTATCAACTTTCTCGATGGTGATGCCAGAGCGTAGCCATGACGAGGGTTCAATCATTAATACTGGGGTAATGACTTGAGGAGTCATAGTGCTTTAGTCTAAAGTCTGTGGTGCTATATCTAGTAATTGTAATGTGCCCTGTGAATTGGCTGCCAAAATACTAAGGAATCATTGCTACCTTGATTACCTTACGCGCCTTCATTTCACAAAACACCTGTTCTAAATCCTTCAATGGGCGCTGTTCGCTGATGAGTAATTCAAAGGGTATTTTACGAGTAGCTATAAGTGCAAGCGCCTCCCGCACATACTCTGGTGTGTTGTGAAATACCCCTTTTAGCGTCAGTTCACTGTAGTGTAGCTGCTCTGTGTTGACGGTAATCGTGGTATTTCGTGGACATCCACCGAATAAATTCACAGTTCCACCAGGACGGGCGCAGGCGATCGCAGTTTCCCAAACACTTGGGACTCCAGTTGCTTCAATCACCACATCTGCACCCCATCCTTGTGTGAGTTCTTTCACCACATTAGGAATATCCAAGATTTGATGATAATTAAAGGTCTGGGCTGCACCGAATTTCTTACCAATTTCTAGCCTATGGTCGTTACCTCCCCACAGTAAAACCTCAGCTTTCCCACTCAACGCCGCCACAAACATCAGCCCGATCGCCCCATCTCCTAAAACGACTACTCTATCTTTGGCTTTGACATTGGAACGCGCTACCCCATGCAACACACAAGCTAAAGGTTCGGTCATAGCTGCCAATTCCCAAGGCAACTCATCGGGAACCTGCAACAAATTATGCTGCACTATGGGTGCAGGAATTTTTAAGTATTCGGCAAAAGTCCCATTATTCCATGTCAAATTTGGACATAACGAATACTCTTGATGTTGACAAAAAAAGCAATTCATGCATGGAGAAGAATTATTAGCGACGACGCGATCGCCTACTTGCCAACTTGTGACACCAGCACCTACTGCTACAATTTCTCCAGCAGCTTCATGACCAAATAGCGTTGGTAGTTTCAGCATCTTCGCATGACCACCACGACGCCAAACTTTCAAATCTGTGCCGCAAGTTGTTGCTGCTCCCACTTGGATCACCACTTCACAATCTGCTGGAGTAGGGTCAGCAACTTCTTCTAGACGTAAATTTTCTTGCCCATAAAGCAACGCTGCTAACAAAACTTTTAACCCACCAATTAGCTATACCTGATTTTACCAGTTGCAGCTAATTGATAGGTTAAAACTAAATTCAGTCTTGAATTTTCAAAAGTAGCTAAATTAGACTGTCATCTATCTTACAACTTTTAAATTCTACGAATTTACAGTTTGCTGCGGCAGCACTCCCGTGTTTCGGGTTTCCACATTAGTAGGATTAGGTAGACGAGTTACAGTTAATAGCGGTACTTCTTGTCGGCACGACTGGCAAAACCAATACAGTTCACCATGACGAACATGACGCAGGAGGGAACTACCGCAACATGGGCAGGTGTTGGCTCTCATACTCATACCAAATGTCCCCCTTTAAAAAAGTTGTTTTAGATTGATAAAAAAAGTTGTTGATTAAAACTGGATTTTTGCTGCGTGAATGCGGCCATTCGATTTTATGCGGTCTTTGATAATTTGTCTGTAAACAGCTTCATAACCGTTAACCATTTGGCTAACGCTAAAATTGTTTTCTACATATTCTCGACAGGTCTGACGATTTAATTCCAAAGCTAGTGGAATCATTGCCGCCATTTCTTCATAGCTTTGGCAAACAAAACCTGTTTGGCCGTGGGCAATCACTTCTGACACAGAGCCTAAATTCATGGCAATCACTGGTGTACCAGTTGCCATTGATTCAGTCATGACTAAACCAAAAGGTTCTTGCCAAGTAATTGGGAAAAGAGTTATTGCAGCATTGCCCAGAAGTTCAGTTTTTTCGGCGTGGTTGATTTCGCCTAAATATTCAATTTGCTGACTATCAATATGGGGGGCAATCTCTTGTTCAAAAAACTTAGAGTCTACTACATCAACTTTTCCTGCCATCTTCAAGCGCCAACCAGTCTGCTTAGCAATAGCGATCGCATGTTGTGGGCCCTTTTCTGGTGAAAAGCGTCCCAAAAATACTAAATATGGTGGTTCTTGCGCTTCGGCTACAAACTTGTAATCTTCTAGATCAATCCCGTTATAAACTGTGGCAACATAGTTGAGATTAAGTTGACGCTGCGCGTTACTAATGCTGACGTATGGTTGTTTTTGATAGTAGCTAAAAGCGTTACGGTTATCTTTGGTAAAATTACCATGCAGGGTATGCACAGTCGGGGTTGTTGTTACTAAACTCGCTAAAGATAGTGCCGAAAACCCTACATGAGAATGAATAATATCGAATTGGGCAGCGTGTTGATAAACTTGGCTTAGTTCTAGCATTTCGTACACTTCATACTCTTTGACACTGGGGTCTAAGCGCAATGCCCGCGGACAAACTGCTTCTAAACGAGCCAATGTGTGAGAATCGCCAGAGGCAAATAAAGTTACTTCATGCCCACGACGAACTAGTTCATCGGTTAAGCGACTCACTACCAATTCAATTCCTCCATAACTAGGAGGTGGAACTCTTTCCCATAAGGGGGCAACTTGAGCGATTTTCATAAGTTGTTTTGATTCAGTCGGTGAAATTGCCCTCAATAGTAATGAATTACATTTTATGAGGCAGAGCATTTGTACTTACTCTTCTGACATTTAAATTAACCTAATTGACCGCTAAAAGCGCAATATCGGTTAACCTTACCGCCAATTCGTCACCGACAAATTTAGACTTGTGAGCAATACTCAACTACACTTCTAAACTACAGCTGATCGCTTACTAACTTCATCTATCTTGGGGATCATAACTTTATGGAAAATTTTGTAGCAAAACCTACAAGATTGCATATTTTGTAGCTGAAAATACTAAATTATTAGATGGGATCAATTCAATAAAGTCTCCTTTTGGCGAGATAGCAAAATGAAGAAAGGAATTATTAATGTTAAATAAACGTGGATAATTTACATAATTCTTAATTTCAACTCGACTCAATACTGTTAACTAACTAATGAAAATCGCTACTTGGAACGTCAACTCGATTCGTATTCGCCTAGAACAGGTGATCGATTGGTTAAGTAAAAATCCCGTTGATGTCCTCTGCTTGCAAGAAATCAAGGTTTTAGATGCCGAATTTCCGCGATCGCCTTTTGAGCAATTAGGTTATCATCTTTACTTATCGGGACAAAAATCTTATAACGGCGTAGCCCTAATTAGCCGCCAACCGCTTGTAGATGTAAGTAATAGCTTCACAGCGTTTCTGCCAGAACTTCAGCCCAAATGGGATGAGCAAAAACGGGTAATTACAGGTGTAATTGATGAGATTCGGATTGTAAATTTATATGTTCCCAATGGGGCAGCCGTGGGAACTGAGAAATACGAATACAAACTACGCTGGTTGAAAGTACTGCGGGAGTATTTGCAGTTGCTCTTGTTATCACAACCTGCCATTTGTGTGTGCGGCGACTTCAACATCGCCTTGGAAGCCAAAGATATCCACGAGCAAGTTAGTACAAGCAATCACATTATGGCGTCCGAATTAGAGCGCCAAGCTTTACGGGATATTCTTAGCCTAGGATTTGCCGATGCCTTTCGCAAATTCACCACAGAAGGTGGACACTACAGCTGGTGGGATTATCGCGCCGCTGCCTTTCGTCGTAACTTAGGTTGGCGGATTGACCATCACTATCTTACACCTGTGCTTTACGAACGGGCTAAAAGTTGCATTATTGATGTAGCACCCAGAAAATTAACCCAACCCAGCGACCATGTGCCGGTAATTGTTGAATTTTAAACATGACCGAACAGTTTTAAAAAAAGAATGTGACAGATAAACCATGTAGAGACGTTACAATGTAACGTCTCTACCAAAAAATTTGTTGCAATCATTAATTGAATCGGTATAAGTTCAAAATTTTGCATTTGAACCATCGCCCGCTACAGGTTAGAAACCTATGGCTCATAGCAAAAGTCCTCTCAAGAGGACTAAACCCCACTGTGGACATGGATTTAAGGCTATAAAAATAGACTAAAACCCTACCTCATACCATTCAACTTTAAAAATGATACAAATACGTTGGGCATGGCAATGCCCTTACGAAAAATCTATATGTATCAAGATTTTCGTGAATTGGTATCAGTCTTCTAAAGAAAACTTTCGCTATGCAGTCCAGGAATGAATTTCCAGGCTTGAACTTGCACAAGGCTAAGATGTCCTTTGAACAAGCTATTGACCTGTTAAACCCATAAGACTAATCTCATTACGCTATCTATCCCCTGCATTTACCCTGCATCTACTAAAGATGTGGGGGATAGTTTTTGGAGTATTAAGATGGATAAAGTGTGACCTAATTCGCCTACGTTGGCGTGAGGATATCTTGAGCATGATTACTAAGTATAAAAATATGCTCATTTTCATGTTTAAGAATTGATAAATGGGTTTTGAGTATAGACCAAGCATTTTGAGAACTATAAAAGCTGAAAGTATTGAATTTAGGTATTTATATGTTTCTGGTAACTGGAGCAACGGGAGGAATTGGTCGCAGAGTTGTGCGACTCCTACGTCAACGGGAGCAATCCGTGCGGTCATTTGTCCGCCTCACTTCGCGCTACAGCGAGTTAGAACATCGGGGTGCAGAAATCTTCATCGGTGATTTACGCCTAGAAAAAGATATCCAAAAAGCAAGTCAAGGCGTCCGGTATATTATCAGCGCTCACGGTTCTGATGGCGATGCTTTATCTTTGGACTACCGCGCCAATATTGAACTCATTGACCAAGCAAAGGTTAATGGAGTAGAGCACTTTGTGTTTATTTCTGTATTGGGAGCTGACCGGGGATATGAAGATGCTCCGACGTTCAAAGCCAAACGAGCAGTAGAGCAATACTTGGAAGGTAGTGGCTTAAATTACACTATTTTACGCCCAGCTGGATTAGCATCAAATTTACTGCCATTAGCAGAACGGTTTCGCGAAATGGAGTTGTATTTGCTCATTGGCGATCGCAAAAACCGGACTTCAATTGTCAGTACCGATGATTTAGCAAGGATAGTAGTAGACTCTGTAACAGTTGAAGGCGCTCGTAACCAGATTTTACCCGTTGGAGGCCCGGAGATTTTATTACGAGAGGATATTCCTCAGATTTTTGGTCGGATCTTCAACAAAGAACCAGTAGTAATTAACTCGCCACTATTTGTAATTGATGGGTTACGGAGTGCACTGGGTTTATTTAATCCTCAAGGACAAACAGCTTTGGGAACCTATCGAACATTGCTTGCAAATGAATTTTTCTGTACAAAAGAAGAAATTGCCAGTTTAGAGGCGATTTTCAACTTTCAATTGGAAACTTTAGAAAATTTTCTACGACGTTATCTAGCAGTTTAGGGGCTAGGGGCTAGGGACTGGGGACTGGGGACTGGGGACTGGGGACTGGGGACAAGGTGAATAAATAATTAATACCTAATACCTAATAGCTAATAGCCAATACCCAATCCTCAATATTCGATAATTTAAAATCCAAAATCCAAAATCTAAAATCTAAAATTCTATGAGATCTCCCATAGCTACAAATGCGGCTCAAGCACGTCAAACAAAAGAGCGCTTCGCCAAACCAGAAGAACAACTAACTTTTGAATTGGGGAAGGCTGTACAGGAATTACCACCTTTATATACCAGATTATTGGCGGGGACAATTAGCGTCATAGTTTTTGGGGCGATCGCTTGGGCGCACTTTTCAAAAGTTGATGAAGTAGCGACAGCACCAGGGGAATTAATTGCTTCCACACAGGTAAGACCTGTGACATCCTTGGGTGGGGGGTCAATTGTTGCTGTTAGAGTGCAAGAAGGCGATCGCGTCACCAAAGGTCAAATCTTGATTCAAAAAGATCCAGACTTACAACAAACCGATGTAACCCGCCTCGCTCAATCTACTAAATTGATTCAAGACGACTTGCAACGTTTGGATGCAGAACGCACTGGCGGCAAAATTGCTGGGACGAAACTGCAAGATGAACTTTTAAACTCTCGCTTGCAAGACTACCAAGCGCGTCAAGCAGGAGCGGAAGCCGAAGCAAATCGCCAACTAGCACTCATCGATCAGGCGAAAGTCCGCTTGACCCGATTGCAAGACAACTTAGTTAACGCCAAAAGCAGTGTGGCTAACGCCAACACAAATCTGGCTAACGTTGAAAGTATCCGAATTAAAATTGAAAGTGTTTTGGCGATCGCTCAATCAAGAGAAGAAAATTTACGCACCCTAATTTCTCCTGGTGCTGTCCCCAGAGTTGATTACCTAGAAGCACAAGAAAGATTAGTTCGTGCGAAAACAGATATCACTAAAGCTCAAGATGAAGTAGTTAACGCCCAAAATCGAATCACAGAGGCTCAAGACAAAGTTACATCCCTAGAAAAAGATATTGCTGCTCAAATCCAAGAAATTCGCCAAGCCGAACAAGCCTATCAAACCGCACGCAATCAAGCCCAGCGCGTAGCATCAGAACGCCAAAGTGAAATTTTGACGCAAATGAACAAGCGTAAAGAAGAACTGACTACCGTTCAAGGTGAACTAGAACAGGCGAGAAAGCAACAAGCTTTAGAAACCATTGAGGCTCCCTTTGACGGTACGATTTACAGAGTCAAAGCGACTAAAGGCCCAGTACAATCGGGTGAAGAATTGCTGTCAATTTTACCCGAAGGTGAAGAAATGCTGTTAGAAGTAAAAGTCCTCAACCGTGATATTGGGTTCATACGTCAGGGAATGAAGGCAAAAGTGAAAATGGCAACTTTCCCCTTCCAGGAATTTGGCACTATTGCAGGTGAAGTCGTGCAAGTTAGCCCGAATTCAATTGTTGATAAAGAATTAGGCTTAGTTTTTCCCACAAGAATTAAACTGAACAAACATTCAGTTAACGTGCAGGGTAAAGATGTAGAATTCACACCGGGGATGGCGGCAACAGGTGAAATTGTCACACGTAAAAAGTCGATTTTGACATTCATCACCGAGCCTGTAACGCGGCGCTTTAACGAAGCATTTTCAGTGCGATAAGCTTAAACTGGGGACTAAGCATTGGGCATTGAGAAGAAACAAGGTAGATCACAAAAAGACCTGTTCAACAATTCTTCCTTGTCCCCCTTGTCCCCAGTCCCCAGTCCCCAGTTCAACTCATTCCCAACAATTTTCTATACGCCTCTATTCGTCGTTGGATTATCTGTAGTAGGTTGCCAAAATCAGGATTATTGCCATTGTTATTATCACTATTGCCATCTGGAATGTTGGTATTGGTGCTTAGAATCTTCTCATAGTCTTGGAATTGCAACCATGATTCTGGATTAACCAACATGTCATTGTTTTCAAGTTGAGAAATGGTATTGAAATTATTGGCTGGTGTCAGATAATTTTCCGTCTGTGTGCTTGTTTGACTCACTAAAGAATTAACATTGAAGCTATTAAAATTAGAACTTGAAGCTGGTGTATAATTTGCCGTCTGTGTAATTGTCTGACTCACCAAAGAATTAACATTGAAATTATTAAAACTATAACTTGAAGCTTGTGTACTATTTCCTGCCGTCTCTGTGACGATTTGACGTACTTGAGCATCAGTCAGATTGGGGTTAGCACTGAGCATCAACGCAACTACACCTGCAACGTGAGGAGTTGCCATAGATGTACCGCTATACCTGCCATACTGATTTCCGGGCACTGAGGAGTAGATACCAACGCCTGGAGCTGTAACATAAGTAATTTCATTGCTGCCAGATCGATTCGAGAAATCAGCTATTGTGTTATTCTTATCTACTGCACCGACTGCAATCCCCGACTTGTTTGCATAACGAGCAGGATAGTCTGGTAATGATTCGCCATCATTACCTGCTGCCATAACAACAATCACTCCTTTGCTGCTAGCATATTCAACGGCTGACTTGAGAGTCCGGTTAGAATAATTGCTTCCTAGGCTGAGGTTAATGACATCAGCTCCATTGTCTACAGCATAGTAGATGCCATTAGCTACAGAAGTAGAGGAACCAGAGCCAGATTCATTCAAAACTTTGACTGGCATAATCTTGGCATCATAAGCAATGCCAGTGACACCATAGTTATTATTTTCTCCTGCGATCGTGCCGGAAATATGAGTACCATGACCATTGTTGTCTTGGATGTTGTTATTGTTGTTGGCAAAGTTCCAGCCGTAAACATCATCAATGTAGCCATTGCCATCATCATCTATACTATTTCCGGCGATTTCTTTGGTATTCGTCCAGATGTTATTTTTTAGATCCTCATGGTTGTAGTCAACCCCAGTATCTACAACAGCGACAACAACACCTTGACCTGTGTATCCTTGCGCCCAAACTTCTGGAGCTTTCACAAGATCTGCTCCCCAATTATTGCCACCAAGGTCAGGAACATCAGCGAAAGTATTTTTACCAGCAGCTTGAGCCACTGCTGCGGCTCCATTAATTAAGCCATAGCCATAGGTAGAGTTATAATTCCCAGCACTAGAAGCAGTAGTAGTAACATTTTCTGAACCACTACTATTGAGCAATTCTACATTAGTATCATCTGTTTCTAGATGATTGATAGCTGAGTTGAAGCTACTACGACCGCTGAGACTGAAACCGTAGTCATCCTTACTACTGAAGCTATCTACTGAAGAAATAGGAGTAAAATTTAGCCCTTGATTCGACAACAAATTTTTACTAATATCATCAATGAGCATAAGTATTTTCTCCTCAAAGATAGCAATCTTTTTTTGACAAATTAATCTATCAAAACCTTTGCCAAAAAAAGGTTTTAATTCATGAAAAATCTTCTATTGCCAATAATTACTATGAAAAATGAGAATAAAATGCTAATTTTATTACAAAAAAACACTATGAAAAGTGTGATTCTTATTAAGAGTTGATTTATAGAAAGCGGCGAAAAAGCTCGTCCCCTTATGGGCGTTATTGGAAAGCCCCACCGTCGTATAGGGTATAGGGAAGAATTACCATTGTCCCATTCCCCATGCCAAAAACCATGCTAGAAAGTAGGCATGGTTTTTTATTCCAAAAGGGAAAGGATTTTCTCAATATTGTTACTGATGCTTCAGCAGCGTTCTAACAGTTTAAGACGATGCTTGAAGCTCACCACAATCAGTTGATTTTTGCCAAGAATTATGAGGTTCGATATTGGATACATTAGCAGTGAGGACTACCTCTCCCTTAGCATTTATTTCCCACCCTGTAGCCTCAACGATAGTTTCTGGGTTGGGCTTAGTGGGATTTTGCGTAACGGGTGTACTAGATGAAGTTTTGCTAATGTCAAGAGTAATCCAATCTGCTAAAACAGCATCAGCACTGAGGGGTTCCGTAGGACTAGAAGGCACGCCACCGCGGCCAGTGATGGTAAAACTGTTTTGATTTCGACCTGTACCAGCTTTACAAACTTGGGCTACTTTTGGCTCAACTGGTTGGGTTGGCAATTTGATTAATCCCTCATTAGGGTCGATACCGGGGGTGTTAATATTTACCACACCGTTTAAAGTCGGATTAGTCTGCGAAATTGCCGTGATGTCGTTAGTTTGTAATTGTCGTGGGTCTAGTTTTGCTGGCTCGTTGGTTTGCAGGCGTCTGGCTAAGTCTTCTCGACTACGTGGTTCTATACCAAAGACACTATAAGCTGCGATTTCGACCTTGCCACCAGAACCCATAAAAGCATTAGCGCTGATGTCGCTATTTTCATCAGGAACAGCAACGATGAAGCCATTGGGGGTATCTATAGTGATATTGCCGCCATTTCCACCACCAGCAGCCTCAGTACCCGCCGTAGTAGAGATTTGACTATTATTGCGTAACAGTAACAAATCTTGTAATTTCAATGTAATGTTGCCACCATTCCCTGATCTTGTATCAGCCAGCAGTTTTCCTTCATCTAGATGGATTTCGCGGGCTGCAATATCCAGGTTGCCTGCATTCCCTGAACCCAAGGCGGCTACAGTTACTTCAGCCTTATCCCGCACAATCAATTGCCTTGTGGTAAGTAAAATAGAACCTGCATCTCCGCTACCTCTACTTCGAGCAAATAAACCACTGGGAAACTTACCAATTGGTGATGTTCCGCTCACTTCAACAAAGTTAGAGGCATTTATAGTTAAAGTCCCACCCTTGCCCTGGCTATTGCTACCAGTACCAGCTGACACTACTGCTCCATCTTGAACAATCAATGCAGAAGTGTTAATTGTCAAAGCACCTGCATTTCCGGTAGTTCGAGTTTGAGTAAATAAGCCGCTAGGACTCTCCGTGGGAGGAGCAGAATTTCCACTCACCTTTACAAAATCTGAAGCGGTTACTGACAACCTTCCTCCGTCACCTTTACCCTCAAAAGCAGTAGTTGAGACATTTCCTCCATTTTCAATAATTAACTTTCTCGTTTCAATAGTCAAAGGGCCCGCCGTACCTTCATCATTAGTCCGAGTCAATAAAGCGCTGGGAGAACCATCTGCATAAGTTCCGATCACTTGAATAGAGTCAGTTGCCGTAAGTGTCAAACTACCCCCAGATCCCGTGCCCTCACGAGCAGAAGCTTTTATTTGCGATCCGTCTTTAAGAGTTAACTGCTCTACCTGTATAGAGATTCCTCTGCCGTTTTGATCACCTTTATTGTCTGCTTGAACTAGTGAAGCATTGGTGAGCATAATACTCCTGCCTTTGAGCTGGATATAACCACCACTATTGCCATCGGTCAAAACAACAGCTAGATTGCTGAGTGATACATCTGCTAGCGCTACATCATTAGGAAAGCTTAAGAGTTGGTTGTTGCTATCTAGGTTCAGCCCTATTGTTCCTGTTCCCAGTATTCCTCCCACAGCAATCTGACCACCTGCTGCTTTTAGAGTCCTACGATTCGGATCATTTTTATCATTGCCACGAAGGGTAACGTTGCCACCAACCAATGCCAAAGTTTTACCTTCTGGAACCTCTAGTGCTCCCTGCTGATAAATCTCTCCCGCAGTTCTTCCAAATTGCAGTCCAATTGGTACACTCATTTTCAGTAAGGGTGGTGTTTGGGGAGCAGTGGCACTAAAAACTGTGCCGTCAGTAAACTTGATCCCGCTTGCTGTACTTCCCAAAAACGAACCACCCACATTGAGGGTGGCATTTGGCCCAAAAATAATTCCGTTAGGATTAATCAAAAATAAATTGGCATTAGAACCAGTAGAAGTCTCAAGTTTGCCTAGAATATCAGAGCGGTTACTACCCGTCACTCTAACCAAAATATTCTGAATGTTACTGGGACTCAAGAAAATAGCAGATCTTCCTTCTCTAACGTTGAATTCCTGAAAACTGTGGAAAAGATTGTTGTCGCGAGTTGCCCCACCTGTCAGAGCTTCGGCAGGATTACCAAGGTAGTTTTCAATAATCTGAGAGTTTTCAGTTCCTAAGTTGTTATCTGGAGTAATGAGACTCTGGGCAAAGGCAGAATTTGCAAAAGGAGAGACGATGCCAAAGGCTAATGCCCCAGCAGTTATTAAAGAACTTGCTAAAATTAATTGCCAATAGCAACCTTTGCCACTTTGAGTCATTTATTTCTTAATATAAGGAGGTTGGACGTATCTGGAGACTGAGTGGGGTTTGATGTATCTGGAGACTGAGTGGGGTTTGATGTATCTGGAGACTGAGTGGGGTTTGATGTATCTGGAGACTGAGTGGGGACTTTTTTGGGAACAGTAAGTGGTTGGATTTTAGGTAGTAAAGGTCGTGGATCAGGTGGATCGTGGATAGCAAAAGCAATCATTACTCCACTCTTCACCAAAGTACTTGCTAGCCCTGATCTATAAATCATATGTAAATTCACCTCTTTCACAAAACAGCAATTGAGTCAAACATTGGGAAATGAATTACTCTGAAGATTAATGAAAACCAAAAAGCAGCTTAGTAATCTAGCAATTTTTCTGACGGAAATTTAGTGTCTCCTTTTATATCTACGTCTTTGTATGTAGGTTTTATGCAATAGCCAAACATTTGTTACACAACTTTATACTCTTGTAAGCTAGACATCTTATCTGCCTATAGACTAATAAGAGTAATTTATTCGGCGTACCCATAACAAGAAGTAGCTGCTATCTCAATTAATAAAGCCTCTTGAGGAATATCGATTAAACAACACGCACAGTTAGTTATAACCACTTTATTTCCTAAACCCTTCTCCTCATAGAAAATTGAGAGAACAAACTCGCTCTCTTTATCCCATTTCTAGAACACGAGCGATTGCTGAGGGCAAAAGGCATAGCTTTAAATCAACTCACTTCTATTACGTTCTTCGCCCTGGCAACCTGACTATTTTGAATAGAAAACTGTTATTTTAGCCGCATATTTGGGAACTATGTATACATTACCTGTACAAGTATTGCCAGTCAAGTAGATGATAGTGAAGTGGGCTGGTAATATCTGCAAAACTGGCGATCGCAGATTAGTTAGAGCTAATGCATCTTCAGATTGGATGTTTAATGAGTGGAAAGTTATCTACACCGCATCTGCTCTTTAGTCTACGGGATGACGCTAGCTCAACAAGCGACTAAACTGTGGATGATGTCTAGCAATTGTTGCTTTTAGCACTACTTACATAAATTTAATTGCATTGTTAAGCATCTTAAAATCTAATCCTGTTATATCAAAATGGTAGTTATGTCAGTGTATCAAGGTAGTTCTGGAGAAACCGCCGATTTGATTATTGGTGTTCGTAACCAAGAAAACCATGACTTACAACCAAATTCTGTTCCTGTGGGTACTCTTGCTACAAGGCAAGGAACCATTTCTACGTTTCTTGCTCCTCTGACTCAGGATACTTTTAAACAGGTTGTTAGGGATGTCGAGCAAAAATTACAGATTGTTCATCAAACCCTGTCAATGCTTGATTCTCAGGGATTTGAAACAATTCTGCAAGAAATGTTGCATTCAATTACCTTAAAAACAGGGGAATTACTGGGAGCAGATCGCACGACAATATTTTTATTAGATGAAGAAAAAAAAGAACTTTGGTCAATAGTAGCGGAGGCGGAGGGCGATCGCTCTTTAGAAATTCGCATTCCGGCAGATAAAGGCATTGGTGGTGAAGTCGCTACTTTCAAGCAAGTTATCAATATTCCTTTTGATTTTTATAACGATCCGCGATCGCGTTTTGCCCAGGAACAAGAAAAAAGAACTGGCTATCGCACTTACACTATGCTGGCTTTGCCACTGTTGAACGAACATGGGCAATTAGTTGCAGTGGTGCAATTACTAAATAAATTAAACTCTGTTAATAATCCAGATGCTCCACTTGCAGAGCGCATTGATACCAAAGGTTTTACTAGTACTGACGAAGAATTATTTCAAGAATTTGCTCCTTCAATTCGACTGATTTTAGAGTCGTCGCGCTCTTTTTATGTAGCAACCCAAAAACAAAGAGCGGTGGCGGCGCTGATGAAAGCGATTAAGTCGCTCTCTCAAAGTAGTCTCGACTTAGAAGATACTCTAAAACGGGTGATGGATGAGGCGAAGGAACTGATGAACGCTGATCGCAGTACCCTATGGTTAATAGATCGCGATCGTCATCAATTATGGACGAAAATCACCCAAGACAATGGCTCAACAAAGGAGCTGCGAATACCCCTAGGTAAAGGCTTTGCTGGTATAGTGGCTGCTTCTGGCAAAAAGCTGAATATTCCCTTTGATTTATATGAGCATCCTGATTCTGAGACAGCCAAACAAATTGATCAACAAAATGGCTATCGCACCTGTAGCTTACTGTGTATGCCAGTGTTTAACGCCGATCAAGAATTAATTGGTGTTACCCAGCTAGTAAATAAAAAGAAATCAGGGGATTTTCCGCTTTATAATCCAGCCTATTGGCCCAAGGCTCCCGAATGCTTCCAAGCTAGCTTTGACCGCAATGATGAAGAGTTCATGGAAGCTTTTAATATTCAAGCGGGTGTGGCATTACAAAATGCTCAGTTATTTGCCACTGTCAAACAACAAGAACAAATGCAGCGGGACATTCTGCGTAGTCTTTCTAATGGAGTGGTTTCTACTGATAAAGGCGGGTTAATTATCGCTGCTAATGAAAGTGCCAAGCGTTTATTAGGGCTGGAATTAGAAGACCGTTTAGAAGGTAAATTAGTTAATGATGTAATCGGCATCAAAGAAAGCGACTTTAGCAAGTGGTGTCAGGATGCTTTACATGGAACTGAATTAAAAAGTCGTCAGCAATATTATCCCGATCGCACACTCCTGACTACTGGTACAGAACAACACAGTATTAATTTATCAATCAACACAATTGCTGATGCTAGCGATCAACAGCAAGTCCGTGGGGCACTGGTTGTCATGGAAGATATCAGTGATGAAAAGCGCCTCAAGAGTACAATGTACCGCTATATGACCCAGGAATTAGCAGAAGAATTGCTGAAATTGGATGATGCTAAATTAGGAGGCGATCGCAAAGAAGTTTCAATTTTATTTTCTGATATTCGTGGCTACACTACTTTGACAGAAAACTTGGAAGCAGAAGAAGTGGTGAGTATGCTCAATGAATATTTTGAATCAATGGTAGAGGCAGTTTTTAAACATAAAGGTACTCTTGATAAATACATCGGCGATGCAATCATGGCTGTGTTTGGTTCTCCTTTACCATTAGAAGAACACGCTTGGATGGCAGTACAAACATCTCTAGAAATGCGCCATCGCCTACAAGATTTTAATCAACGTCGTTATCTAGCTAATAAACCAAGAATTAATATCGGCATTGGCATCAATTCTGATACCGTGATCAGCGGTAATATTGGCTCTAGTAAGCGAATGGAATTTACCGCCATTGGTGATGGTGTTAATCTTGGCTCCCGACTAGAAAGTGTTAGTAAACAGTATGGTTGCGACATTATTATTAGCGATAACACTTATCAACCTTGCCAAAATGATGTTTGGGCGAGAGAACTAGATTACATTCGCGTCAAGGGCAGAAATGAGCCAGTAGCTATATACGAATTAGTGAGTTTGCGTTCTGACCCAATTAGTAGCGAAAAATTGCAAGTAATTGAGCATTATCACAAAGGACGCGAGTATTATCTCAATCGCCAGTTTACCTTTGCTAGAGCCGAGTTTGCCAAAGTTTTGTCCGCTGATAAAAATGACAAAGCTGCTATGTTACATCTGCGACGTTGCCAGCATTGGTTGCAGTCACCTCCATCAGATGCCGATTGGGATGAGGGCGTTTGGACATTTCACGAGAAATAAGCTCTGTAGGTATTATTATTTGGAAAAATATTTGAGACATAAAGGCAAATTCAATGTTGATGGCACAGACCAAGCTGAAAATAAAATAGAAAATTCAGATTTCAAGTTGATACAAAAGGATGTGATTGAGAGATTTAAGGAGATTATAGACCAGACATCAGCTAGTTAACGATATAATGCCATTTACTTGAAAGCAAGTAAACGGCTTCTATTGTTTAATAACTGCTTTAAATTTCATTTACTTTTTTTCCTAATTAAGGCATTTATCAGTCCAAGTTATACTTAGACTGATTTTTTACATGTTTTTCTAGATTGAAGAAATTTATTTTAATGTAATATTTCTCAAGCAAAATTAAAAGATATTAGAATTTAGCCAAAAATAACAGCGATCGCTTCTGAGGTGGCAATTGCTTTGTAAAGGATAATTGATATTTGTTGTCAAACTAACTAATGAGGTTACACACTAGAAATACAACACAGGCAATTATTTTATGACTGCTATTTCTAGTTCTAGCTTTGAATTAAAGCGGCCAATTTGGCAAACCGCCATCATGCTGACTTTGGGCTTTTGGCTCAGTGCCAGTGTAGTTTTAGATTGGGTAATTATGCCTAGTCTTTATCTTTCTGGAATGATGAATCAAGCTGGTTTTACTACAGCAGGCTATGTGATTTTTTGGAATTTTAATCGCATGGAATTATTATCTGCTGCTGTAGTATTAACTGGGGCGCTGGCTTTAAGCAAAACACAATCTCACTGGCGTCTTGGTGGTATTGTTTTATCTGCCCTGCTGCTAACTATAGCTCTGCTTGATACCTATTTCTTAACTCCGCAAATGTGCGCCATAGGAGTTCAACTTAATCTATTTGAAGCCGCTGCTGCAATTCCATCGACGATGAATTTACTGCACGGTGGTTATTGGCTACTAGAAATAGTCAAGCTAGTGGCTGGTGGCACACTTTTAAGCTGGTGCTGGCGACAACAATTTTAAAGGTTAAATATCGCATATAAAATACAAAGACGCTAAGAAATACTTGGCGTCTTTTTGCTGTATGGTTTATCTAAATGCACAACTTAAAGGATTTAGTTACGGCGTTTGCTCAGAATCCGAGGAAGCTTCATTGTTAAAAAACAGCAGGCGTACAGCGAGGATAGCAAACCCCACAGCAGCGATCGCTTTCAACAAGCGTGTAGGTAATAATTCTGCTACTGCTCCCCCTGCTAATGCTCCTAAAAGGCTGGTTAACAGTAGCGCGCCTGCTGCACCGAAAAACACAGCACGCGGAGACTGACAACGCCCTGAAAGTGCGATCGCCGCTAACTGACTTTTGTCACCTAACTCTGATAAAAAAACTGTAATAAAGCTCAATCCTAAAAGATGCCAGTCCATATTGCTTAAGGGAAAGTGGGGGATAAGGAAGACAAGGGGGAAAAGGGGAAAGGGAGAAAATAACTAACTTCTGCTTGTGCCTCCTAAGAAATGACAGATGACAAATAACAAATGACTACCCCTGAAACACGTCCCAAAATAGCATCAAGGAAATCACCAGCAACATCACTCCTGCTGATTTTTCTACAATTTTTGGGCTGAGTCGGTTGGCTATCCAACTACCTAAAAGCACACCTAATAAACTTGTGGTTATCAGTGCAGCCGCAGATCCTATAAATACTACCCACGGTGACTGAGATTCTGCACTCATTAACAGAGTGGATAGCTGAGTCTTATCTCCGATTTCTGCTAGAAAAATGGTGATGAAGGTTGTACCAAAAATTGCCACTGCTGATTGCTGCTTTTGAGGACTATCGGCAACTACAGGCTGAACTGGCTCAATTAGCGTCGCAGTAGTTAATTTGGAATCAATGCTGTCTTCCAGTTCTAGCTCGATCTCAGTTTGAGATATGCCAGAAAAACCTAAAGGTGCAGAATCAAGTTTCACAGGCAGTAATTTTCTTCCTAGGTTGCTTTCATATTCTTATCATATTCTCAGATTTTTGTAATAAATTGCAACCCCATTGAGTAGAAAGAGAGTGAGAAACGAAATTATAGCCCAACAGATCGGTCAAAGCGGAGCATTTCCAGGCTGCGATCGCCATATACTCCCTCTATTTGCTGGCGACAGCAGTCAATGGCAAAATCGTTGAGTTCTTCTGGCTCAATCCCATACATATCTTGAAATATTTTTGGATCTACGCGGCAGAAACGAGGACGATTAGCATAGATACGGCATTCTCGTGTGGTACGGTCTAAATTAACGCACCATCCTCCTTCACCCACCATGCTGAGGTATAGTTCCAGCTCTGCTGGTGAAAGATACTGATCTAAGTCTGGACGCTCTGCTGGTGAAAGATTACAGCAGGCTCCACATTGTTTTACACATTGCCAAGTTGCCATTTGTTTGGGTATTGGGTATTGAGAATTGGGTAAAGGGAAAGGGGTAAGGGGGAAAAGGAAAAACCATCCCTTTCCCCTTTTACCTTTTCCCCTTGTTAAGAGTCCCCAGTCCTTCTATTTTACGTTTTTATGTTTTTTCTTATACTTTTGTTAAGTAAATTAAATGCGACTGGCGCTCGCCGGATATGATCGAAGGCGGGTTTTGCAACTAAGCTATTGAATTTTTTAAGGCTATTGGGAGGAAAAGAGAAAAAATGGACGCTTTGTTTAACACCTTCACTAGTATCAATTGGGAAGTTATTTTCCAATTACTGTCTGTGGCTCTGATTATAATTGCTGGGCCAGTGGTAATCTTTTTGCTGGCATTTCGCAACGGAAATCTATAAGAGTGGTGAGTAGAGACGCGATTAATCGCGTCTGTACAAGGATTAATCGCGTCTGTACAAGGATTAATCGCGTCTGTACAAGGATTAATCGCGTCTGTACAAGGATTAATCGCGTCTGTAAGTTATAATACCAATTTTCCATGAAGATGCACTGAATATTTATTAAACGAACCGCAAAGTACGGAAAGTACACAAAGAAGGAGATCAGTTGAGAAATTAATTATTAAGTGCAAATTTACAGAGAATTGGTATCAGTGCTGAACTGAAAAAAACTGTTGAAGTTAAACCTCAAAAGTCATTACTGATAACTCATAACTCAGCACTCAGGACTGATAATGCTTTAAGGGCAGCTTGGATAATACTGTCATATTGTGGTTGAGATAAATCAACTTCTTTGGCATTCTCACGATTAGTACCTAGTAAACCGATGATATGTCCTGGCTGCATAACTAAGACTTTGCCTTCAGGATTTTTAATTCTTAATTCTGATCCCAAACCATTTTTATAAAAACCACAAGTATACTGACGCTGGCGATACTCAAAGGTGGTGCTTGACTGGGTACGTGGCGAGGTAAAAAATTGGTGAGACTGTGGGAGTCTGACACCTATTAGCTCTAGCTCGATGGTGGTGTTGCCGTTAAAATGATTTTCTCGTAGTTTGTATGCAACATCCACTCTTGGTGGTAAAGGGAAGTAGTCGCGCCAACGCCAGGCGATCGCTTTAATTTTATACTGCTGATTATCAATATTTTGGATGAGTGTTAGTTTAATGTGACCCTTGCCAATGGTTTGTTGCTCAACTACTTGAACATTGGGTGTCCAAAATGTCGGATCAGGGTTGTCCATACCGCAAGGGTGTAGGGCATTAAGCTGTTGATAAAACTGCTGATTTATTTCATTAAGGTTGAGTTGAGCATCAATTTTGAGTAGAGGTTTGAGGTGCTGGGGTTCAAGACACTGATTAGCAAACTCACTCAAACGCGATCGCAACGCCTGCAAATTCTGCGCCTTTAAAGAAAATCCCCCGGCTGCTTTGTGTCCGCCAAATTTGCCGAGTAAATCGTGACAATATTCCAAAGCTTCAAATATATGAAACTCTGGAATTCCTCTGGCTGAACCACGGATGTGTTCCTCATCCTCATAAGTACCGATGAACACTGGGACGCCGTAGCGTTCTAGCAAGCGGGAGGCGACAATTCCAATAACTCCGTGATGCCAGTTAGGTTGGACAATAAATAACACACGATCTTGTTGTAGAGAGGTAACAAATTCTGTCTCTACATAAGCGATCGCTTCTTGTTCAATTTGCTCACACATTTGCTGGCGACTGGTGTTTGTTTGTTCGCACTGCATTGCGAGTTCCAGCGCTTCTCCCATATCATTTGTAATCAGCAGTTCGATTATTGTTTGAGGATTACCAATCCGACCGATAGCATTAATTCGCGGCCCTAGGCGAAACCCGATATCCTCCGGCTTCAACGATTTTGCATTTTGGGTTTTGGGAGACAGAAGACAACAGACATCAGTTATTTGTCCCCCTGCTTTCTCATCCCCCCGCGCCTGCACCCCAGCTACCTGAATTAACGCCTGTATTCCAGGTAATTGAGATTTTGGTAAATGCTGTAAACCGCGTTTTACCCAGCGGCGATTCACACCAGTTAAGGGAGCTAAATCTGCGATCGTCCCTAGTGTAAACAGTGCTAGCATTGGCTTAATCAAACCTTGCACCTGACCTAGATGTTGTGCTAAAGACACAGCTAAGATATAAGCAACACCAACGCCAGCAACACCACGATAAGGTGAAGATTCTGCGATCAATTTGGGATTGAGGATAGCATTAGCTGGTGGTAATTGTTGGGGAATGTCGTGGTGGTCGGTAATAATTACCTTCAAACCCAGTTCTCTAGCTCTGGCAATAGGTTCAAATGCTGAAATGCCGTTATCTACAGTCAGAATGAGCCATACACCTTCACTGTGAAATTCCTCGATAATGCGTTTATTAATGCCATAGCCTTCATGCATCCGACTGGGGATAGCGTAATCTACTTGTGCGCCTAAAGCGCGGAGACTACGCAATAATAAAGCAGTGCTAGTCATGCCATCAGCATCATAATCACCGCAAATAGCAATTTTTTTTTGAAAAGCGATCGCCTCTTCCAACAACTCCAAACTAATCGCCAAATCTGGAAATTCTTCTAGTGGTGAAGGCAAGATTAAAGACTCTGGATCTAAAAATGTTTCTACTTGTTTTGGTGTTTCAATACCGCGATTAATTAACAGCTGACTAATTATAGGTGAGATATTTGTCTCAACCGCTAGCTTTTGGGCTAATTCCGTTTGCTGTGGAGAAATCTGCCAGCGCTGATCAGGCAAGCGTCTGTGGCGTTTTGGGGGTTCATGTGAAAGTCTATCAGGCATTTAGCTATTAGCTGCTATCAGGTATCAGCTTACAGTTAAAAGGGTGAAGCTATACTTCACCCTTCTGATTACTTATACCCAAAGGTTAAAAAACTCTACCAACTGTTTACTTTATAAGATGGGTTCAAAATGTTCAACTATTGGAAATGGATCGTAAAAATGATGGAGAAGTTTTTTCCATTCCTGATATTCGGGAGATCCTCTAAATCCGACTGTATGCGCTTCTAAAGTTTCCCATCTTACCAGTAATAAATATTTGCCTCTCACTTCAATACATTTGTGGAGTTCATGGGATATGTAACCATGCATCGACGAAATCAGATCTGAGGCTTGTTGGAAAGCGCTTTCAAAATCTTGTTCTGTAGTATTTTTGACACTAAGCATTACTGCTTCCAAAATCATAATGTGTATTTTAAAATACGTTTACGCGACCATCGTTGAGTATGTAGAGAGAGCGATCGCCTGGGTAACTATTACCAGGACGAATTTCTAGACGTAATGTACCAAAGTTTAGTTTAGAAACAACTGCTTTTAGTGGCAACCCTGTTTCATCCCAGAATACAAGAGAGATATTTGGTTGTGTACCGTCTCCTTGCTCCAATCGTAATTTCTGTCCAGGTTGCAAGGGAATTGCAGCGGTTCCTTGCAGTTTCTCTAGTTTCACCAAGCCAGATGTGGTATTTACCACTTCCAAGCGGACACGTTGACCAGGTGTAAACTGAACTGGGCGTGAACCGCACTTGGAAGCGCAGGTTCCAGCCAGTGTAGCGCTGGGGTTATCGATTAATGCAAGGCTGAGAACTGTTGCTATAAAGGTAACTGGTACTAGCTTCAACATGAAATCACAACTATTTACTTATAACTTTTAATACTTAAATTTAGTATCACACATATTTAATTATGTACTGTTTGTGAAAAATTTTTTACTTAAAAATTGCGAAAACGCTCAAAATAATTCCGTAGCATTATTACAGTGTTTTTAGTCAATAAGAATATTTAATCTACTGAAGAAGTAAACTCCTAGCTCAATAGACCTCTTGCACGAATATCTGAAAATAAAAATTTTAAGGTTCACGCAGAGGCGCAGAGAGTAACGAGAAATTTATCTATTTGGAGTTCATAATCTGATTTATGCAAGAGGTCTAATGTTTAGATAAAGATTTTGTTCGTAGTGAGCGATTTATCGCTCTCTCTGTGTAGGTCAAGTACACAAACAAAGCCTTTTATATGCAAGAGACTCCATTAGCTGCGTGAGCGAACACAAAGAATGATGTAAGTAGACTTTTAAAGCAGGTCTATTATTTAGCCGAGCCTGATTTTTTCATTCCAGGTTGCTGGGGTTGAGTTGGGGCATTTGGTTGGCGACTAGTGCGAAAAGTTACATTCACACCTTCATTAGATTGTTCTAGCACTAGCAGGGGCGTAGGCTTAGCCTTTTGATCCCAATGCATGGAAGCAATCCGACCTTGAATTGTCGGTTGCCAAGTATCTTCATCTTCTATTGGACTCAGGTAAGTTTCAATACAGTCAATAATTTGGCTAATAGTTGCAGAAGTCGCTTGCGTAGGTAACTTCATTAACCGGATTTGGATGCGAAACAGTACTCGCTTAGCAGGGTTTGCTGGGCTACCAGTTTCATACTCTACATCAAAAGTTTCATCGACCTGTCGTCCAGTACTATTAGCAATTCCTAATGTTCCTTGTTGAGCTTGATTTGGACGCAGAGCTTGAGAAATTTTATCTTTGACCTTGATCTTAACTTGATTAAGGATTGCAAAATGAAACACCTCCTCTGACATCCGCATTCGCAGATAATCTAGGTTAAAGTCCCGTGAGTTAACCAAGTCGGGATTAGTTTCCATTTTGCGAATTGTTTCCAGCGCCAGCTTAAACTTTTTATCTAGTTCTCGCACACGGAATTTTTCAAACTTGATTTTTTTCTCCAGCTGATTCATCTGGAGTTTGCTATACACAATCAAAGCAATCACCGCTAAAGCCAGTCCTCCAGAAGTTATCACCAAAAAAGGTGGTATTTGAGGATCGGTTGCGGGCACTTCCTGGGATGCCTTTTTAGTTTTTGACCCTGGGGATTGGGCAAGAAACATCGAAGTGAGCATAGTTGACAAACTGAAAAACTTGACTCCTGATTTTTAGGATGCCCAAATCTGGAATACCATCTTGCTGTACCATTAATATTTTTTACAGCTTTTCTTCAAACCGCGTATGTCTAGACATTTGAGCGTCTCTGCTGGGGGTTCAACAAACCTAAGACCCTTGTCTGAGATTTCATCTACTTGCTTGAGCAATATTCGTCTTGTTGCCACAGATATGGATGGCACTCTAACTAAACAAGGAAAATTTACTGCTACACTCTTGCAAACGCTGGAGGATTTAGCCGCATCTGGTATCCAAGTGCTAATTGTCACCGGACGTTCAGCTGGTTGGGTAAGTGGATTGAGTAGCTTGATGCCGATTGCGGGGGCTATGGCAGAAAATGGCGGTTTATTCTTTCCATCCGGGAACCAGAAACCAGTAACTTTAACACCTATTCCCGATTTAGTTGAGCATCGCCAGCATTTAGCTATGGCTTTTAAGCAATTACAAACCAAATTCCCTCAAATTCAGGAAGCTGCTGACAATCGCTTTCGCATTACTGACTGGACATTTGATGTAGCTGCTTTAAGTCCAAGTGAACTACAAACCCTCGATAATCTTTGTCAGCAAATGGGTTGGGGATTCACCTACAGCAATGTGCAGTGCCATATTAAACCCCAAGGGCAAGATAAGGCTGTGGGTTTGTTGCAGGTATTGCGTGGATACATGCCGCAGTACTCACCAGAACAAGTTGTCACTGTTGGCGATAGCCCCAATGATGAAAGTTTATTTGATCCCCGCTATTTTCCGGTTTCTGTGGGCGTGGCGAATGTGCTGGAATATGTCAATCAGTTGCAACATCAGCCTGCTTATATAACTACATCTGCCGAAGGAGAAGGATTTTGTGAATTATCAAGTTATCTTTTAAAAAGCTTGGAAATACCCAGAAGTTAGGGAGCGCCAGACTTGCTCTAGAATAGTTTGGTAGCACTAAATTTATAACCATGACAGCTATTCTACCTGTCAGTATTGAATCTCAACCCTTCTACCCTAGTGCTGATGGTCAACCAGTGGCGGAAACCTACGATCACCTTTATGCATTGCTCACCACCCTGGAAGTGCTCAAACAATATTTAGCAGATCGTCAAGCAACAGTATTGGCAAATCAATTTCTTTACTATGCACAGGGATTTCCCAAGTTGCGGGTTGCCCCTGATGTAATGGTAATTTTTGATGTAGCACCTGGCGGTCGAGACAACTATAAAATCTGGGAAGAGGGTCAAGTACCCGCAGTCATTTTTGAGATGACATCTTTTGGTACTAAGGGACAAGATGAAATCTTCAAAAAGACTCTCTATGAGCAGTTAGGTGTAAAGGAATACTGGTTGTTTGATCCGAAAAGCGAGTGGGTGGAACAACAGTTACGTGGTTATCGCCTGCGGGGAGAAACTTACGAAGCTATTCAAGATAGCCGCAGTGAACCTTTACAACTGCGCTTGGTGCTTGAAGGTCGGCTGATTGGGTTTTATCGAGAGGATACGGGTGAAAAATTACTGATCCCCGATGAGCTAGCAGAGGCTTTACAGCTAGAAGTTGCAGCAAGGCAGCAGGCAGAAGAACGAGCAGAACAAGAACGTCAACGGGCAGAACAAGAACGTCAACGGGCAGAACAAGAACGTCAACGGGCAGAACAAGCACAGTTGCAGATAGAACAATTAAAGGCAAGGTTGAGAACGCTCGGCGTTGACGACCCTGATACTCTACAATAAGAGTCTAATTAAGAGTGATACAGAATTAGAAATCATTATTGAGGTAGAGGCTTTAAATTGTCGTTCGTGTTAATGCTGGTTAACTGATTAACAAAGCGATCGCCTCGCCATATTTTTTTACCACCGACCAAGCAATTGCGCCGTTCACAGATGCGTAAGCATAGCTCGCCGCTGGCATCGCCAAAGGTATTTTTTTATAGGAACATATACAGCAGTGGCTTTGTCAACAGATATTAGTAGACCAAGCTCTAACTTTTTCGTCTTCTTTGGGTGCAAACCCAGTATTTGCTCAAAATTTCTGTAACCAGTTTTACCTAAATTACAGTTACTTGGACAAGTGTATTAGCTTGTACTTATCAAACCGGGTTTTGCAACTGATTAAATAATATCTGGGTCAGTTTATGTAACATCCATGACATTTGATTTGATACTCAATACCCTAGAATCTGTTTTCATGAAGGGCTAATCCTAGAATCTCTAGCTGGAGTCAGAGCAAAACCGCAATTTTGTCTGCAAAACTACATCTCAAGGTACTATGTAGTTTCAAAACCAAGCATTTATATTCAAGATATGAGATTGCTATTTTGAATATAAGCAATTGATAAGTTAAAGAAATACCATTTTTATAATTTCTTTGTTATTTTGTATTTAGTGGGACAGTTATTCATCATTTGGTGGGTTTAAATATCAATTAGTTAAACCATTTCCCTGTTCCAATAATCCATGTTAATTATTTATTTTGTGCTCCTCTTATATCTACAAGCACAAAATAAATGAACGAGATATGTTGCATAGTAACATCTCAAATTAGCGAATAGTTTATCAACACAAGGAAAACCTTGCTTACAACAATGCTCAAAACAAATAATCGGCGTATTGTTTTCCCTGCTTTTATTAATGCTGTAGGAGAAAACCAGAAAGTAGGGACTAAAAACCAGTTTGCTCAGCCTAAATTAGATTTATTGCAACCATTACGTATCTGGCTTGACAAACTCGAAATTCCGAATCGGAAATTAGCTAAATTTATTGCTAAAATGATTCCTGCTCAGTGCCCCTTCGAGCGTGATTTGATGCTGTTTGGTCGCAAAATTGGACATATTCCCCCTATGTGCAAGCTCAATCCCCTTTATGATCAACTTGTAGGCTTGCGTTTTCGCGCTTTGTGTTATTTAGTAGATCAGTGTGGAGAAGATATTCAGTCCTACTGCTGAAAATAACCAAAGTAAACATGGCATGGAAATTAAAATTGAGCATCAACCCAGTCAAGAGCGTCTTAATCAATTAGGTGTGTCCAAATGGGCAATTTGGAAAAAGGAAATATCTAAGTTCCCTTGGACGTATGATTCTCAAGAAACTTGTTACTTTTTAGAAGGTGATGTAATTGTTACTCCTAATGGTGGACAGCCAGTGCAGATGGGTAAAAGCGATTTGGTAACTTTTCCTGCTGGTATGTCCTGTGTGTGGGAAATAACAAGTGACGTGAAAAAACATTATTACTTTGATTAGTCAAGAGTAGAGATGTGCTAGTTCCAAAGCACTTTTATCTGCTTTATTTTCTAAAACGCAAACATCTCATAACTCAGTTCAAATTTTAATTGTATGGAGGTTCGCAACGAGAGTCGTAGGATATAGTGGCATTAATAAACTGCTTGTATCTATATCTTACAAAACTCGTTGCAACTCCATCCCCTAGACAATATTTCTAAAAATAAATAGTTTCATTTCCCCCAAATTTGACAGAAATCTTTTGCCAAATTGGTGGCTGATATCCAAAAATATAGTAGAGACGTTGCATTGCAACGTCTCTACAGTGGTGGATATTCATTAAAATTGCCGTATTTCATAGTGATTATTTCCGTGTGAAAGAAAGGGAGTTCATAATCATGTTAGTGGGGATTAATCATAGAAGATATTATCTAGCAGCCGAAGGTTGCTTCTCACAGCAATTGTAATGAGGATAATTATAAAAAATGCTACTTCATTTAAGTACTTGGCAGGACGTCGAAGCTTATTTACAGCAGTCTCAGGGTATTATTTTACCTATTGGTTCCACTGAGCAACATGGGCCAACGGGATTAATTGGCACTGATGCTATTTGTGCAGAAGCGATCGCTCGTGGTGTAGGTGATGTAACGCAGGCGATCGTTGGCCCTACAATCAATGTGGGGATGGCGCTGCACCACACCGCCTTTCCTGGCACAATCAGTCTGCGTCCCAGTACTTTGATTCAGGTAGTTCAAGAGTATGTAACTTGTTTAGCCAAAGCTGGTTTTACCAAGTTCTACTTTATCAACGGACACGGTGGCAACATCGCCACTCTCAAAGCTGCTTTCTCCGAAACCTACGCCCACTTAGAAGATTTGCAGATTGCCAATGCTCAACGGGTGCAATGTCAAGTAGCTAACTGGTTTATGTGTGGTTCTGTTTATAAGCTTGCCAAAGAATTATATGGCAATCAAGAAGGCTCTCATGCCACACCAAGTGAAGTAGCGCTCACCCAATACGTTTATCCAGAGGCGATTAAGCAAGCACCCCTCTCACCAGAAGTTGGAACTGGACACAGGATTTATGGTGCTGCGAACTTTCGAGCGCATTACCCAGATGGACGCATGGGATCAAATCCTGGCTTGGCTACACCAGAACATGGGAAGCAGTTTTATGACTTGGCGGTGAAGGAACTCAGCAATGATTATTTGGAATTTGTGAACGCAGATTAAAGAAAGGCAAAAGCTACTTATTTTTTTCGCTTTTCGGGCGCACCATCACAGGTACTAGAGTTTTGATTAAACCCGTAATCGCAACTATCACAGTAGCAATTTCCCCAATCGATAATGAAGTCAAAATTGCCATTGCAAGGATAAATTTCAGTAGGACTGTACCCGTCTCGCATCCAGGTAGATGGTTTCTCTATCGATGTTGACGAGGCGGGGATCAATTGGGAAGTCTGAGTAGTTTGATTGGAATTCAGATTTAATTTGAGTTTTTCTTCTTTGAATCTCTAGCCGTATTTGCAAAAATTGTTATAACCCTTCACTTGTGGAAATCCTTGCCCAACTGCAAGCAATAATTGATGCCACACAAAAGTTGTAGTTCAAACTTTAGGAGCGATCGCCTATAAATTGTAACTTAAAACAGTGATACCTTCTCTTCTCTACAAGAGGCTGCGCCCTAAGCGTAGCTATGCCGCAGGCTTTACGAGACGCTACGCAAACGGTAAGCTTCTCTGCGAGAGGCTCCGCCAACGCTAACGCTCCCTCTTAATCTCTTCCTCCGTGTCCTCTGTCTTGAAAAGTTTTGCGCCGGGAAACCCGGACGCGCAAACTTTTCGCTGCGCCTCTGCGGTTCGATTCTGATTAATTGGTAAAGTGCAGTTACCCCCTTACATCTAAAGTCTCGAAACTTGAGGTTCAAAGGCTCAACAGTCAGCCTCTAAAGCTCAACATCGAAGTTCAAAGGCTCAACTGTCAGCCTCTAAGGCTCAACATCGAGGTTCAAAGGCTCAACTGTCAGCCTCTAAGGCTCAAAATCGAGGCTCAAAGGCTCAATCGTCAGCCTCTAAGGCTCAACATCGAGGTTCAAAGGCTCAATCGTCAGCCTCTAAGGCTCAACTGTCAGCCTCTAAAGTTCAAGTGGCGATGTCTACGACGGGCTACGCCTACGCATCAAAGTAATTCAAAATAGAAAAGTGGGTTATAAGTCCTAAACAGAAAGATAAAAGTCGTATTAGAACCCAGTGATGAAGGCGGATACACCGTTTCTGTTCCCTCACTTCCAGGCTGTATCAGTGAAGGGGAAACTATCGAAGAAGCATTAGAAAATATCCAAGAAGCAATGGAACTTTACCTTGAGCCACTAGAAAATGAATTGGTTGCTCAAGAAGGAGTAATCGTGAGGGAATTGGTACTGTGAGCAAGGTTCCCAACCTAAACTACACTGAGATTATCGCTGCTTTAGAACGGGATGGATAGTTGTCCATCAGTGAGGTAGTCAACATTAGACTCAAAAAAACCATGCCAGATGAAGTCTTTAATTTGACAGTTCCGGCTCATCGACCAGTCAAGCGTTCTACTCTGGCTAAGATTTTAAAACAGGCTCGTATAGAAGTTGAACCATTTTGAGAGTTACTATAAAAGCGATCGCCCTCCATGTCCTCTGCTGTTAAAAACAATATCCCCTCTCCAGTGATAAAAAGAGAGGGGGTAAGATTTTACTTACATCCTAAAGACTCGCGAGTATTAACACCAGTTTTAGAATTTACACCATTTGCCTTAGTGCAGAGCTTTTTCACTTGCTGTCCATCCAAAATTGCATTCGTGAAATCAGCACCCGTGATATTAACATCATCGAAAGTAGAACGTAGCATCATTGCATCTGTCAAAACTGTATCACTTAAATCAACGCTCTTAAACCTTGCTAGATAGGCTATGCCATTACTAAAATCTGCACCATGCAGATTTACTCCTTCCAAAACGCTACCGTTAAATACACCACCGCGTAAGTCAGCATTGCTAAAGTTGGAATTCTCTAGATTGACATTGGTAAACTCAGTACCAACTAAATTTTGACCAGAGTAATCCTTGCCTTTAAATTCATCATTACCCACAGAACGGGTAATACTAGATGAACTTGCAGCTTGCGCCGATAGAGGAAACAAAAAAAGAACCATAGCTAAAACAAAGCTAGCTAGTAGTCGCCAATATTTCATAATGTTTTCTTAACAAAACTCAACACTTGCATCATTAACTATTAAACCTCACTGTGCTGAAGTATAAAGTGTGAAGTTTTCAGCCTTGAGCTTCAGGCTTCATCTTTTGCTAGCATCCCGTAGGATAGATAGATGTTGAGGTGCGATCGCAAAATTACCTGTGGCTAATCAAGAAGAAATCATCCAATCCTTGGCGCGAACTCCTTTATATCAACTGGGTGTAGAACTCAGAGCACGCCTTACCAGCTTTGGCGGTTGGGAAATGCCCGTACAATTTAGTGGCATTAGCCGCGAACACGAGGCTGTCAGAAATACAGCCGGGATGTTCGATATTTCCCACATGGGCAAATTTACCCTCCAAGGTAAAAACCTCATTTCCCAACTCCAGCTTTTAGTGCCTTCAGACTTGAGTCGATTGCAACCCGGTCAAGCGCAATACACCGTATTGTTGAATCCCCAAGCGGGAATTATTGACGATATCATTGTCTATTACCAAGGTGAAGATACTGGTATACAGCGGGCATTAATTATAGTCAATGCAGCAACCACGGGTAAAGACAAAGCATGGCTATTACAACATCTCAACCTAGATGAGGTGGAATTCCAAGATATTTCGCCAGATAAAGTTTTAATTGCTGTGCAGGGGCCAAAAGCAATTAAATATCTCCAAACTTTGATGCAAGAAGACTTACAACCAGTCAAAGCATTCGGACACCTCCAAGCAACAGTACTTGGTAAACCAGCTTTCATTGCCCGTACGGGTTACACCGGAGAGGATGGCTTTGAGGTGATGCTAGATCCAGATGTCGGAGTAGAATTGTGGCGAAAACTCCATAATGCTGGCGTCATCCCAGCCGGACTGGGTGCAAGAGATACCCTGCGGCTAGAGGCAGCAATGGCACTTTACGGGCAAGATATCGACGATACCACCACTCCCTTAGAAGCAGGTTTAGGGTGGCTGGTTCACTTGGACACCAAAGGTGATTTTATTGGTAGGGCAGTTTTGGCACAGCAAAAAACCGATGGGGTGCAACGCCGACTCATAGGTTTGCAAACTCAAGGACGCAACATAGCCCGTCATGGCTACCAAATTCTATCCGCAGGTAAAATCGTGGGAGAAGTTACCAGTGGTACTGTATCGCCTACACTTGGCTATCCCATTGCCTTAGCTTACGTTCCCACCCAGCTAGCGAGTGTTGGTCAGCAGCTAGAAGTAGAAATTCGTGGCAAAGCTTACCCAGCAGTTGTAGTTAAACGTCCCTTTTATCGCTCAAAAAATCGTGTCACTAACTGATAACCATCGAAGTTTTTGAGGATAATGTGTTGTGAGTTACTCAATCTACAGTATGGTTAATTACCAAATATGACCACAATTACTGTTGGGGTGATAAGTTTTTTGATACGAGAGAGGAAATAATATGTCGTCTTTTGAATATCCTCAGGATTTAAGATACCTGGATACTCATGAATATGTCAGGATAGATGGTGAGATTGCCACCATTGGCATTACCGATTTTGCTGTAGACCAATTGGGCGACGTCGTGTTTTTAGAACTGCCAGAAATTGGTGACGCTCTAACTAAGGGAGAAACCTTTGGCTCAATTGAATCAGTGAAAGCCGTTGAAAGCCTGAGTTCACCCGTAACTGGCACAGTTATAGAACGCAATGAAACCTTGATTGAATCTCCCGAACAAGTGGCAGATGACCCCTACGCCGAAGGGTGGTTCTTGAAAGTGCGCGTCAATGACCCTGGTGAAGTTGAGGATGCCTTGACAGCAGATGAGTATCGCGCCCAGGTAGAAGGGGAGTAGGGAAGAGGCAGAGGGGCAGAGAGAGGGGTAGGGGGCAGAGGGGCGGAGGGCAGGGGGAGTTGGGGAAGTAACTGAACAATTACTCTTGTTCACCTATCTAATATCTTCCTAGTCCCCAATCCCCAATCCCCAATCCCCAATCCCCAGTCCCCAATCCCCAGTCCCCAATCCCTAGTTTTTGTTGCAAAATATGAAATAGTTGCGTCTGGAGTTGAATTTGTGGTATCTTACGCCTCTATTCCTAAGTCTAGTGATCGCCAAGTGCTAGACGAAAAAGGTCAAAAGTTTAGTGATTTTACGCAAAGGCACATTGGGCCTAACTCCGATGACATTCAGCAAATGCTTGAGGTGTTGGGTTTTTCCAGCTTGGATGCCCTGATTCACCAAACAGTGCCGCAAGCGATTCGGCTGAATAAAACGTTACAGTTACCAGAAGCACAAAGTGAATACCCAGCACTAGCAAAGTTAAAACAAATTGCTGCTAAAAATCAGGTTTGCCGCTCATTCATTGGTATGGGATATTACGACAGTATTACCCCAGCCGTAATTGGGCGTAATATTCTAGAAAACCCTGGTTGGTATACTGCCTACACTCCTTATCAGCCAGAAATTGCCCAAGGGCGACTAGAAGCGCTGCTAAATTTCCAAACAATGATTATCGACCTCACAGGTTTGGAAATTGCCAATGCTTCATTACTCGATGAAGCCACAGCAGCCGCGGAAGCAATGAGCTTAAGTTACGGCGTTTGCAAAAATAAGGCAAATGCCTATTTTGTTTCTCATGATTGCCATCCCCAAACCATCGACGTGTTGCAAACACGGGCTAAACCCTTGGGGATTAACATAATTGTTGATGACCATCAGACATTTGATTTTGATCAACCAATTTTCGGTGCAGTCTTGCAATACCCTGCAAGTGACGGCACAATTTACGACTACCGCGCTTTTATAGAAAAAGCCCATGCTAAGGGTGCATTGGTGACGGTAGCAGCAGATCCCTTAAGTCTCACTTTGCTAACACCCCCCGGTGAATTTGGCGCTGATATTGCTGTAGGTAGCACCCAGCGCTTCGGTATTCCGTTAGGGTTTGGAGGGCCCCACGCGGCATACTTCGCCACAAAAGAAGAATATAAGCGGCAGGTTCCAGGGAGAATCGTGGGTGTATCAAAGGATGCCTTCGGTAAGCCTGCATTGCGTCTCGCCTTGCAAACCCGCGAACAGCACATTCGCCGTGATAAAGCTACCAGTAATATCTGTACAGCACAAGTGCTGCTGGCGGTCATGGCAAGTATGTACGCTGTCTATCATGGCCCAGATGGATTGAAGAAAATTGCTGATAAAATCCACCAGTTAACTTTAATTTTGGCAGAAGGATTGAAGCGCCTGGGTTATGAGATAAGTTCCCAGAATTTCTTTGACACGCTGCGAGTGGAGTTGGGAACACATAATTTAGAAGCAATTCTTGAAGCTTGTCAAGCACGTAATATTAACCTACGGATTTTCGACACAACTACTGTTGGCATCTCACTAGACGAAACTACTACATCAGAAGACTTAATTGACCTTTGGCAAATTTTTGCGGGAACAGACGATTTACCTTTCACGATAGAAGAGTTAACTTACTCCCCTTTTTCTTTTTCCCGTCAAAGCAGTTACCTAACTCACCCCGTCTTTAACCGCTATCACTCCGAAACTGAGTTGTTGCGTTATCTGCACAAACTAGAAACTAAGGACTTATCCTTAACTACATCGATGATTCCTTTAGGATCATGCACGATGAAGTTAAATGCCACATCTGAAATGATCCCAGTGACTTGGGAGGAATTTGGCAAGATTCATCCATTTGCTCCCCTGTCCCAAACGCGGGGTTATCAAATTCTGTTTCAGCAACTTGAGGCATGGTTAGCCGAAATTACCGGGTTTGCCGGAATTTCTCTGCAACCAAATGCCGGTTCTCAGGGCGAATACACAGGGCTTTTAGTGATTCACCAATATCATGAAAGTCGTGGTGAAGCACACCGCAACGTCTGTTTAATTCCCCAGTCGGCACACGGCACAAACCCAGCAAGTGCGGTGATGTGCGGCATGAAGGTGGTGGCGGTTGCCTGTGATTTAGAAGGTAACATTGACCTTAATGACCTAAAAGCTAAGGCAGAAAAACATAGCAACGAACTCGCTGCCTTGATGGTGACATATCCCTCAACTCACGGTGTTTTCGAGGAGCAAATTCAAGAAATCTGTGCTGTTGTTCATGCCCACGGTGGACAAGTTTACATGGATGGGGCGAATATGAATGCCCAAGTGGGAATTTGCCGTCCTGGAGATATTGGCGCGGATGTCTGTCACTTGAACCTACACAAAACCTTCTGTATCCCTCATGGTGGCGGTGGCCCTGGCATGGGGCCCATTGGCGTCGCCTCCCATCTTGTGCCTTTCCTCCCCGGACACCCCGTATTAGGGGCTGGGGACTGGGGACTGGGGACTAGGAAGAAGGAAATTCCCAATACCCAACATATTGGTGCTGTTGCTGCTGCGCCTTGGGGTAGTGCCAGCATCTTGGTAATTTCTTGGATGTACATTGTCATGATGGGTGCAGTTGGCTTGACGCAAGCAACTAAAGTGGCAATTCTCAATGCTAATTACATTGCTAAGAGACTTGAACTGTACTACCCCGTTCTATATAAAGGGAAAAATGCTTTAGTTGCCCATGAGTGCATTTTGGATTTGCGATCGCTCAAAAAATCTGCGAGCATCGAAATCGATGATGTTGCCAAGCGTCTCATGGATTACGGTTTCCATGCGCCGACTGTCTCCTGGCCTGTGGCGGGTACAATCATGGTAGAACCTACAGAAAGCGAATCTAAGCAAGAGTTGGATCGTTTTTGTGATGCTATGATTGCTATCCGAGCCGAAATCGCTGAAATTGAATCAGGCAAGGTAGATGTTCAAGATAATCTCTTGAAGAATGCACCCCATACTGCTGAAAGCCTTATTGCTGGAGAATGGCATCATCCCTATTCTCGTGAACAAGCTGCCTACCCTGCGCCTTGGACTCGTGAACATAAATTCTGGCCGGCTGTCGGTCGCATTGACTCAGCTTTTGGCGATAGAAATTTTGTTTGTTCTTGTCTGCCAATGGACGCTTATTAAATCAGTAAACAGTAAACAGTTATTAAGGCGTATGGTGGGGGATTTAAACCCGCCAGATAGCGCCTGCTACTAATCGACTTTTAGTTATTAGTTTTCAGCTGGAAGTGATCACCGATATAGTAGGGAACTTAAACCTAATTATGTTGACTGATAACTGTTTACCGTTTACTGATAAGGCGGGCGGCGACGATTGCATATTTTCCTTGTCTTTACTGCGGAAAAACAAGGAAAATATGTATGATAGCGTTCGCCTCCGGTCTCGTAGAGAGGAACGAGGGTCGCTACAAATTGACAATTATTTTGGTTAATAATTAACTAACGTAATTACAGTAACTTCTGGTGGACAAAATAGGCGTCCTGGGCGATAAGTTCCTAAACCGCGATTGACATATAATTGATTTTTTTCTACTTGATGAAATCCCTGTGCCCACTCCCAATATCGCACTACTTTAGAGCAGTCTCCTAATAAAAATGTCACCCAACATCGCAGTTTTTTAGGAATTTGTTTCAGCAGTTTTTTATAATAGACTACTAGAGGGCCAATGCCTGGAATCACAATATGACCACCGTGGGTATGACCAGATAATTGCAAATCTACGCGCCATTGTTGCAATATCTTGGCTGTATCTGGATTGTGAGATAAAACTATGCGGGGTATATTGGGTTCTAATTGATTCATGATTGTTGCAGGACGAAATTCCTTTGACCAATAATCAGCTAGTCCTACTAGCGGTAATTTTTTCCCTAGGGGATAAGCGATTTCATTCCAAAGCACATGAATCCCAATATTAGTCAATGCTGCTGTAACTTCTGCTTGGGAGTGGCTGTAATGTATATCATGGTTGCCCAGTACGGCATAGATACCATAACGACTTTGCAGATGTTTGAGTCGAAGAACTAGTTGGTGAATTGGCGTGGGATCGTCAGTTACGTAATCACCAGTTAATAGAATTAAATCCGGTTCAACTTCGTTAGTAAGTGCGATCGCTTTTTCTAACATATCTTCCGACAGCCGCAAACCATCGTAGTGAAAATCTGACAACTGCACCAGCTTTGTGCCTTGTAAAGATGCTGGAAGTTCTGCAATCTTAACCGTTATTTTATCGACTCTTAAATGTCCTGTAAACAACCAGTGCATATAGTAACTGACACTCCTCATACCAGCGTTTACAGCTTACCAAAAATTAAAATGTATCTTGAGCAACTGCAACAATTTCTGTCATAGAATCCAAATGAAATAAATGTATTGGTTGAAATTCTGATACCAAATTATACCAAATTGACAAAGGATGCATTGTTTTAGTAACTTGCGAAGGTATTGTAAATTGCTTGTCTCCAGCCTTTTTGTATTTTAATTACGAATTAGTATTACTCACTTTGTAGCGTAATTACAGTAATTTCTGGGCGACAAAATAAACGACCGGGGAGATAAGTTCCCAAGCCACGATTGACATATAATTGATTTTTTCCTAGCTGATGTAAGCCCTGTGACCATTCCCAATGGCGGACAACAGAAAAATTTCTTCGTAAAAATGGGATGCGACGCCGTATTTTTAAGGGTATTTTTCCCACTATCTTTTTATAAACAACCACCACAGGGCCGATTCCAGGAATCACGATTTGGCCACCGTGAGTATGACCAGATAATTGTAAATCGACTCGCCATGCTTGCAATATCTCAGCAGTATCCGGGTTATGGGATAAAACAATACGAGGTATAGCGGGGTCTAGCTGATTCATTACTGATGCAGGATTAAATTCCTTTGAGTAACGGTCTGCTAATCCTATCAGTGGCAATTCTGTTCCGAGTGGATAGGCAATTTTATTCCAAAGAACGTTAACCCCAATGTTAGTCAAAGCTGCTGTAACTTCCGCTTTTGAGTGTGTGTAATATATATCATGGTTGCCCAGTATGGCATAAATACCAGCGCGACTGTGCAGATGTTTGAGTCGTAGTACTAGTTGATGAATTGGTGTGGGGCTTGTGGTTATGTAGTCACCAGTTAATAAGACTAAATCTGGTTTTACTTGGTTGCTAACTGCGATCGCATTTTCTAACATTTCTTCTGACAGTCGCAAACCATCATAATGAAAATCTGACATCTGCACCAGCTTTTTACCTTGTAATGATGCAGGCAACCCTGCAATCTTAACCGTTAATCTCTGTGTACTCAACGGCCCAGATAACAACGAGTGCATAATGTATTCGATAATCTTCAATCATAGCGCTTACAGCTTAACGAAAAATTATCCGATTTCCTGTAGCGACTAAAGTAAATTCTTAAAAATTTCATCAAAGCTATAGATTTAAATCAAATTTAAATTTAGTTATTTATGTTATATGTGCTACTTGTCTTTGTTTTAACGTGCATCGCTTCCAACAAAGCATACCCCATGTCGTCGTACTTATGCCTAATTATTAATTGACAATTCACGCCTGATGTGAATTATGAAAATCAACGACATATCAAAAATTCTACGTACTGTAGTAGAGACGTAGCAATGCTACGTCTCTACATTAAATGTAATTCGTAATTAAAGAATGATTGATCATGACTTATTGATCTTCATCAATTGTAGCAGGTGGATTAGCATTAGTTTGGCTAGCAATCTTGTGTTCATACCAAGTCATTAATGGCGTTGAACTTATTCCATGTATGACTACAGAAACTATAATAGTGGCATAAGTAATCCAGGCGATTTGTTCCGCAGCTTCGCCTTTTAAGCCATTACCAAACGCATAGGCAAGATAATATAAAGAGCCTACACCGCGAATACCAAACCAACCGAATAACCAACGAGTTGCTGGATGTAACTTACGGCGGCGAGAGTTGAAATGACGTATACCGATTGTGCTAAGCCAGGCTCCTACAGGCCGGATTACCAAGAATAAGAGAATAATTACTAACAAGGATTGAGCAGCATAATTGAGCATTGGCTTGAATAACAATATTGATCCCAGTAATAAAATGGTTCCAACTTCTAACAATTTTTCAATCCGCTCAACAAATCCTAGTTGAGCTAGTGATTTTTCAGGATTTCTATAACTGCGTTGGACAACTAACCCAGCAACAAATACTGCCAAGAAACCATAACCATTAACTATTTCTGTTAGAGAATAGGTTAATAAAATTGTGCTAATAGCGACAAAATCTTCCATCAACTCATCGGCTTTGCGGCGTCTTTGCATTTTTTTGTCGAGCCAAACTACTGCTTTAGCGACAACAATTCCCATCACAATTCCAGCTGCGATCGCCCATATTAAATCAACCAAAATCCACTGTTTCAGCCAGTTATTCCAGTTATTATCTTTTAATGCATAAATACCAAAATAAACAAATGGAAAAGCTAAAGCATCATTTAATCCCCCTTCAGAAGTTAAACCAAAGCGTAACTCATCTTGGTCGTTGGTATCAGTTAGTTGAACTTCTGAGGCTAACACTGGATCAGTTGGTGCAAGAATTGCTCCTAATAAAATAGCCTCTCCCCAATTCATTCCTAAAAATAATTTACCCACAATAGCTAGAGCAAAAATTGAAATTGGCATCAACAATCCAATAAGTCGCGTTGTGATATTCCAATCTTTCCACCTCAACGGACGAACAATTTTTAAGCCGCAGCTAAATACAGAAACAATCACTACAAATTCTGTTATACGCTCTAGCAACTCAGCGTTAAACACATCATCTCGACGTAATTGAATCAGCCCAAAGCCATAAGGGCCTAAAACAATACCAACCACTAGGTAGATAATAGCAAAAGAAAGAGGTAATCGAGAAATCCAGCCGGAGCCTAACGTAACTATCAGCAATAGTGTGCCAATAACCAATAGGTCAATAATATAGATATCTACATGCATAGCAATAAACAGAAAAAAGGCTTGCTTTGCAAGTTTAGTTGCGATCGCTTGGTATCAAAAATATCTAGAGATAGATTTAGTAAAAATATTTCACGTTTATTTCTAACTCTGTTAAGTTAGTGAAATAGCAAGCATTGGAGTATTTGTTATGAAACTCCCAAATAGTCCACAAAAATCAAAATTTAGACAATTGCTTCAGTGGGTTTTTAACCCTTTACAACTACTGGAAACAACTGCAAGAGAGCATGGCGACTGTTTTACGTTATGGCTGACTAGCAATAAGCCAATGGTCTTATTTAGTAATCCCCAAGCTATTCAGCAGATTTTTACGGCTCAATTAGAGCAGTTAGACGCTAGAGGGTCAAGCCAACTTTTACAACCTTTGTTAGGAGATAATTCATTGATATTGCTGTCTGGCGCATCTCATCAACGTCAGCGGCGGTTGTTGACCCCGCCTTTTCATGGCGAACGGATGAAAGCCTATGGCCAAGTTATTGCTAATATCACAAATCAAGTCATCAATGGTTGGAAAATCGGCGAAGCTTTTTCTGTTCGTGACTCCATGCAAGAAATATCTCTCAAGGTAATTCTACAAGCTGTGTTTGGTCTGCGTGAAGGAGAACGTTTTACACAGTTACAAGAACTCTTAAGTTCCGTGCTTGATTTATCTGGCTCACCCTTACGTGCTACTCTAATGTTTTTTCCTGCACTACAAGTAGATTGGGGTACGTGGAGTCCTTGGGGAAAATTTTTGCATCAAATGCAGCAAATAAACCAACTAATTTACACAGAGATTCAGGAACGCAGAGATCACCCAAATCCATCTCGAAGTGATATCCTTTCGTTGATGATGTCGGCACGTGACGACAATGGTGAAGCGATGACAGATGTAGAGTTGCGCGATGAGTTGATGACTCTATTAGTCGCTGGTCATGAAACTACAGCTTCCGGGCTAACATGGGCTTTATACTGGATTCACCATGTGCCAGAAGTACGGACAAAGCTACTGGCTGAGTTAGATAATGTTGGTGAGCATCCAGATTGGAATGAAGTTTCTCGCTTGCCTTATCTAACAGCAGTATGTCAAGAAACGCTACGCATTTATCCAATCATAATGCTTGCCATACCTCGTGTTGTTAAGTCACCAATTGAAATTATGGGCTATGAATTTCAACCAGGGACATTACTATCACCTTGTATATATTTAACTCATCACCGCCCAGATTTATATCCAGAACCGAAGCAGTTTAAGCCAGAACGCTTCTTAGAACGGCAATATTCACAGTATGAATATTTACCCTTCGGTGGTGGTAATCGTCGCTGTATTGGTATGGCATTTGCCATGTTTGAAATGAAACTGGTATTGGCGACCGTGTTGTCACGGTTAAAATTGGCATTAATTGATAATTATCCAGTGAAACCAACACGTCGAGGCATCACTTTAGCGCCTTCAGGCGGTAAGTGGTTGGTTGCAACTAGTCAACGGCAAAAGGTGAAAATATCCGTAGAGGTGTGATTAATATTAAACATTTAGCTGACAACTCTCAACTGACGATTTTATCAATCAATTTCTGTCACTAGCCATTGCCACTCAGTTACTACAGTGTTGGGTATATTGAGAACCAATGGCTGTCTCAAAGAAACTGGTACATAGAGTTTAAGCGCATCAGTTGTTGGCAATTTAGATAAGACATTAGTTAATTCATATTCGCCCACATTTGGCGCGGGTGCAGTTAGAGCGTATGCATCTGATGCAGTCAGTAATTTTCCCTTTACTGTCTCAATGAGCAATGATTGAGGATGAGCAATTTCAACTACACCAGGAAAAGCAACCAAGCGCAACCTTAAGTCTTTTACTGCACTCTCATAATTTTCTTTGAACAGTAGCACTTGCCAAGCGTATCCATTTTCATCTTTGATAGATACTTGCGAATGGTAGCGCAATACATCAGGGGAATCATGGTGTTGACGTAGCATTGCGTGTGCTTCCTCCGCACCCCATCAACATACAGTTAATGCTAGAAAGCCTATTAAAGCACAACGCCAAAAATATTGCTGAAATTTTCGTTTCCTGCGACACATATCCATGTGAGTACATTATGGCTTTCAATCTATTGGCACAGAATATTGAAAGTACTACATATTATCATGGAATTAGGTCATCAAGATAATAGGTAATTGTAGAGGTCGCTATGCTTCGTATAACTCAAATTCTTCGCAATTCTTTCATTCGTCTGGAAGGCTTTTTCTCAGTTATTTTTAACAGCTTTTCTAATTTCGCTAGAAATTTACTTGGTTTCTTTGCTGGGGTATTCGGATTTACCAAACCTGGTTATTTTTTGGAATCTGATGACGCGCAGGGTATCAAGCAAACTTCGGCTAAACAGCTAAGCGAAAAGCCTCAGGATAATACTCCTGCAACTTCGACAACTACCCGCCGTCGTTCTAATGCCAAAATTGAAGATTATTATATCAATATGGCTCGTGATGTGAAAAAGAACTAAAGCAAGTAGTACAATCATTTACTCCTAATTAGTTAAATGAAAGCTATTCTTGCGAATGTGAGTTAATTCACATTTTAGATATTAGACTTCTTGCACGAATATTTTAAAATCAGAATTTTCAGGTTCACGCAAAGAGGAATGAGAAGCTTATCTGTTTGGCAGTTTATCATCTGATTCATGCAAGAGGTCTATTTTATTGTGCTAGCCATAAAGCGACATTACGCACATAAGTCTTGATATCTTCTAAGGCGCGTGGTTCTTGTTTCATACCATTTCCTGGTAGTTCATCCACAAATGTAGGACAGCCTTTTTCAATGTCCCAGTTGTAATCTACTAAGTGATGGAAGCTGGAGTTAGCTATTGCTCGTCCTAGTAGATTACCATCTGCATCTGTGTAATGTTCGATCGCAACGACCAGATTGAAGTCACGACCTGTAGCTAAACTGTTTCCCAATGCAATCACCTGTGCGTTGAGGTTGCTTGGATGCACTCCGATACCACCCTCGTGGGGATGTGCCGGAAAATATTCGATGAACCCAGAGGGTGAATTAGGATTTTTCAATAGTTCATGAACAGGTTCGACTAGGGTAATTTTTTGATAGTCGCCGTTAGCTCCAGAATGGTAATTAGGCCAAGAAATATAAGTTGTATATGGGTCATCTCGACACCAACGAGAATCATCAGGGTCTAAATTTTTGGTATTGAAATAGTGAATATCACCAATATCAACTAAACCACACATCGAACAACCCATATCTTGATGATCCCGTGTCGTCAGAATACCACCGCCACGTTGTCGAAAGGCATTAATACCAGCAATATCTTTTTCAGTTAAACCACCGCCAACATCTAAGGCAAACAGCCAAAGTTCGTCGAAATCTGATTTATCTAGTGTACTCAAAACTGGGTCATTACCCTCTGCATCTGATTTGCGATCGCGAGCTGTAACTTCAAATGACCCCACTTCATCTTTAACAGATGCCAGATATTCCTGTAACAGTGAAAAACGAAAAATGCTCCAGTCATCTTCAGTTGTGGAAATCGTAGTCTGCAAAAGAATGCGAATTGGTTTGATCATAGCTTCCGCAACTTTATTTATTTGCTGTTAATGCTGCAATTACTGTACTATAAATTTCTCCTTTAAATAAATTTAATCTGCTGTTGCACCCAAAGGCGAAAGGCCTACAATTTTTGCTACTTCACCGCTAGAATATCAAATGCACAAGACGCACAGGAGTTTTCAAATATCCTCTTTACAAAGGACTTATATGCGTGTGCGATCGCATTTAGAAAAAAACCTCCGGGGACTCCAGAGGTTATAGTTCCTGATTTAGTTTCCACTTGTGACTACAATTTGTCTTTAACCATTTCCCGATGGTGAGGGAGATTATTTTTGTCTTTCTTGGCGCTTATTCTTTTCTCTACGAAAGGTTGCACCAACCAGACGTTCCACATACCCCTACGCTTAAGCAAGCTACGCCTTGGTCTGTCTGCGACACCAAGGCGAACGTAGAGAAGGCAGTTCGTTCATTCTCACGACTCATATAATATAAGATTGCTATATTATTTTCATACTAAAGATAGATACTGCTATATAAAATCTGTTCAGATATTTACAAATGTCTAGTTTTACTACTATAGATAGATGTAAGCTTGTTAAGCATTTATAAAATTTATTATATTTTTAAATAAGTAGTAATATATTAAACATCAAGCTACTATTTTGTTATTTGATCTTATAAAGATTTTGAGTTTGCAGTTAATGTTTTACAAAAAAAATTAACAATCAAGCAATTATTTTTGAGATAAAATTGGTTTATATTTTTTTAATAAACTTATTATTAAAATCTAGTAAAGATTTTTCCTTTTTAGTAAAATATATTGGCTAGATGTAGGAGAATTTTTAAATAAATAACAGTGGATTAAAATGAAGGGTGAGAGACTGTCACTTGTTCGTTGAACTTCTCTTCCAGAGAACTTCAAATTTATCACTCTGGTACTGATGAAAATATAATTAGTGTTAGGCTACTGTCAGAAGTAGATTTGCTGTACTCATACATATACCTGACCTTCGCTGCTGCTAAATTCCAGTTTTTGGAATAGGTTTCAACCTCTGTTTAGTAATTAAAACTTAACCTACCTAAATACTGGGAGGTTGACCTATGAACCTGTATTGTAGAGTTCAGTAAAATCCTCAAAATAAGAGCTACTATCAGGCTATATATTACTTTCCTGTTATTATCAACCAGGTAGAAATAGTCTCAAATAATACTATTTCTGCACCAAGCTTGGTATAAAGTCTGTCAGCTTCTTGGAATTAACCAGTGAGTAGCTCACTGTTTCTAAGTGTTTTACCAGTGATTGCTAATTATCGGGGAACATAACAGCTATGTTTGATGCATCTTTTGTTAAAGCTTACTACTTTTTGCGAGCTAGATACTATCGCAATTTGGGAGTGCAGTCTTTAATAAAGATTTTGCTTGATGGACAAAATAAAAAATTGCATGATGTTCTTTAGACTTTTGGATTACCTCTGTGTTCTAGACTATGCCAATTAAAGTCGGATATTGAGGTATCACAATCTAAACAGTAAACAGTGAACAGTAAACAGTAAACAGTGGTCAGAAAAAAACTGATAACTGTTAAACAACGCTTGCCACTAATCGACTTTGGGTTATTAGTTTTGAGTTGTCAATGCTTGCCGATATAGTGGTTATCTTTAAACCCAATTATCTTAACTGATAACTGTTTACTGTTTACTGTTAAAAGTTAGACATCATGTAAATTTTTGATTAATGTCTAGAACTAATTCATTTTGCAGATGTAAATCCAGAAATATCAGGATTTAAAAACAGCTGCGATGGAAACATTTGCCCACATTTTGCAATTGACGGCAACTGGTAAGAATTATGACACAAGATTTCAGTCAAGATCAGATTTTTGAAAGCTACGATACCCAAGAAAGTAAGTTTTTAACGCCTTTTCAACGGAAGGCATTGCTAAAAAATTTGCAAGCTAATTTACAGCCAGAATATCGTCGGCGGATTGAAATTATGTTGCTGGCAGATATGGGTAAATCTCAAACCCAAATTTGTGAAATCATCGGTTGTTCCCAAGAGATGGCACGATACTGGATTGGGATAGCAGAAGCAGGTTTAGCGCACAAATGGAATGAGCGACCTATCGGTAGACCCAAAACTGTAAATAATGAATATATTGAACGGTTGAAAGAATTGGTAAGCCATAGTCCGCGTGAATATGGCTATGCATTTGGTTACTGGACAGCTCAATGGTTAAGCAAACATTTAGCAAATGAATTTGGCATTGAAATTAGCGATCGCCATGTTAATCGTCTGCTAAAACAAATGGGACTTTCCACTAAGCGCAAAAACATCAACCAACAAGAAACTGATCAGCAGAATAAGGATGCTGGTATTACAATCGGCGACTTGCAATCTAACTCTGAACCTAGTTTGCATTGGTCATTCAATTTGATTCAGACCAATAACTAATAGAGTTTTGGAGGTAAGAAAATGCCGTCAGCGTTTTCCCAGCAACAGTTAGCTGAACAACTCACCAAAACCTTGGGTGAGTCGCTGTCAGACGAGGAACTTGACAGGTGTCTTAAAGCGCTGGAAATCGTCGAGCCAGCAGTAGCTAAGCAGTTTTGGCAAGCAGCTACATCTGAGCCAGGAATTTACATCATTCTTACAGGTAAAGTTAGACTGCTAGATAACTCTAATAACTTAATCACCACCCTATTACCTGGAGCATCATTTGGTGAATTGACTCTATTTCCAGAAGAGAAATTCAGTCCTTATGTTGCTAGAGCTTCGGCAAACTTAAAGCTTTGTTATCTCAATCAAGAGGCACTCCAAGAGTTAATTCGCACATCTCAGAGCATCCGCGATCGCCTTTTAGCACGTGCAGAACTTTGGGATTTGCTGCTTTTTTGTTCCCAGAACTCCCTAATTCCCCGTAATGCATCTGTAGAAGAGATTTTCAAAGCACTATCCTTATTTGAGCGGCACACTTTAGAGAGTGGTTCTCTAAATGCCAAACTCACCAAAGATACCAAACTCTGGCTGCTGCGTCTCGGAGAACTACTACATTCTGACGGGCGAAGATTGACACCTGGAAACATCTATGTCAACCCAAAGCAGGGAAGTTTGCAGGCAACTCAACCAGCGATCGCTTACAGTTTGAGAAATGCTAATTGGCAAACAGCACAACAACACTGGCCGCAATTAGCAGAGTTGATCGACTTCCAGGAACGACGACTGGGGACTGGGGAAGAAGAAAGCATTTCCCAATACTCAACACCCAATCCTCAATCTCTGACCCAACCAGATCCCGATCCAACACCAAAGCAAAAGATTCAACGAGCCTACTTTCCCAGCCCAACGGTGACAGCGCGGCATTGGTGGGGACGCCTGACCAAACGCTATCCGTTCTTTGAACAACAAAGCGCCTCAGACTGTGGGGCCGCTTGCTTAGTGATGATTTGTCGCTATTGGGGCAAGCGCTCTAGTGTCAACCGCCTGCGGGATATTGCCAACATCAACCGTAGTGGGGCATCAATGCGCGGTTTAACAGCCGCCGCTGAGACTATCGGCTTTACTACCCGTCCTGTGAAAGCCAGCCTTGATAAATTAGCCCAACAATCTCTACCAGCGATCGCTCACTGGGAAGGCAAGCACTACATAGTTGTCTATGAAATCGGTAAAAAGCACGTGATTGTTGGTGATCCCGCCATCGGTCAACGCACCCTTACCCACAGCGAATTTAAAACTGGTTGGACTGGTTACGCGTTGCTATTGCAACCCACAGCCTTACTTAAAGAAAACCAGGAAGCAATCACACCATTCTGGCAGTTTTTTGATTTAGTCAAACCTCACTCGCAAGTGCTGCTAGAAGTATTCCTGGCTTCGGTGTTGATTCAAGTATTTGGACTAGTTACACCTTTATTTACCCAGTTACTATTAGACCGCGTGGTTGTACAAGGTAGCACCTTGACTTTAAACGCTGTGGGCTTAGGGTTGCTGATTTTTGGGTTGTTCCGCGTCGCCATCAATGGACTACGGCAATATCTGCTGGATCACACAGCTAACCGCATTAGCGTCGCGCTGTTGGTAGGTTTTATTAAACATACCTTCCGCTTGCCTTTAGCCTTCTTTGAGTCGCGTTACGTTGGCGATATTGTCTCTCGCGTCCAAGAAAATCAGAAAATTCAGCGCTTTCTAACTGGAGAAGCACTGTCAATCATTTTGGATTTACTGACAGTGTTTATTTACGTGGGGTTGATGTTTTGGTACAGTTGGCAAATGGCATTGTTTAGCTTAGCGATCGTGCCGCCTTTTGTACTCCTAGCACTCGTCGCTACTCCTTTTTTACGCCGCATCAGCCGCGAAGTTTTTAGTGCCGCAGCCGCAGAGAATAGTTATCTGATTCAATCCCTCACAGGAATTCGCTCAATTCGCTCTATGGCAATTGAGCAGACAGTACGCTGGCATTGGGAAGAACTGCTGAATAATGTCATTAAAAAAACCTTTAGCGGACAGATAATTAGTAATCAACTGCAAGTTTTCAGTTCCGGGATCGAAACGCTAGTAACTACAGGATTACTTTGGTTTGGGGCATGGTTGGTAATTCAAAACCAATTGACAATTGGACAATTAGTTGCATTCAATATGTTGTTAGGCAGCGTAATTCGTCCTTTCCAACGGCTTGTAGTGTTGTGGAATCAATTGCAAGAAGTGATTATTTCCACAGAGCGGATTAATGATGTTTTGGAAGCGGAACCGGAAGAAGATTTACAACATCAACCCCGCCAGTCTTTACTAAATTTGCAAGGTCAAGTTCGCTTTGATAATGTGACTTTTCGCTATCACCCAGAAAGTGATATTAACGTGCTAGAAAATCTCAGTTTTGAAATCAAAGCTGAGCAAACAGTAGCGGTTGTAGGGCGTAGTGGTTCTGGTAAAACTACCCTATCCAAATTGATTTTGGGTCTATATCCGCCGACAGATGGGAAAGTATTGATTGATGGTCAAGATGTCACTAATATTTCCTTGCGATCGCTGCGTTCTCAAATCGGTGTTGTTGATCAAGATACCTTTTTGTTTGGCGGTACAATTCGTGAAAACATCAGCATTGCTCATCCAGAATCCACTCTAGAAGAAGTTATCGAAGCCGCACGTTTAGCCGGAGCAGATGACTTTATTAAACAAATGCCAATGGGTTACGAAACCCAAATTGGTGAAGGTGGCGGGATGTTATCTGGTGGACAACGCCAACGACTGGCGATCGCTCGTGCTTTGCTAGGAAATCCCAGCTTCTTAGTATTAGATGAAGCAACCAGCCATCTAGACGCCGAATCTGAGCGGATTATTCAGAACAACCTCAAAAAAATTCTCCAAGGACGCACAAGCCTGATCATTGCTCATCGCCTCTCCACAGTGCGTCATGCTGACTTGATTTTGGTTTTAGACCGTGGCGTATTGGTCGAAAGCGGTACTCACGATGAACTAATTACCAAAAGAGGTCATTACTTCTATCTCAACCAACAACAACTAGCTCAAACGGCTTAAGACCCCTCCACTTCGTTTTGGGGAGTCAAGAGTCAAATGTCCAAAGTCAAAATATTGACCCTTGTAAAGACGCGATTAATCGCGTCTCTACTTTAATCGCGTCTCTACTTTAATCGCGTCTCTACTTTTGACCCTTATTAAATTTGGAGTTTTAAATCACTCATGCCACATATATCTCACAATTCATCGTATGCGCCTCCTACGCCAACGCAGGATGAGTATCTCCTGTTTGAGGATGCGAGTACCGTTGTTCATCCTCGAACACAGAAAAAAGTTGAGAGCAATGATTGGTTTTATGGCACAGAAGAACTGCTAGATGCCTTGCCAAAAGCCTGGACACGCTCCATGCTGTATTTGCTGATCAGTTTTGCTGCGATCGTTTTACCTTGGTCGATGTTTTCCAAAGTAGATGAAACAGGAAACGCCAGAGGGCGTATGGAACCCAATGGAGCCACCCAAAGATTGGATAGTCCAGTTACTAGTAGCGTCACTACTGTTAATGTCAAACCAGGTACAACCGTCAAAGCAGGGCAAGTTTTGGTTGAACTGGAATCTGATCTTCTACGTTCAGAACTGCAACAGACACAAGCAAAGATAGAAGGGTTAATCAATCGGCGATCGCAACTAGATTTACTCAAAAACCAAATTGTCTTGACAATCAACATTCAAGAGCAGCAAAACCAATCCCAACAATTGGAAAAAATTGCCCAAGTTAATCAAGCGCAGCAAAACCTAGATGCTAGTAAGAGTGCGTATCTCTTACAAAGAATGGAAAAACAGGCTTTAGTGGAGCAGGCTAGGCAAAATATCAATTCCACCCAGGTTGCTCAAAAGTTAGCTAACAGTCGTCTGACTAGAGATACAGCAGAAGTCAAACGCTATCGTGACCTTTTGAAGCAAGGTGCAATTGCCCAAACCAAAGTTGTAGAACTAGAAAAGACAGCAGAAGAAAGCCTTAGCTCGTTGGAAGAAGCAAAAGGCAATATCAAACAAGCTCAGTTGCGCTTACAAGAGCAATTCGGCAACTATCAGGCGATTATGAGTCAAGCCCAATCAGATATTGAGCAAGCAAAACTGCGCCTGCAAGAGCAACAAAGCGGCTATCAAAGCCTAGTTCAATCAGGTAAACTGGCGGTACTCAGAAATCAAGAGCAACTCAAAGATGTGCAATCACAAATCACATCCTTACAATCAGAAATTGCTCAAACCGGAAGCCAGATTGCGTCCATCAAGTTCCAATTACAGCAACGAGTAGTGCGATCGCCTATTGATGGTACAGTTTTTGAGTTGCCCATTCAAAAACCTGGATCTGTAGTCGAACCAGGACAGATGCTTGCTCAAATTGCGCCTACCAATACTCCATTGATTCTCAAGGCGCAGATGCCCAGTGAGCAAAGTGGTTTCTTAAAGGTAGGAATGCCCGTCAAAATCAAGTTTGATGCTTATCCATTCCAAGATTATGGAGTTGTAGAAGGGCGCGTTAGTTGGATTTCACCTAACTCGAAAGTTCAAACTAATAGCCAAGGCAATCAAAGCAGCGTAGAAACTTATGAGTTGGATATTACTCTAGATAATCCTAATATCCAAATTGCCAATAGACGAATCCCCTTAACAGCCGGACAAACAGCAAATGCAGAGGTCATTATCCGCCAGCGTCGGGTTATTGACTTTATCTTAGATCCGTTTAAGAAGTTGCAAAAAGGTGGTTTAGAGCTTTAATCACTAGTTATTGGTTAACCTAGCACGCTACGCTGAAAATACAGTTATTTTTGCCATGCTCTACCAGTATCTATTGTCAATGGTCAGTAGATAACAGTAAACAGTAAACGGTAAACAGTAAACAGTTATCAAGGGGTATGGTGGGGGATTTTAACCCGCCAGATAGCGCCTGCCAATAAATAATTGGCTTTGGGCTATTAGTTTTCAGTTAGAAGTGATCGCTCCCTTAGTGGTTGTTTGAAAAGTATTAGGCGAATATAATTCGTTACTAGATAAACAAAGTCCACGGAGGTGGGTTTCGTCTGTGTAGCTAAGCCACTGCGTTAGGCGGATTCCCCGACTTGTAGCAAGTGGCGCGATTTCTAATCGCTTTTCAAACATCCTCTTAGTGGTTCCCCTTAAGCTCAATTATCTTCACTGATTACTGTTTACCGTTTACTGTTTACTGTTGTTGTATTGGTTGGCGATCGCTTACTTTATACGCCATGAACTTTACATTTATATAAGCAAAAAATTGTATAAAAAATTACTAATAAGTTTTTGGTAAGAATTTATTTTTTATTGATTTTAAACAATTAAATATAACACTTATATTTAAAGTTTGACAAATAAATAAAAAACTTTTTTAACAAAAAGATAATTTATAAATGTCACCAATTAAAGTATTAAGGCTAATATTAAATTAGTCAGAAAGGCTGTATTGATCAAGACTAAACATATACATTAATGTCGTCTAAAACAGCTTGTATCACTGATAAAAATGGTTGCTAAGTGGAGGAATTAGATGAGTTCCAAAGTGTTAAATGTTTCTCCTGATGATATTTTTTACCATATCAAACTCTCGTTTCAAGTACCTAGTATATTGGAAGCGATCGCCACTCGAAAAGTTATTGCAGATGAAGCTGAAAAAGTAGGAATTCAAATTGATACACAAGAACTGCAACAGGCAGCAGATAGCCTACGTTTAGCTAACCAACTTATCAAAGCAGAAGATACTTGGGCATGGTTAGGAAAATATCATCTTTCTCTAGATGACTTTGAAACAATAGCCCAAACCAACTTACTATCTGCCAAGTTAGCAAATCATTTATTTGCAGATAAAGTCGAACCATTCTTTTACGCACACCAACTAGATTACATCGGAGCAGTAACCTATGAAGTAATATTAGATGATGAAGACTTAGCTCTAGAACTGTTTTATGCTCTGCAAGAAGGCGAAATAAGTTTCCAAGAAATCGCCCGTCAATATATCCAAGATCCAGAAACCCGCCGCGCTGGAGGATATAAAGGAATCCGTCTTCGCCGCGATTTTAGACCAGAGTTTGCAGCAGCAATTTTTTCTGCTAGTCCTCCACAGATTCTCAAGCCAATCACTACATTAAAAGGAGTACATATAATTGCTGTTGAGGAAATCATTAAACCTCAATTAGATGAGCAGCGACGCCTTCAAATTATGGGAGATTTATTTACTAATTGGTTAAAGCAGCAAGTCGCTACTGTTGAAATAGTAGCAAAGCTAACTGAGAATGTTAATTCTGAATCATCGAAAGTAATGCTGAGTCAGGCTTAACTTTGCTCATAAAGCTAAGATTAAAAACAAAACCACTCATACTTAAGAGTGGTTTAAATCATAATTCGATAAATTCAATAAAGTCCAGATCCCCGACCTCTTCAAGAAGTCGGGGATCTAAATACTGACTCTCTATTTATTTTATAAATTCAAAGAAGTGTAGATATCGTCTGAGTTGGCATTGAGATAAGGACGTTGCAATGCAATATCCCGCAAGGAAAAATGTTGTAGAATCGATGCCATCCGACCGGCTGGTGTATTATTCCCTTGTTGCCAAGCATCAAGCAAACCATTGGCAATAACTTGACAGCGGTTAGTACCAAAACTTTCTTGATCACCAAATTTTTGATTTGGTTCTTCTGCGATCGCCAACCCTGGCGCTAGCAACTTGGTAAACAAAGGTACTGGCTCATCAAAATAAGATTGGTGTTCTACATACACTCTTTCTAATACTTTGTGAACAAGTTGATAGTTGCTTTTGCCAAAGTACAACACACCTGAGTCATAACGATTATAATCCGAAGGGTTGTATAGCACTTTAAATGAGAAAGAAATCCCCAAAGCGTTAAGTTGGGTTGTCAAACTTTCCATGACTGCAACTGCTCCTTCTGGAGTTAAGTTGAAGTAGACACGCACGATATTTTGATGATTGGGAGTCGTACCGGCATTAGCTATTGCCATATAGAAACCGTTTTGCACGATATTCTTAGGCATTTTGATCGCCACCGACTTACCAACAGTGGCAGATTGAGCTTGTGGTTGCAAATGGAGTAGGCGCTCAATGTGTAGCGTTAAACCATTCTTTTGTACCGCCAAAGTGTCATTTGTGACTTCTTCGACCACTAGCCAATCATAACTCCAATAGCCTTCACTCTTATTGCTTTCGTGCAGGCGATCGTAAAACGCTAAATCTACACCTAACAAAGTGTTATTTTCGAGATTTTGGTTCAATGCTAAATTCGTTACTTCTGCATTGGAGCCGAGATCACGTTTTAAAGAACCGTTGTAATAAATACCGTAAAGAAAACTCCGCAATTGTAAACCTAAATATTTATTCTGGAGATCCAAAGGCAATTGCTGAAAACGAGAAACTGCTGACTCTGGCAATTCCAAAGGTTGGTAGTCTGGGTGTCGAATAGAATAGTGAGACTCAATCTGAACTTGATGAACGATGTCTTCCAGTGATGTCTGCAACGACTCTGGAACATCTTGCAGTTGACTTTCCAGTGAAGCTAATAGTTGCATATCTTTTGCCTGTGAGTTCGGGGAAAGGGAATTTTAAACAGTCAACAGTGAACAGTAAACAGTAAACAGTTGGTGGATTTAAACCCGGCTGATAGCGCCTTAATCGGCTTTGGGTATTAGTTTTCAGTTACAAGTGAGCGCACTCCTTAAACCCAATTATCTTGACTGATAACTGTTTACCGTTTACTGATAACGCGCCCCCTTAGTAGTTCTCCTTAAACCCAATTATGTTTACTGTTTACTGATAACTGTTAAACAGGGGATAAGCTTATGAGTGAACAGTAAACAGTTGGTGGATTTAAACCCGGCTGATAGCGCCTGCCACTAATCGGCTTTGGGTATTAGTTTTCAGTTACAAGTGAGCGCACTCCTTAAACCCAATTATCTTGACTGATAACTGTTTACCGTTTACTGATAACGCGCCCCCTTAGTAGTTCTCCTTAAACCCAATTATGTTTACTGTTTACCGTTTACTGATAACTGTTAAACAGGGGATAAGCTTGTGGGAGTGAGGTAGCGTGCTTCCATACCGAAAATTGTCGGAATTGATGCTTCTGGACGGCACAGCAAACTCTTGGCAACTTGGAGCATACAGACACCCACATTACCAAAGGTTTTTTCATGCTGGAGTTGTGCTTGAATAGCTCTAATCAAGGCTAAACCGCAAAATTGCATGACTCGCGGTAAGAAATCAGGACGACGTTCTAAGATTTCGGGGAAGTCAGCCAAATAAGCAGTAACTAGCGCCGCCATTGAAGGCTGGAGAAGTTGTAAAGGGGTTGTAGCTAGACGTAAAGAGTCTTCGATCGCGATCGTGTTACTTGTAACTAAGCTGTATAGCCAGATTTGCAGATAGCTGGCGACTAGTGTTCCTAAGTCATTAGCTGGATCTCCCCAAGCACCGCGTTCCCAGTCAATCAATCGAATGATGCTGTCAGTTGTGGGCGATTCTTGAAAAACTGCGTCTTCCCAGTCTAAGGATAAAAGAATATTGTTCAGCTTTAGGTCATTATGAGTTAGACAACAAGGAGTGAAAGCATTGCTTAAATCTGCGATCGCTTTTCCGAGGCTATCATAACGTTGATAAAGCGCAAAGAATTTTAGACCATGACTAGGAACCATACCAAACACCGCCGGAGTGATTCTATCTAAACCACGAGCCAGATTAGGAGTTTGTTGAGTTGTATCCTCACCGTCTTGGAGAAACTCTTGATAGTCTGGATGATCAATAGTTAGGCGATGAATTGATGCCAGAGTAGTTCCAATTACCGTTGCGATCTCACTAGCAAAGTAATTTTCCTTGATGTAAAAATCTGTCAAATCACGATAATCAGTTAGATAATTGAAAACAAGGATTGAATGTGTAGCGTCAAAATGTACCGCTTCCGAAAAACATGAATAAATTTGGCTGAGTTCGGGAAAACTTTGTAATAACTCGTGAACTCGCCATTCCTTTAAAAACTCACCAGCAGTTTTGCCTTCTCTGTTATAACGCTCTTGTTTAACAAGGAGTTTCCGATCATCTGGTAAGCTGAGTAACAAGTTAAAGTTTTTAGCAGGTTTTGGCTCAATGTTGTTCAAAAGCTGCTCTTGAGTACACAAACCTTGGGAAATCAGGTAGTCTACAACATTTTGAGAACTCAATATAAATGGTGGCATATTCTTAGATAATTTTCAGCGTTAACAACTAAAACTTCTTGCTTAGTTAAAAGTTGGTTTTGGTAGACTAAAAAACTATATATCCACCATAAAGATGTCCAAAAAGCAATCATATATAACCTCTTATCGCTCATTGTGTCAGGTTGTAACGACAATCATCATACAGAGAGAGTTATTCTCTTTAAAGCATGAATTTTTCAGTGTTGAATGACTTCGCAATCCACGCAATGCTGGAGATAGCAAATATTGCGATCGCAGCTTCCAGTATCTTCATGCCAAAGTTAAGAGTCTGAGCAAAAATGTATTCTTCACCACCATATATAGAATCTACATCATTGCAATTAGTCAGGAAGGCTTCTGAATCATCGGTATCCAGGTCAGAGATTTCGATTTTTGCCATTTACTTCATTTTTGAAGCAATAATTAAACAGTTGCTCAATGTGATCCAGATAAAGCTGTAAATTAGTTAATTGAACTCAGCAAATGGCTAAATATTAGTCAACTACAATGTAGGCAAGGTTGATATTTATTAATAACTTGGCTAGGGTATAGCATGATTAGTTAACAATGACAACCGTGCTCGATATTTGGAATTGCTTTTTCTTCCCAAAAGAGCTATTTAGCTGAGTATCAAACTATAAAGCTATTAGCCACTAGCCATTAGAGTTGTCGTAGGAACTGAATGATTTGGCTAAGTAAACAATCTGATCAATAGCGTATGTGATAACATATCCCTCAATTAGCTTCGTATATCCTGAATAATTGCTAAAGCCAGAATCATAACTACCAGAGATAGAATCTAAATCACTCATGTCATTGAGAAAGCTTTCAGAATCTTGGAATAGTTGTGAGCCAACATTACGCAGTTCTGAAAGAAAGATAGTTGCCATAATTTGCACCTATATTGCTTGATTTATTTGCTTCTCCTGAGTATTTGGTAATTCAAACTCATATTTATCTCAGAGATTGCTTTTTCATTTATCTCAGGAGAGCTAAATAGCTCAGTAGTAAACTACAAAGCTATTAGTAAGCGGAGTAATCGTTGGAGCTGAATGACTTAGCTAAGTAAGTAACATGACCAATGGCATATACATTGACATAGCCTTCAATCAGTTTGTCAAATCCATAAAATTTACTGAAGTTGTCGTAACCACCAGAGATTGTATCTACATCGCTGAGATCATTAAGAAAACTTTCAGAATCTTGGAATAGTTGAGAACCAGCGTTATGTAGTTCAGAAAGAGTGATGTTTGCCATGATTTTCTCCTAAAATTATTGTTGCAAATTATCTTGAGAGTGTTTAATTTGATAGCCTCTCCTGGGTGTTTGGTAATCGAGAAATCTCATGTTTATCTTAGAGATTACTTTTCCCATCCATTTACGCCAGGAGAGCCAAATAGCTTTGTAGTTTTAGTACTAAGCTATTAGTAAGCGGAGTAGTCGTTAGAGCTAAATGACTTAGCTAGGTAGGTAACATGACCGATGGCATATACATTTACGTAGCCTTCAATCAGCTTGTCAAATCCGTGAAAGCCGCTGAAGTTGTCGTAACCACCGGAGATTGCATCTACATCGCTGAGGTCATTTAAAAAGCTTTCAGAATCTTGGAATAGTTGAGAACCAGCATTACGCAATTCAGAAAGAGTAATAGTTGCCATGATTTTCTCCTAAATTATTGTTGCAAGTTAATTTGAGAGTGTTTAAATTGATAGCTTCTCCTGGGTGTTTGGTAATTCAAACTCATATTTATCACAGAGATTTCTTTTCCTTTTTGTCCCAGGAGAGCCAAATAGCTTTGTAGTTTACTACTAAGCTATTAGTAAGCAGAGTAGTCGTTGGAGCTAAATGATTTAGCTAAGTAGGTAACATGACCAATTGCATAGATATTGACATATCCTTCAATCAGCTTGTCAAATCCATGAAAGTCGCTGAAACCAGAATCATAACCACCAGAGATTGCATCTACATCGCTGAGGTCATTGAGAAAGCTTTCAGAATCTTGGAATAGTTGAGAACCAGCATTACGCAATTCAGAAAGAGTAATAGTTGCCATAATTAACTCCTAGAATTCTTGTTGCAAGTTATTTTGAGAGTGTTTAAATTGATAGCTTCTCCTGGGTATTTGGTAATCGAGAAATCTCATATTTATCTCAAAAATTACTTTTCTCATTTACGCCAGCCAGGAGAGCTATTAGCTAAGTAGTCAACTACAAAGCTCTTAGTAAGCGGAGTAGTCGTTGGAGCTGAATGACTTAGCTAAGTAAGTAACATGACCGATGGCATATACATTTACGTAGCCTTCAATTATCTTGTCAAATCCCCAAAAGTCGCTGAAACCAGAATCATAACCACCAGAGATTGCATCTACATCGCTGAGGTCATTGAGAAAACTTTCGGAATCTTGGAATAATTGAGAACCGGCATTACGCAATTCAGAAAGAGTAATAGTTGCCATAATTAACTCCTAAAGTGTTTGTTGCAAATCATCTGTAAATTGCTTAATTTGTTTGATTCTCCTGGGTATTTGGTAATCGAGAAATCTCATATTTATCTCAGAGATTGCTTTTCATTTTTATCCCAGGAGAGCCGAATAGCTTTGTAGTTTTAGTACTAAGCTATTAGTAAGCAGAGTAATCGTTGGAGCTGAATGACTTAGCTAAGTAAGTAACATGACCGATGGCATATACATTTACGTAGCCTTCGATGATCTTGTCAAATCCATAAAAGTCGCTGAAGTTGTCGTAACCACCGGAGATTGCATCTACATCGCTGAGGTCATTGAGAAAGCTTTCAGAATCTTGGAATAGTTGAGAACCCGCATTACGCAATTCAGAAAGAGTGATAGTTGCCATGATTTTCTCCTGAAATACTTGTTTTCAAGTCGGTAGTTTGTGTGGGCAATTAAGCTGTGTTTCGCTTAACCGTTAATGCAATTTTTATTCAGAACAATTAGGAAAGTCAAGGCTTTAAACTTGGTTGAAAAGACATAAGCAAATGACTTAAGTCTTTTAAATCTTGCTATTTCTTAAATAAGAATCCCGACTTCTTTAAAGAAATCGGGATTCTTATTTAAGATTAAGTTGTGAGTTGGTACTTTTAATAAAAAAATCGTGCGTTCTAACGTTAATTAGATTCAGAACGCACGTTAATTAGAAGAAAATTTAATTCAAAACAATCTGCTGACTCATACATTTATTCTTCCACTACTTCTACACTCTCAAGTGTTTGATTTAGTTGTGCCGACAGCCTATCAAGAACACCATTCATATCATCTATCGTGGCTGTTAATACACTTGTGTCGATTGTGATCGTACTTCCAGTTGTTCCAGTCGCTCCAGTTGTTCCAGATGTTCCTCTTCTTCTTCTCCTTCTTCTTAAACCACCCTCCACAGAGTTCATTTCCCAAGATTCTAGTTCAGTGAGCAGATTTTCATTACTACTAGCAGGCAAATTGGAGATTATTATCTTCGCCATTTTTTCCTCCCGAAATACGGTGATAGTCAATAAAACACTCCTGGGATCAGATTAAGCTACCAATCTAAAATCCCTCTCTACTATTTTGTAATCTAATCTTATAAATTCAAGATTTTTAGTTTTATTTAAAAGACATAATAAAAGGATTTTCGTCTTTTAAATGATGAGTTTATAGATAATATTGGTATTTTTGTCGTTCTATACAAATAGAGACACAATTTCTTGCGTCTCTACTTGTTATTTGATAGTAGTTTGTTGTGGACAAGTAACCTTGATTAATTCGTCACCTGTGGTTGTGAAGCAGGAATAGTCACATCTATCGGCGTCACTTGTGTTGCTAGCTGTGTCAAGGGTGGTTGAATAGCGGTTTGATTCCCCACCACCAAAGTCACAAGATTTTCTGGCTTGAGGTATTGCTTTGCTACCCGCTGCACATCAACTGCTGTGGTTGCGGCTACGGCTTTTTGATAGCGAAATAAGAAATCAGCCGGATAGCCGTAATATTCATATCGCATCAACCTTAACAAGGTTTGGCTAGGATCTTGAAAGTTGAAAACAAACGAGTTAAGCGTAGACTCTTTGGCAAATGCTAGTTCTTTTGCTGTCACTCTTTGCGCTTGAATGCGCTTAATTTCAGCTTGCAAGGCCTTGACAAATTGCACAGTAGCATCAGAGCGCGTTTGTCCACCAGCAATGAACATGCCGGGGTAATCGTAGCGGGGACTCCAGAAGCCGTATACTGAGTAAGCTAAACCTTGACGCGATCGCACTTCATTAAACAAGCGTCCGCCAAACCCATTTAACACCCCATTCAACACATCCAACGCCGCATAGTCTGGATTGTCAAATCGTCCGCCTAAATGCCCAACCAGAATACTACTCTGAGTTAGTTGCGGCTGATTTACAAAAAACACTCCGCCTGTATTAGCTGGTAACACCTCTGGTAACTGGGGTTTAACAATATTGGGGTTACGCTTCCAGTTGCCTAATTTAGCTTGAATGAGCGATCGCATTTTCTTAGCATCAAAATCCCCCACAATCCCCAAAATCAGATTATTTGGGTGGAAATATTGCTGATAGAAGTTGAGCAAATCCCCACGAGAAACCCGATCCAGCGTTACATACTCTATCGTGCGGGCATAAGGATTTTCCTTACCATAAATCAATTTCCGAAATTCCCGACTAGCAATCTCATCTGGATCATCATTGCGACGGGCAATACTACCCCTCGCCTGTGTCTTAGCTAAATCTAGCTTTTCTTGAGCAAACACAGGTTCTCGTAGCACCTCAGTAAACAGCCCAAACACCGTTTCTAAATCTTCACTGAGTGCCTGAAAGCTAGCAGTACCATTAGCTTCGCCAATGCTAGTTTCCACCGCAGCCGCTCGTTGTTCTAACATGTCGTTTAGCTGATCTGGCGAATGCTTCTTAGTCCCTCCAGTACGCATCACCGCACCTGTAAAGCCAGCCAAACCAACTTTCTCTAATGGTTCCAAGCGACTTCCCGTACGCACCAATGCTGTACCATTCACCAAAGGCAGCTCGTGATCCTCCATCAAATACACAACCAAGCCATTTTGCAAAACAAACCGCTCATACTTGGGTAACTTGATCTCAGCCAACGGTGCAAGCTGCAACTCCGTATAATGCTTTGCCTCCGCCGTCGCCGCCAGAGAAAAGTTAAAAGTAAAAAATAACAAAGCAAAAGCAATAACCAAGGCAGACAACAGCCTCTTACCATTTTGAATTTTCAATCTCATCCGCCTCTTACCCTTCACCTTGTACCTCTGCATATCTCTCTCCTCTGCGCCCTCTGCGCCTCTGCGGTTCGTTTCCATCCCTATTTCGACAACAACTTACCAATCGTGCGATTCTCCGGCGTAAACGTTCCCTTTGCCACCCGCTGAACATCAGCAGTCGTCACCGCCGCAATTTGATCCAACTGCTTAAACAAATTCCGCCAAGAGCCAGTTTTCACCTCATATTCCAACAATTGCTGAGCCATCCCCATATTGGAACTGAGAGTCCGTAACAATGCCGCCCTTGCTTGAGTTTTCACGCGCTGCAATTCAATTACTGAAACAGGCTGAGTTTTCAAAGAGTCAATTTCTTTGCGTAAAGCCACCGCCAACTCATCAACAGTATGTCCAGGAGCCGTCAGAGCATAGAAAAATATCAAATTCGGATACTTATCCCCTGGAAATCCACTAAAACCCTGGGCATTTAAAGCCAAACGTTGCTGCTCAACCAAAGACTTATACAGCCGCGACGTTCGCCCATCGCTTAATAAACTGCCAATGATTTCATAAACCGCATTATCTGGGTGAGTAATTGCTGGACGGTGATAGCCTTCTAAATACCAGGGTTGAGAAGGTAACTGCAAAGTAACTTCCCGCGTTTGTGTCTGCTTCGGTTCTGTGGGAATTTTTGGCTGTGCTTTTGGTTTTGCTTGATAGCGTCCAAAGTAAGTTTGGGCTAATTTTTTCACCTCAGCCGGGTTGACATCTCCAACAACGGCGATCGTTAAATTGCTGGGTACGTAGTACGTTGCAAAAAACTTCTCTACATCTTCTAGTGTGAGGTTGCGGATATCTTCGTCATAACCAATCACCGGACGCCTGTAGGGATGGACTTTGTAAGCAGTATCGATAAACTTCTCCACCATTTGTCCAATGGGCGAATTCTCCACCCGCATCCGTCGTTCTTCTAAAATCACATCTTTTTCTTTATAAAACTCGCGGAATACAGGTTCTAAAAATCGCTCTGACTCCAGCGACATCCACAGTTCCAACTTATTAGCAGGAAAGCTGTAAAAATAACGAGTGGCTTCGGTAGAAGTGTTAGCATTTAAACCCACGCCTCCTGATTGTTCCACAATTCGCCCTAGCTCATTTTGCTGGACTAGCTCGGCTGCTTGTGATTCCACTTGTTTAAACTCAGCTTGTAACCGGGCAACCTCATCTTTTTTACCATCAGCTTTCGCTATTCTAATTTGGCTATCTAACTGCTCCAAACGATCTAAAAGCGGTTTTTCTGCTTTGTAGTCTTTTGTACCAATGCGTGTCGTGCCTTTAAACGCCAAATGTTCCAGAAAGTGTGCTACACCAGTTTTCCTATCTGGTTCATCCACTCCACCTACATCTGCATAGGTAAGAAAGGAAACTACTGGAGCTTGATGCCGTTCCAAGACAATGAATTTCAAACCATTGTCGAGACGGAATTCTGTTAACTGTTTGATGACTCGATCTAGATAAGGTTGTATCGAATTTTGACGCTGTGGTTGTAGCAGTTGTTGAGGAGGTGCTGTCTGAGTATCAGCCAAAGCGATTTCTGGCAGCAATCCCCACCAAAGCATGAGCACAGACAACAAGGTAATAAATAGCCTACGTAGTGCTGAGGATACTTTATTTGACCAATACAACATTGGTCGAAAACAACTAGACTGGCTCATAAGCAAAAATTAAAGTAAAGTTACACTACTTGAAAAACCAACTATTTAGCAAACAGGGCGTTAATCTTGTATTAAGCTTTCCGGGCTTTTTGTACTTGACGTTAGACAATAATGCTACAAATCGTGTTCCAGAGATTTCACCATAACTGCTATGCGAGTTTTTAATTCTCCCCCGCCCTCAGAGGCACAGACGCGCACCCGAATTTTACAGGCAGCCCAGCGTTTATTTGCCTCCCAAGGATTTGATGGCACTACCACCCGTGACTTAGCACAGGCAGCCAGTGTAGCCGAAGGTACACTATTTCGTCATTTTCCCAATAAAAAAGCAATTTTGGTGGAAGTTGCTACTAGTGGCTGGGTAGAAATCCTCACAGATTTGTTGACAGAATTGAGTGAAATGGGCAGCTACAAGGCTGTAGCTCAGGTAATGCGCCGTCGGATGTGGAATTTCCAAAAAAATGCCGACTTGATGCGGGTTTGTTTTATGGAAGTGCAGTTTCACCCAGATTTGCGCGATCGCATCCAATTAGAAGTCATCACCAAAATGACTGATGTGGCCGAAGCATTCTTTCAAACAGCAATGGATAAAGGCATTTATCGCCAAATGGATGCCAATCTTGTCGCCAAAGTTTTCTTGGGAATGTTTGCGATCGCAGGTTTTTCCAACAACACCCTCATGGAACCTGACGCCTCACCCCTAGAAATGCAGCAAATGGCAGAAGGACTGGCTGATATCTTCCTCAATGGTGTATTGGTTAAGGATTAGGGATTGGGGATTGGGGAACTCGGGGCCCCATTTGGGGATAAGGGGCAATGGGGATTGGGAGCAGGGAGCAGGGAGCAGGGAGCAGGGAGCAGGGGGCAGGGAGCAGGGGGCAGGGGGGAGATAATTCTTGACTCAGCACTCAGCACTCATTACTCAGCACTCATTACTGTTTTCGCTTGTTGGCTCCATTGTTGGACTAACTCAATTGCTGGACACAAATCTCGCCGCTGCATTGTTGCTACTTGCAAGCGCAAAATTTGTCGGTGCAATCGGTGAGTGGGAGTTTGAACTAGCTGCCCTACAGAACCAATACCCGCATGGAGCAATAAACCGCAATATTGTATACCTATGCTGGGAATACGTGCCAAGTCAGCCAAAGCAATCCACTTATTTACATACTGAGGATGAACGTGTAATTTATTCGCTAACGCCAGCCTCATCTGTAAAGTTTTCCCTTGTTTAACTAGTGCTGCTGTGGTTTTAATCCCACAATTTTGTAGTTGAGATTGTTCCTCCTGGCTTAATCCAGGTAGTTGCTCAATCGGCCAGTCACAAGATATGACAGGACTTCGACTATCTGTTTGTTTAGCAGACATTTGGAAAAATTAAAATATGGGCTTCTTTAAATATTGTGCCGCATACCGAATGCATAATTTGAGCAATATGAACAGGAATAATTATACCGACCATAATTCGGATTAGCCCGCGAATTTTCATAATTTGATCTCGCCAGTCTTTATGAAACTGGTTATATAATGCAGTAGAGTTTTAGCTAGCCATCAGAAACACCTAATTACACTGTAATCCACTCAAATTGTTCTTTTGATATGACATAAGTCACTATTTGAGCAAGGTTTTTCGGCTAATTGCGTTGCTTTTGAAATTTTTTAAATCTTACACCACTTCGTTTAGTGATTCTGATTTAACAATTGCTATAGTTTGTTTCATTTCTTAAGTGTCCCAATGCATTTGGGACTTCTTTTGACAAAATGTTAACAGAAAATATGCTAAAACTTAAAAATCAAATAACATCATAAATTAATGTCCCTATAAAAAAGCTGGTACTATTTGTATGTGAGCCTGTATAGAATAGTACCTTCATCTAGCAAGGATTTCAGGCAGATGATTCTGTGCATTTTCATACAGAATTTGTATGAGGACATTGATTTATGTTGATGTTCAGTATAAAAAACTGTTAAATTTGCTTCATAGCAGAACTATATCCTGCAAAAACAGTTTTCAAGCAATATGCTGACATCCTTCATCAAACACCGTATTACACGCTTCTATATATTAAGCGTTGTTGCAAGAGAAGCTATGTACAGTTTGTTGGTTCCCTACCATAATAACAGTCCAATTATCGGTGCCTTGCCCAGGAGAGTACCTCTTACAACGCAATTTTGTACCCCCAAAATCTATATTTGCAGTTTGTCCCTCATCATTTGTAGCTTGTCCTCCAGATAGAAGCTGCTGCTCTTGTGGAGATAACACCATAAGCAATTCAGTGGCGATACATTGGTCTAACATAGTTGCTTACCCTTTTAAGCTAGGTATAAGTGGGCTTAGAGCGTTCTAAACATTCGATCTAGTCACTCTAAACTGCCCAACATGTAATAGAGATAACTTGATAATGAGTTATCTCTATTATTTAGAACGAATACTTCAAACAAAATATTCCAGAACTAGTAAATAATTTGAGACATTATTAAACAGCATCTAAAGTCTTATTCAGCTACTAGCGCTTGCTTTTTCATCGCCAGAGTACAGCGAAGCTGAAACATCAAAACCTCACACGGTAATTAATTCTCCTCGCAGGACGGTGACTGCTTGTCCAGCAAGAAAGACGCGATCGCCCCCCGAATAGCTCACCTTCACTACTCCACCACGGCTAGATGCTTGATAAGCTAAAAACTCGTCTTTGTGCAGGCGATCGCGCCAAAAGGGAGCGAGACAGCAATGGGCGGCTCCCGTAACTGGGTCTTCATTAATACCTACTCCCGGCGCAAAGAAGCGAGAGATGAAATCGTACTCTGAATCAGACTTAGCAAGGCTTGTAACGATAACATTACAAATAGGTAAATTTTTTAATTGCTGGAAATTGGGCTGCATTTGCCGCACCAATTCTTCTGATTCCACTTCCACCAAATAGCCCAGGGAATTCTGCAAGACAGATTTGTAGGATACGCCCAAAGCTTCGCCTAATTCTGGCGGGGCGACTGTTGCTTGTGAGCGATTTACAGGAAAATCCAGCTCAATCCATTCACCTTGCAGCTTGGCAATCAGTATTCCACTTTTAGTGTAGAAACGGGCAGCTTCATCATCTGACAGATGCCCCTCTGACCAAAGTACATGAGCACTAGCTAAGGTTGCGTGACCACAAAGTGGCACTTCCACCGTTGGCGTAAACCAACGCAGATTAAAGCCATCATCATATTTGACTAAAAAAGCCGTCTCAGATAAATTCATTTCCTGCGCCACGTTCTGCATCCAGCCATCATCTTGAGGTTCAGGCAAAACACAGACAGCAGCAGGATTACCAGCGAAGTGTGTATTTGTGAAGGCATCAACCTGAGTAATGATTCGTCTCATAAGGTCACTCTGGAAGTTGAGGCAGCAAATTTGCAGCTTTGTATACCTATCATGAATGCATTATAAATTTACGCATGTACAGTTAAATATTTACATACAGCATTTTTGAGTAGCTCGACTTTACCCGTTTATCAAAACTACAATGCTTGTGGTTAGCCGCGAAAAAGCATCTATAAGTCGGACGAAAACATGATTTAAAAAGTAGAGACGTAGCAATGCTACGTCTCTACAAGCATTGCTACGTCTCTACTACTCTTTCCAGAATCAGTCACAATAGAAAAAGTTTTGCATAACTAGTAGTCAATGTTAAATACAAATGGCAACTTGAGAATACAAATTATCGCGGGTATCTTAGCTGCTTTCAACCTAGCGCTAATTTCTGGAGGATTAGTTAGTTGCGGTGCTAGAGAACAGCAGCCATTGGCTCCAATCGAGCGGCAAAAACCAGAACAACAGCTTAACCAGAACGACAACGATGACGACGATGACGGCGATCGCAATGAGCGTAATGAGCGCAATGAGCGCAATGATGATGACAATGATGACGACGATAAAGACTAAATAACCTTTTATTTTTTTGTTTGAGTTTCTCTTTATGCTGATTCAAAACACCACTAATTCTTTGATCGATACCCTACGTCACCGACGGCAACGACTAGGCAACCTCATTGATTTTCCAGCAATTATTTGGTCGGGAGGCAGCAGCCCGCGCAACTTTCCAGCAAATCGTTTTCCTTTGCGTGCTAGCAGCCATTTCCTCTATTTTGCGGGACTACCATTGTCAAATGTAGCCATTCGCTTAGAAGCGGGCAAGTTAGAATTATTCATGGATGATCCCCAACCCAGCAGCGCCCTTTGGCATGGAGAAATGCCAACGCGTGACGAAATAGCCCAAAAGATTGGGGCAGATGTTGCTAGACCAATGGCAGAATTAGAATTGTGGCTAGAAGGTGCAGCTACAATTGCCGTGCAGGAATCTGCTACTTGGACGCAGCAGTCGCAGCTATTAAATAGATGGGTTTTACCGCAGAGTCCTCCTCAAGGAATTGACTTGGAGTTAGCTAAGGCGATCGCTTCTCTACGCCTTACCCACGATGATGCTGCTTTAGCTGAGTTGCGAAAAGCTGCGGCTGTTACCGTTGCAGCCCACAAAGCCGGCATGGCAGCAACACCAAAAGCCAAACTAGAAGCAGAAGTCCGTGCAGCGATGGAAGCAGTTTTCATCGCTCATAATATGACTACTTCCTACAACAGTATTGTCACTGTTCACGGCGAAGTTTTGCACAACGAACATTACCACCACTCCCTGCAACCAGGTGACTTGCTACTTGCCGATGTTGGCGCTGAAACCGAGACAGGTTGGGCTGCCGATGTCACCCGTACTTGGCCTGTTTCTGGCAAGTTTTCATCTACCCAAAGAGAAATTTATAATGTTGTGTTGGCAGCTCACGACGCTTGTATTGCCAAGATCTACCCCGGCGTGGAGTATAGGGATATTCATCTGTTGGCTGCCACAGTCATAGCCGAAGGTTTAATTGATTTAGGAATTTTACAAGGAAACGCTGAAGATTTGGTAGAAATGGATGCCCACGCACTGTTTTTTCCTCACGGTATTGGTCATTTACTGGGTTTAGATGTCCACGATATGGAAGATTTGGGTGATTTAGCAGGATATGAAGAGGGACGTGAAAGGAGCGATCGCTTTGGCTTAGGCTACCTACGTCTAAATCGTCCCCTGCGTCCGGGAATGTTAGTTACAATTGAGCCTGGTTTTTATCAAGTACCAGCAATTTTAAATGATCCTAAACTGCGCTCAAAATATCAGAATGTAGTCAATTGGCAACGTTTATCTCAATTTGCCGACGTGCGCGGCATCCGCATCGAAGATGATGTTTTAGTTACTACAGAAGGGAGCGAAGTTTTAACAGCTGGATTACCGAATGATGCCAATACTATAGAAAATCTATGCTAACGTGATTGCTTGGTTTGAGTGGGCTAAGAAACAGAGGATTGCAGCCTTTGGCACTATCGCGATGTCTGGAGAACTTGTATACACGCCAGATGGAGAGTTGGAATTACAGGAGATCATAGGGCGATATCAGCTTGAAGATTAAGGGTAAAAACTCTGTAGCCCTGTATAATCCTGAAAAATAGTCAGATTTGTTGCGATCGCGCTTTTGCGTGCTGCTTCATAAAATCGATCTAGAGTCAAAGGTGCGTCCAGGACGACTCAAAAAGTTCAAGAGCCTAAAAACCAGTGATTAAGTATTTATTAAATATTTGCTTAACTGTCTTAACTGTCTTAACTGTCCTTGCATCTTTGGCATAAGTATAAGAAAATATCTGAGAAAAAGGGCAGTAATTTTGCTGTTAAGCAACTGAGCTTCTAATCCATCTTTGCATTGAGTATTAAATAGTTCACAGTTTCAGTAAACAGTGAACAGTAAACAGTAAACAGTTGGGGATTTAAACCCGTCAGATAGTGCCTGCTACTAATCTACTTTGGGTTATTAGTTTTAAGTTAGAAGTTAGCGTCCCTTAGTGGTTTTCCTTAAACCAAATTATTTTGACTGATTACTGTTTACCGTTTACTGATAACTGTTAATCATGTATCTAAGGAAGCAGAAAAATGGATATTGATAACCTAGCTCAAATTTCCAAACGAGATTTGGAAATCATTCAACTACATCAGTTTCAACAACCCATCTTCTGTTGCAATGTCACTGCAATTGCCTATGCCTTTACCGCATTGGGGTATCTGACAACTGTTGATGAGATTTTCTATGCCACCCAACTGCCGATCGCATCAGTTTTAGATGATGGCATGACGTTAGCAGAAACTTACGACACCTGTCGAACTTACATTGAAAAAAAAGAATTATCGGTGTCCATTCGGGTGGAGCATTTTGATAAACCGAGTATGACGCTCGAAGCGTTCATCCGTGAAGTTGAAGCCGCCGTTTGTGATGAAAATGATGTCCACATTCTTAACTTCAATACCCGTATTGCCCATGAAAATCCAAGTTTAGAAGGTGGTCACTTCTCTTTATTAGCAGACTATGACCCAGACACTCAAGAAATCACCATTGCAGATACAAATCCTAAACGGTATACCCGGTTTTGGAAATGCCCAATTCAGCGTTTATATGCCGCTTGCGTGGATAAAGATTCCTCATCGAATCGCTCTCGTGGCATGATTGTGCTTCGCAGACAGGAGAAAGCCAATCTAGCAGGTAACGGAGTGGTTCATCCAGCACAAATCGCCTTGAACACTCTCCATTCTGAAAACGGTTGAGTCAGACAATTTTAGATTTTGCGGAAAGTGGGCGGTGTCGGTTTCCGTCCTGCTCAACTTTCCAAGAATGAGAACCGCTATATTATTCTTGAAAATATTTCAGATTTTCAAAGGCGAAGTTAATTTAATTGTGGACTAATGCAAGTGGCAAGTAATTAACTCCAGGATATACTTCAATTTTATGTTTACTAAAGCGTAGGCGTAGCCCGTCGTAGACATTGCTCTTTTTGAATTCATTGCGGACTAATTAAGATAAATTCATCTAAAACTAAAGACACTACAATATCAGGCGAGTCTACATCTTCTACTTGAATCAGCCAACGCTGGCTTGCTTGGTTATCTGAGCGTGATTCTCGACTAAGAACTACGCCATATTTTCCAGCTACATAAGAAGGACTTAAAATCAATACTCTATCTCCTACTTGAATATCCTCTGAGTTTTGCAAGATGCCCCTGAAACTATAGGTTTTGATAAGGATGAAGTTTGCTACTGTACTGCTAATTTTAAATAAAAATGAGCTGATTAATAATCTTTTCTTAATCTATTTAAGTTATGGATTTTTTTGCTGCAAGAGCTTATGCGCCGAAGCACGAAGAATTGTTGGTGTTATTCCAGCCCATGCAGCCCTCAGTTTAGATAATTTATTTAGATAGGCTAAGAGTTAGCTATACATATGAGTAATTTCTGTTGATATCCCGGTATAAGCCCGTGCAACTTGAGACTTGTGATTGCCCAAATTGTTGTCACAGTCCAAGAATGGCATCTACCGATATCCCGCCTAGAATTTAAGTTCTAGGCTAATAGCAAAAGTCCACGTATAGACTAAATCTCTTGCAGAAGTCGAGATTTATTCATCTGTGGTTTATTTTCGTCTGATTCCGATTTTTGCAAGAAGTCTACTGAAGTTTTTGCTGAGTCTACTTGAGTAGACTTGAGCTATTAGCCTTGGAATTGATTCCAAGGCGGGATGTCATGGTAGATCTATTAGGAGGGAGAAATTGGCAAAGCCAACGCAAATTCTGTTCCTCTATTCAACTCAGACTGACAAGTAATCTTGCCTTGATGTTTTTCTACTACAATTTGATAAGTAATTGCTAGACCCAAACCTGTACCAATGCCTCGTGGTTTAGTTGTGAAAAACGATTCAAATATCTTGTTTTGATTCTCTGGTGTAATACCAAGACCATTATCTGCAATTCGCACCACCACCCAATCGTCGTCCCAGCGTTCTGTGATGATGGTGATTTCGGGTAAAAATTGCGAATCGCCAGCAGACTTTTCCTCCATAGCATCGATCGCATTGCTCAACAAATTCATAAATACTTGGTAGAGTAAACCTGCATAGCCTGGAATCGCTGGAATATCCCCATATTTGCGAACAATGCTGATGCCTTTTTTCAAGCGATTATTCAAAATTAGCAGTGTAGTATTGATACAAGCGTGTAGTTCTACTGGCTGGATTTCGCCCTCATTTAAACGCGAAAAATCTTTCAAGCTTCGGACAATCTCTCGCGTCCGGTCAGCGCCAACTATCATTGAGTTGATGAGTTTTGGTAAATCAACTTCTAGAAACTCCAAATCAATCTCTTCGGCTAGAGTTTGTACAGCAGTGGGAGGCTGAGAAACTTCGGTTTTGTATGTTTGCAATAGTGCTAACAAGTCGTCAATATATGTTTTTGCGTGTACTAAGTTCCCGGAAATAAAATTTACAGGATTATTAATTTCGTGAGCTACGCCAGCTAGCATCCGTCCCAAACTGGACATTTTCTCACTTTGAATAAGTCGCGCTTGGGTTTCAGCTTTTTGTTCTTCTAGAAGGCGCTTTACTTGTTGAATTAGTTGGTTCAAAGAGCTAGCTAAAGCGCCAATTTCATCTGTTGTGATTATAGGCGCTTGCAAATCAAAATTAGCTTCTTGGGTAACTCTTTGAGCGATATTTGTGACTGCATTAATGGGGCGAGCAATCATTTTACTAATATAAAAAGCCAGGATAGCAGCGATCGCCACTGACAACAGGATACTAATGATAATAATCTGAGCTTGCATTACCGCAGCCTGATTTTGGGCTGCATCAGCCTCTTCTTGGCGTTCTCGAACTGTTCTTGCAAATTCGGTTAACTCATGGGCAAATTCATAAAACTTTAGGGTATTTTGACTTTGACTAAATTTTGAGATTAATTGCTGTGCTTTTGGGACTCCCTCCGCCTGTAAAATGAGTGGCGAAACTTGCTGGTTCAGCACCCTGAGTTGTTGGAAATACACAGATATTGTGCGATCATGCTTCTTAAGCAGCGCTTGCAAATCACTTTGCGAATTAATTTGACTAAATTCCAAAGCTTGAGAAAGCAACGTTTCCGCTTCTACCAAATCACCCAGCAAATGAGAAGTTTTCTGCTGCAACACTTGCGGCTGCTGTAAAAAAGGCACTATTTCTTGCTGATGGATCTGTATTTCTAACAACTTGCCTTGCAAATCACTTAACAAGCCTCCTTCTTCATCTGCAAGTGTCATCTGTTGTCTGGCTTGTTGGAAGTAGCGATCGCCAATTGCCAAACCGACTGTTGTTCCCAAAACTGCGATTCCCAAGGCAATAGTATACCCACAAACAATTTTTTGCCGAATACTAAGTTGATAGAACACTCGTTTAACCCAGTGAAAGTATCTTAATTTGGGTGTCGCAGTCATAGTAGGACTCGCAGTTAAACTTTTTGAGGGGGAGGGTTTTCATCAAAAATGAGGAATACAGCCGAACGAGTTTAATAGTAAATTTTATACCAAACGCGTTTTTAGTTTATCAAAAATTGCCTGTGTATACTCTGGTGAAAAACACTGAAGCTATTAAGATTAGAAGCATCTGCCCACTGAATACTCATTAATATTTGCTATCCATGCCTCTGTCGCGCATAGTAACGCTAGTTGTTGGTTTGATCCTCATTTTGGGGCTAAGCCTATGGCTGATTGATTCTCTCTCACGCCTCTACTGGCAGTTGTCCTATTCTCCACTGCTAGGCAATTTACTGCTGTTGCTGCTAATTTTGCTCATAGGAGCCTTGGTTGCAGCTTTTGTTTATTATGTACTGGTGATGCAGGCTGGCGAGAAGCGATCGCGCCGCAACTCAAGACGAGTGACTCCAGCGCAAATTCCCGCAGGCAAATCTGATGCTGCTTCTTCAACTCTCCAAGCTGTACGGCAGCAAGTAGCACAAATTCAAGATGAAGTAGCACGCCAAGCTTTATTGAGTCGATCGCGGGAGATTGAAGTCAACTTAGCACGCGGTGAGATTCAAGTAGTGGTGTTCGGTACGGGAAGTGCTGGCAAAACTTCCTTAGTTAATGCCGTTATGGGACGTATGGTGGGTCAAGTTGATGCACCAATGGGAACCACCCAAGCGGGAGAAACCTATTGTTTGCGGTTGAAGGGATTAGAACGCAAGATTTTAATTACAGATACCCCAGGGATTTTGGAAGCGGGAGTAGCAGGAACGGAACGGGAACAGCTAGCGCGGGAATTGGCAACGGAAGCAGATTTATTGTTGTTTGTGGTGGATAATGACTTGCGACGATCAGAATATGAGCCGCTGCGGGGATTGGCAGAAATAGGTAAGCGATCGCTGCTTGTACTCAACAAAACAGACTTATACACAGATGATGATAAAGAAGTTATCCTTGCTAGATTGCGTCAGCGGGTGCGGGGATTTATTGCCCCAAATGATGTAGTTGCGATCGCTGCTAATCCCCAATCTGCACAACTAGAAACTGGCGAAACCTTCCAACCAGAACCGGATATTGTCCCCATGCTGCGGCGGATGGCAGCTATTTTACGCGCTGAGGGTGAAGATTTGGTAGCAGATAATATCCTGCTGCAATCTCTGCGGCTAGGAGACGAAGCGCGAAAACTCATCGATGGCCAGCGCCGTCGCCAAGCTGACAAAATTGTTGAGCGGTTTCAGTGGATTGGTGCTGGTGTGGTATCAGTCACGCCTGTACCTGTAGTAGATTTACTGGCTACTGCTGCCGTCAATGCTCAAATGGTCGTAGAAATTGGTAGAGTCTATGGCTGTGAGTTGAACATGGAACGGGGACGAGAATTAGCTCTTTCTTTAGCGAAAACCATCGCCAGTTTAGGGATAGTTAAGGGAGCAATTCAATTATTATCTACGGCTTTACAACTTAATGTTGCTACTTTTATTATTGGTAGAGCAATTCAAGGTGTTACGGCAGCTTATTTAACAAGAATTGCCGGGAAAAGCTTTATTGAATATTTTCGTCATGACCAAGATTGGGGTGATGGTGGAATGACAGAAGTAGTGCAGCGACAGTTTCAAATTAATCGCAGAGATGAATTTATTAAAGCTTTTGTTCAAGAAGCGATCGCACGAGTGGTTAAGCCTTTGCAAGGAAGTTCTGAAGTGATTGAACATGAGGAGGAAACCGAGAGTTAAGATATTATTATGTAGATAGGTAGGAGAGTTACCATGTCTAATCTTCCCGTCAGCGAAGCTCAACATAAACTGCAACAACTCATTGATCAAGTTGTCGAATCTCACAAGCCTATTCTTATTAGAGGCGAACAGAGTAATGCTATTCTTGTTGCTGAAGAAGATTGGTCTGCGATTCAAGAAACTTTATATTTGCTATCTGTCCCAGGAATGCGAGAATCTATCAAGACAGGGTTAGCAACTCCTATTCAAGAATGTGATAAGGAATTAAACTGGTAAGTTGGAAGCTGGTTTACACCAAGCAAGCTCAAAAAGACGCAAAGAAGTTAGCCGCCAGCAACTTGAAGAATAAAGCCGAGGAACTACTCGAAATACTCCAAGAAGACCCTTTTCAAAATCCTCCACCGGATGAAAAGCTAGTTGGTGATTTATCAGGTGCTTACTCTCGGCGAATAAATATTCAGCACCGCTTAGTGTATGAAGTTATGGAATCTGAGCAAACAGTTAAAGTCATTCGGATGTGGACACACTACGAATAGGTTTTGAGTTTATCATTTACAAAATCAGATGAATTGTTAGGTTACTTATGACTCAACTTCAAACAGCAACAAAAGTAGTAACCTTTGAGGAATTTATTCAATGGTATCCAGACAATTCCCAAGTACGTTACGAACTACATAATGGGGTAATTATTGAGATGACGCCACCAGTTGGGAAGCATGAAGAAATAAAAGGGTTTTTGACTGTTGAAATTGCTTTTGAGTTAAAACGATTAAACCTTCCCTACTTCATCCCCAACCAAGCAATAGTAAAACCTCCTGAAGGTGAATCAGGTTATCTACCAGATGTTTTAATCTTGAATCGTCTCAGTTTAGTTTCAGAATCATTATGGACAAAATCTTCAACTATTACTCAAGGTAGTTCGATTCCTTTAGTGATTGAAATTGTTAGCCAAAATTGGCGCGATGATTACTACAAAAAGCTTGCTGACTATGAGGAGATGGGTATTCCAGAATATTGGATTGTAGATTATACCGCATTAGGTGCTAGGAAGTTTATCGGTGATCCAAAACTTCCTACTCTCTCACTTTATGAATTAGTAGATGGAGAATATCAGGTTAGCCAATTTCGAGGTAACGACTGCATTACATCCCCAACTTTCCCCGATTTGAAAATGACAGCTAACCAAATTTTTCAAGCAGGGGAAGTTATTGAAGATTAACTAGTGAGGTTGATTAATGATTTGCGATCGCACCTTTGAATTCTAATGCTTTAGAGTTACGCATTAAGTTTGCTTAAGGTATTTTCAGGTAAATAAACCACACTTTTTTTGTTTTGTGCATAGACGCGGAGCGGCTTCCCGCAGGGTGCGCTGGCTTCCGGTGAATAAAATTTGCTCCGGTTTTGAAATAAAATAAAACTTGCTACTGCTATGAGCAAATAGGCAAATCCTCGTTGCAACTGTCTAGGCTGTATAAACTGGGAAAGATAAGCTCCACTAATTGTTCCTATGCTGGCGGCGACTGTAAATGAAGCTATTAGATTCCAATTAAGTGATACATATCCTAGATACCCTAACAGTCCTGCAACAGAATTCATGGCAATAATTAGCAGAGAAGTACCGATCGCTTGTTTCATCGGCGTATTTCCCAACAAAACTAAGGCAGGAACAATCGCAAATCCACCACCAACCCCAACCAATCCGGTTAATAAACCTACACCTAAACCCTCACTAAGCATCCAAAGCCAACAGTATTTACATATTGGTTTGGGATATGAACTTAAATTCAACTCAGTCGCAGCAACTTTTTGAACTGGTTTAGAACTTTTCTTAATCATAAATCCTGCTGCCAATAGCATCATGAAGGCAAACAGAATCATCTGGATTGTGCCAGTAATAAAAGGTAATATAGCAAATTTAGCTCCTACATAAGCCCCTAACATTGTGGCAGAGCCAAACATAAAAGCGGTTTTTAAATTCACATTCCCTTGCTTCCAATGGGGAATGACACCAATGAGACTTACGCATCCCACAATAAATAGAGTCATGGCGATCGCAGGTTTCGGTGTCACACCCATGACATAAACTAAAATGGGTACTGCTAAAACCGAACCACCACCGCCAATTAACCCTAAGCTGATGCCTATACAAATTGCGAGAAAATGACCGAATATCCAGGCAATCATAATAGATTTATCAGAGGAATTTAACGGGTAAAAAGTAAGTTACCGCAATGCTCATTGGCGGGGACTGCTTCCATGATTTTTTTCGGTTCAGGTAAATCTAAACTGGCCATGAACTCAATGAAGTTAGAGCGATCGCGTCCTACAAATCGCGGATTACACCGTTTTTCTTCTCCAATAGTAGATACTGCATGTCCACGATAGTCATGACCAGGATATACCAAAGTATCATCAGGTAAAGTAAATAGTCGTTGTGTTACTGAGTCAAACAAAGTTCCTGCATCACCACTTTGGAAGTCAGTTCGTCCACAGCCGCGAATAAATAAAACATCTCCAGTTAAAACTCTATCTTGATTAACTAAATACGCATTATGGCTATCTGTATGACCTGGTGTGGCGATCGCCTTAATTGTTATGCTTGCCAATTTTAGGATTTCTCCATCTTTAATGTACCGATCTTCAAGGGGCGACAATCGCCTCTAAACCGAGGCAGATAAAGGTTTGGGGGATAAAGACCCCTTGAAAAATTTGTGTACTTATTGAGAATGAAGTGTATAAGGGTAGTAGATTCTTCTGTGGGAAGC
>JAESGM010000228.1_pt1 | contig 99287 bp, 90 predicted proteins | sample 9269721 | NCBI WGS metagenome assembly JAESGM01 (sample SAMN15720920, study PRJNA650825) | algae metagenome | isolation source: Komarekiella atlantica HA4396-MV6 and co-occurring heterotrophs from... | place: USA: Theobald House, Kauai, HI | collected 2009-07-29 | reverse complement strand
TTGCGCTGGGTCCTGTGTTGATGGCGCTGATCGGGCAGCGGTTGAAGGCGAGGCGGGCGAGGAGAGTTGCGTGAAGGCGATCGCGAGAATGCGCCGGAACAACTCGGCGCGTAAACGAGTGTTTTCCAGGTCCTCTGCGCGCGCCCCTGTCGTTGTAAAGATCCGGTCTCGTGCGCAAGATCACGGCCAAGCGTGCGCGGGGCAGTGCCATTATGACGCTCGTTGCTGTCCCTTTCGGTCTTAAGGCCGCCGCTGGCTATGCCAATACGATCCGTCGGCCGGACTTCAATCGGAAGAAGAACGATCCGGCCTACAACGGACCCATCATCATCGCCGAAGGGGATTTCTGGTTTTGCCATCCCGCCGAGTTCCCCTTTGCGCCGACAGACTCTCCGAAGGATCTGATCAGCTGGCTGGCGCAAGAATTTGCGGTTCTGGACGTCGGCGTGCCGGGCGCGCTCGCCGCGCAATATCGCGATCAGTTCTTTGGCCTCGAGGGGAATGCCGGGCTGCGGCAGGAATTGCTCACCCACCAGCCGGACATCCTGCTGCTGAGCGGCGGTGGGAACGATCTGCTCGGCGATCTCGAGAAGCATCTCCCGCTTAACGACCGGCCGCTCGAGCAATATCTTGCCGGCGACTTCCGCAAGGTGATGGACGGCGTGATCCCTGATCTCGAATGGGTGGCCAGAAAGTCGGTCGAGACGGTAACGACGAAGGACCTGGCCATCATCTTCAACGGCTACGACGTGGCCGTCCCCGGGGGAGGGAAAGGGGGCGACTGGCTGCGGGGGCCGATGACGCGGCTCGGCATTCCAGCCGGAAAGCAAGGTCGCCTGGTCGATCTGATGATCAAGCGCTTCAACGAGGCGCTGCGGGACCTGACGAAGCGGCTCAGGCAGGATTTCGGTGGCGTCGCGGGTCGGTTCGCGGTGGCCGACACGGTGGGCGTGACGGGAGTTTACCGCTGGTACAACGAGATCCATCCGAACTCCGAGGGTTTCCGCGACGTCGCGGCGCGCTTTCGTCGGTCGATCCTGCAGGCCGTGCCCCTGGTGGCTTGAGAACCGCCGATCCTGAGCCGCATCGCGCGCCCTCGTCCTGTTAAATGAGGACCTTCCGCGGCGCCATTCCATCGCTGTCGATACGGGCAAATTATCGTTAGTCAGCAAGCAGAAAAATGTTATACAGAAGTGAGCCAATCTTTCAGCCTTAGCGCTTGGATTATTATCAGCTCAGTCTTGTATAATCATCGATCTATCGCATTGGAATTTTTGCCTGTGCCCCTCAGTCGATGACCCCGCGTCCGCTTAGGGCCGAAGTACCGGCGCGGCTGGACGTGCGACTCGTCCCGAGGACAGACAGCGGCCGGCGACACGTGATGGCGGGCGGAATGATGACGTTTTCTGGTGCGATGAGGACGAGGCGGAGAAGGTAGCGCTGCTGAAACCTGGATCAGGATCCAAACGACGGCCCAGACGGGACTTCGCCGCCGTTGTTGCCCTGCTCGCCACCTTCATCGAAACGGGTCGATGCGCCATGGCCCTGCAGGCCCGACGATCGCGGTGGGCGTCGGAGACGATCGGCATGCTGACCGGATCGTGCCCGCTATCAAACGGCTCCGCTAGTATGTGCTGAAACAGGAACCCAGAGGTGCCAAAGTGTAATGGTTCCGGGAACGTCAAGCGGCGGCTGACGCGTGGGATAGCGGAATCCGCGCCCGTGCCGAGAGCGCGCTAGATCAGAACCATTCAGGGTGAGGGCGACCGGCATATCCTCGATAAGATATGGCTCGGGATTGCTGACGCGTCCTTTGACTAAAAATGGGCTCAGGGCAGACGCGATAGACGTTCCATCACGGACATAAGCCATCATGAAAGCTTCCTGCGTAGCCCAGCCATATTCGCCGGTCAGAAAGCGCTTGAGGCCGTTATCGCAATAAAGGTCCGCACCTTTTCGGTTTTTAGCGTCGATCAGCTTACACTCGACGATCAATGGGAACGCTTGGTTACGATCGGTCAGGTGGATCGAGAGGTCGGGTCTTTTCTCAAGATGGCTCCCATCAAAGCTCAGCGTTTCCTTTCCTCGGGTAACACAGCGGACCATCTGCTCCCAGAGCGCGTGTTCATCGAGGAGCTGGCCCAACCTCGCTTCCATCAGCGAGTTGATCTCAGCTTCTGTGCCGGAGAGCAGTGTCGCGGGATGTGACTGCAACAGGTCGTTCCAAGCGGCGACGAGAACGTCAGCGATGACGGAAAGATGCTCGTCGCGTATTGCCGGAAAAGGTAGGGCCAGCCCCCGCGTCAGGAAGTCGATCTGGTCAGGGCGGGGCGAAATACTCGATAGAATCACGCGGGCTTGCGTCCTTTGAACAGCTCGATATGTTCCCAGATGATGCGCTGCGCGAGCTGCCGGGCCTGCGATTGCGACCAGTATCTGGCTTGGTCGAGACGGCCGAGCCAGAGGCAACCATCACTCTCTGCGAGGGCGATCTCGGACGCGCCGAAATGATCGGCGATGGGCAAGAACCTAGACCAATCGAGCTTCAGGTCTTGGGCTTGCTGTTGACCATCAGAGCAAACACGAACGCTGCGCCAGGGGGATGCTTCGATGCTCTCGCCAGGCGCAGCCTTGATATTCGCTTCTAGACGAGTGGCCCAAGGCTTGAGCTCGGCTTCAAGCGCTCGGCAGAACTCTTGGACGACAGCCATCCCAGGCGGAGACTGCGCCTTTCGTCGATTGGCCGCGAATGGGAGATTGTAGTCAAGTGTATCCGCGATGACCTGCCGATCGCGGCCGCGGAGCAGATAGAGATCAAAAATCCAGTCGTCGACTTTGTCCCAGGCGCCATTCTCGTCGTTGGCCACGGCGTCGAAGAGTAAACCGACACGCTCGCGGTCTTCATGGGACAAGTGCTCAAGCGGCCGCATCCACAATCCGTCGATGGTCGACTTCTCGATCGTGTCACGCTCGAAGCCGAACTCACCGCTGGTAATCAGCACCTGCCACAACGCGATCTTGCTGCCGATAAGAAGACTGAGGTAGCGAGTCAGCAAATTGCCATCCTTGTGATGATGTCCGCTGTAGCCATAGAAGCTGGCGTTAAAGACTGCTCCATCCGGGATGACGGCGGTCCTGATCCGGCCCAAGCTGGCTGGCGGCGCCTTCTGCGCGACCACGAGCGGGCCATCGAACAGCGTCGCCGAGCGCGGGTCGTGGATCCGCGTTTCGGTAAACTTGGGCAGTAACTGAGCGTTGATTAGAAACCCGTTGATGGTGTCGGGCGTCAGCAAGCGCCGGCCATGCAGGTAGCTCGCCGAAACGCCGGGGAGGCCGTCGCCGTTCTTACGAATGCGGCTGCTTCGCTTCAGTCGCTGATAGCCGTTGCCCGTAAATCGAGCGCGTCCACCCTCACTTCCAAAGAGGCGGCGCCAGTAGTCACCCAAACGTACTGCCGCGTGCGCTCGAAGACGATCGTAGACTTGGATGTCTGCCCGGGTGCCTTTAAAGAGCAACTTTAGGATTTCCGGGCGTTCCGCGATCTCGTTGGATGTGACCAGCTCGGCATTCGACGCGTCGATGCGCATGCCGCCGGCGTTGTTTAATGAGAGCTCAAGCCTTGGACTGACGAACCTGAATCCTGCGCCGACGGGTGGGGGCTGGTTACGCGCGTAAAGGATACAGAATGGGGCGTATATCTCGGGCCACACACGCGTCTGGCGCAGCTCGACGCCATTGACAATGCCGGTGATGTCCAAGGCGCCAAACAGAGATCGGCGTGCATCCTGCATTCCGTCTCCTTGCTGAAACAGCAAGCGAGCATGAAGGGCTAGCGCGATTTGGCCGTTGGGCTTGGCCCATTGCATCGCGCGCCAGACGAAAGGCAGGTCGAGCACCTCATTGGGAATGGGTGGGGGGGATGCATTCGACGGGAGTCTTTCTTGAGCGATGCGTTGCACGATCGCCAGCGTCTGAGCCCAGTTGGCCAAGCCAGTCCCGCTCGACCAAGGAGGATTGCCGATCACCAAATCATAGCGGCCAATATGCTCGCTCCCAACGGACGGCCCGAGGCTTCCAAGGCTGCGTTGAGTCTCGCCGTCTGCGCCGCCCACCTTGAGCAGAACCTGATCGCGCAGATTGTCGAAACGGAGTTTGCGGACGGGCTCCGGGTGAGGGTCCAGTTCGATTGAGATGAGGTAGAGGCCGAGGGCTGCGAACCGCAGCGCAGCTTCGTTGATGTCGAAGCCGGTGATCTGCCGATAGAGAATCTCGCGCAGCACCTTAGTTCCGGGCCGGATCTTGTCGCGCCGCCACCGCTCGGCGACGAGCTGGCGGAAGGCCGTAAGCAAGAACACGCCCGCGCCGGCTGCAGGATCAAGGACGCGCGCGCTTGCCGCGTCGCCATCCCGGACAAGCGCGTGAAAAGCGCCCCGGACCATCAGATCGGCAATTGGGCGCGGTGTGTAAAACCCACCTTCGCGACGTTGCCGATCAGGCGCGTGCTGCCGCAGGTAATGCTCGTAGGCCTGGCTGAGAACGCCGACAGGGATATGAGCAAAATCGAGATTGTCCCACCGCTCGGACCAGCCAAGGAAGAGCTGTCCATTCGGCGCGCGGCGCAAGATGTCACCAAGGATCCTGTAGGCCTGCGGCGGCAGCGAGTTATAGATGTCGGATGACATCGGAAGGAAGTCGCCGTTGAAGGTGGTGTCGAGCCATTTGGACGTCGCGATCGCGCGCGGGGCGTCGTCGAACAACTCGGCTGCCGCCGTAGAATTGGGGTCGAGCGCGGTAAGCAGATGACGGTCGGCTAGGAAGCGCGTGAAGAGAGCTCGTCCGACTAGCGAAATCGCGTCGTCGTCGCTGACATCACAGGTGGTCTTCAGGCTGTCGATCGACGAACTGAGTAGCTTGAGAACGACCTGAGAGATCCACTGCCGCTGGTTCTTCGCGATGCCGGGTCGGACATTGGCGAGGTGGGCGAAGGTGGCGATCTCTTGGCCGCTCGGGACTCCAGGATCGACACGGGCTTGCTCAGGCGAGCTGGCATCAAGGCTGACTCGATAGACATCAAGCCGTCCTGGGGCGACGACGCCGAGATAGGGTGCATCTCCGCGCATAGCGACCAGCCGCCGAATGCGATGCAAGCGTTGAGCATCGCCTTGAAGGCGATCGGCGCTGATGAGGAACATCAGCGGCTCGTTCTGCCATTCATAGACTCCATCGACCGCCGCAAGGTCCTCGTTCCCAGTGTCCCGCGCTGTCAGGAGCGTGGCGTAGGGCAGGAGGTCAGGACCATCGGTTGCAAATAGCCGCAGCGCGGAGTCGTCCGCGCCGAACCGCCGTAGCTCAGTCATTAAAATGGTCGCCGCCGCCATCATGGCGTGATTTTCAACGAGCCACGGTCGCTTGTGGTCGCCGCTGCGCCCTGCGAAAGGGCGCGAGCGCGCTCGGCGATGGGCATCAGCCGTGCTGCAAGATCTGCGATCACATCTATCAGCGGCGGCGGCGCGGCTTCTAAGCCCTCCACGAATGCTCGCCATTGTCGGACTTTGGACGGGTCCTCGGCGAAATTGGGCGTCAGCGCATCCGGAGCTGCCTCGGGAAGCGGTGTCTGGCGGCGTGCGAATGTCGCAGCCACGGCGACTGTCATCCGGGCCGGGTCGATATCATATGCGTTCAGGAGGCTCCAGACGTCGAAGAGGTCTTTCATGCGGCTGTTAGCGCGGCCAAGCGCGACCATCGCCTGGAACTTCTCAGCGATGACTGTTTCGGGTGCGTAGGCCCGGACGCGTGGCGCTGGAAGGTCGAGCAGGACCGGGTAGTCGATGGTCAGAAGGCCGGGCTCGATGGCGTCACCGAACGCAACGTCGATCACGACCGGAATGCGAGCGTTGGCGAGGGCCGCGGTCGTGCGCAGGCGCACGCCACCATATTCGTCGGCAGCGCGGATTGGTGCGGCAGTGAGTCCGGCATGATCGAACGTCAGCGCATCCCCGCCGGGGAGGGCGAGGATGTCCGCGAACGTCGTGCGCAATCTCTCCGGCGTTGCATCGCCAAATCCAAGGAGGTCAAGGTCTCGCGTCGCGCGCAGGGGTTCGTTGAACCAGACCATCACCAGCATGCCGCCCTTCAGGACGAACTGCTCGGCATGCGGAGAGCGGGACAGGCGGTCGAGCAAGCGCTCCAGGGTGAAGCGTGTCAGGACTAGGTCAAATGCCAGGCCCTTGGCCTTGGCGTAGGCGAGAAGGCGGGCGCGGGTCGACGCGGCCAGGTTCACCACTGGCTTACGCATCGCTGGCCAGCGTTTCGAGGTAAGGCTTTATCTTGGTCCAAGCGCCGAGCGTTTGGGCCTTCGCGGCGATTGCGCCAGGTGTCGACCGACGGGTCCGCAGCAGCTCCTTAAGGCCTTCGATCGCGATCGGAAGGCCGACCAGACGCTCGTGCCGAAAAAGATCGACCACGGTCCTGACATCGCTGAACACCTTCACGTCGACGCCTTCGACGGTCGTGTGTTCAACGTCAGCGGCAAGCAGCGCATCGGTCAGCCGGACCAGACGGATCGGCGGCGCGTCTAGCTTCGGAGCCCAGTCCTTCTGTCCGATAGCCAGCCAAACGCGTCGAGGATGGTGATCGGTCAGGCCGTGGAATGCGAGTGCCGAGACGAAACACACGACTGCCTTGGGAACGCGTTTCGCGGCCTCTGCCACGGTGTGTTGCTCTTCCAGAGGAGCGTCGGCGAGCTGATAAAGGCCACGAGCAAGGCGAAGCACGCGGCCATCGGCCGACATGCGGCTTAGCGTGGCGGCGGTGACGCCGCGCGAGCGCAACTCCGAGGCACGCATCATGCCATTACGGCGCAGTTCGCGTTCTGCCCGCACCGCCTGTGTTTCATTACCTCGGACTCTAGCCGCTGTCATACGAGGATTTGTATCAACCAATCTGCCCGCCGACTAGGGGCGGATTGGAGACACGGGCAGACAGTCGATCGGCGTCAAGGGTCCAGGCGGGCAAGTGCGTGCGATTCAGATGCAGTGACGAATGACCGCTGCAGTTGTCCACGCGCCGGGCTTCTCCGCAAGATGAAGCTTGGTCACGCCCTGGCAGAAATCTGTATACCTTCGGAACTGTGTGCGGAGAGGGAGCGATGGGACTGGAACATTGGGACGCAGCACGATTAAAATGGGTGCTCTATCGCAGCGAGGCTGAGCACAGCGAAGACTGCAGGCGGTATCCATTCGAGCAGATTCCGCGCGACGTGTTTCTGGATACATCGGTCATCAATCTCCTCGTCAAGCACAGCGAGACGGTGTTCGAGCAGGCGACCATTCCAGCGGGTCTTTCAGAGACCCGGGCGCACGACATCGAAGCGTTGATGCACATATCCTACTTTGGAGCTCGAGCAAGCTGGACAATCCGCGCCTCAAGGCGCTCGATCGCCGAGCTCGAGGACACTCAGGACCCGGAAGCGAGGGAAGCGCTGCTCGACTACGGCATCGCGCTGGTCGAGTATGCCAGCCCGGACAGCCGGCATGCCGAGAGCTTGGGTCGACGCTTGATCGACGCCCCGTTCATGACTGTCCTGAGGGACGAGCCGGATCGGGAGCTCATCGGCAATGCGATCGGCTTTGGTTGCGACGCCTTTTGCACAGCCGATATGCGGAGCATCGTCAGGAAGCGCGAGCGCTTGGAGCTCCTGCCGCTGCGCATCATCACTCCCGTAGAGTGGTGGGCTCACGTAAAGCCCTGGGGCCGGCTCTGGATGTAATGGTTGGGACACAACATGAGGCGGAGCGGACAACCTGCCATATGCCCACACGATGTCCGAACACTGGCGACGGGATTCCGGATACGCCGGTTCACATCTCCGCCACCCCTACAACGCCCTCTCCGTAGCTCCAACCGCGGCCGCCTTGAACCGCTCGCGTGCAACTTCTTGGAGGCGGCCAAGCCCGAGCGATTGTCCGACCAAAGCAGCTTGTGGAGGGCATGACCACCACAGGCTGGAAGGTGCGCTAACCTAGGGAAAATTCAAAGGCCACATTCAGGAAGTATTCGGCAGGTATCGACAACGCGGCCGGCTTGCCGTCAACTTCATGGCCATTGTCGCGTTCGCTGCTCTTGCTATGCAATGGCTTCGATGTGTCCCCTATCTAAGATCGGCCAGCCGAATCAATTCTATCAGCGGTGGCGTTTTTACCATTGGCGGGATTGCCTCTTGAGCGTCGGATTTCAGTAATAAAGCGAGCTCGGTCCCCATTAAATGCAACGGCTGGGTTGATCCACCAGACTTGTCTGACTGGACTGCGAGCGATGAGCTTCTTTTTTGCCAATTCGGCCAAGCCGCGCGAGAAAGTGGACCTCGTTCCACCTGATCGGTCGCCGAAATACTTTTCGTACTCAGAAAAAGCAATCAGAACTTCGCCCCGATTCATTGAGCGTCGCCCTATTTGCATGAGCAGATATTCTGCAATGCGCTGTCCCGGACGTGTTAAATCAAACAATAGACCAACATTCTTAAGATAGATCTTCACAAACTGCTCGGCCTCTACGATCCGAATCCGGGCTAGGGCCAACTGATCCTCGATCTGACCAGTGTCTGTGTTTATGATGGCCTGATGGCCATCATAAACAATTTCCCGCTTCTGCTTCGTTTCATATCCGACACCGTCGATAAACGGATTCTGTTCGTAGATCTTTAATGACCGAATTTGCGTCAAACCGTCATCAATTTTTGAGCCATCTTCGCCCATCGTGGCTATGTTCCTCGTTCAGCTCGATTTCATTTAGGGAGCATTTTGCGTCAAAAAAAAGGCCAGTTTGACCCAAACAGGTGCGGATACGGGACTATTTTGTTGCGGTTTCGGAGCTAATTGTTAATCAGGTTTCGGCGAAAAAAGCCCAATTTTTTCAGTCGTTAAGCCCGTGTCCCCATGGATGTGGCCTTTCTTCCTCTTATGGAGGCTTTTGTGGACGTCCTAAAATGGACTAGCCCGAAAGCATCATTAGACGGGATGATGTTCGCGAATTTCGTGTGCCAAAAACAGCGGTGATTGCCAGCGTCAATTACAAGCGTTCGGGGTAAGCTAAGGCGTGCATTCGCTGGGAGATGCTACCTTGCGATATCCTGTGGCAAGTTAAGTGTACGCGATCAGCCTGCCGGCCAGGATCACACCGGTCCAGAGGATCAGCGACAGGGCTGCACAGACCCGGGCGGCGAGCGGGGCCGCGGCTGCCTCCTCCCAACGATCGACACGGCCATGAGGGCCGAGGTGGAAGATCAGGACATTCACGCCAGCGAGGATCAGCAGACCCAGTTTCCAGGGTGCAGCGCCCGAGCTTGCGACCGATGTCGCCTGGGCGCTGAGCAGCGCGACGCCCGTGAGGACGGCGATGGCGATGCCGATGCGCGAGACGGGCAACAGAACACGCGCAGCCGTCATCGCTGAGACGGTGTTTCGACCGACACCCAGGATGCGCAGGTCGAAGAGAAAGGCGGGTCCCACGAGAAGGGCGATCCCGATGATGTGGATAGACTCGACAATGGGATAGAGAAACGCGGCGCTCCGCATCGCAGCGCCCAGCGCCGAGTCCTGTAGCAGCAGGAGCAATGCTTTGAGGGTGTCAGGCATGCTTGCTCGATCTTGTTGGTGCAGCGTTCAAGCGCTTGAGGCGTAGAGGCCTACCTAGCGAGCGCCCATCGCTTCGCTCCCGCCTTCTCGCAGGCTGCTATCTCTGAAGAGGCGCGCGGACCGGCAGTGAATTCCCGAGAACCTGGTTCACCGGCACATCGGTGTCGCCGTACCAGAAGACGACTGGTCGGAAGAGGCCGTCATCCGTGCGGTTAATGTAGCCGACTGCCTTGAAGCGCTCGCCGATCCTGAGCGCGCGCCCGAGGCCCCATCGCCCTGACCAGGCTGGCGGCGCGATGATGATCTCGAGTTGCCTATGCGGCCCGTTGTAGGCCGGTGCCGCGAGAACGCGACCGCTATCCTCGGGATCCTGCAGCTGCTCCGGGATCGCAAGCGCAGGAACGCGCGCCGGCAGTGTGCCGTCGAGCGTGATCTTGAACTGGGAATGCGGGTTGCCCCAGACGCCCTCCGACGAGACGGTGCCAGCAATGTAAAGCAGCCGGTTAGTCAGAAAGCCAGGCCATCCATGATGCGCAGCGGCGGGGCCAGCGGATAACAGGGCTGCGCCGAGCGACATCACCACAGCCCTCCGGCCGATGACGGCGCCTCCTCGCTGGTGGATTGATTGGCCCTTGTTTGCGATGTTCACGATCCTGACCTCATCTTTCGATCGTTGTCGGTCTGCCTGTCGATACGGAGAGGATTATGGGACCCCGATCCGTGGCTGGACACTGCTGCCCTGCTTGACGGAGCAATGAGCCCAGCTCATCGCTGACGTCCCCAAACTCACCTCGAGAGAGCCTGCGATGCACATCGACCGTGCCGACCTCGCGGATCTGAGCTACTTCCTCGCCATTGCGCGGCATGGCAGCTTCCGGCGTGCTGCACTCGAATTCGGCGTCAGCGCCTCGGCGCTTAGCCACGCCCTGAAAGGCCTGGAGGCGCGGCTGGGCGTGCGGCTGCTCAACCGCACGAACCGTAGCGTCACTCTGACCGCGGCGGGCGATGATCTCGTCCGTGCGATTGAGCAGCCCTTCGCCGACATTGGCGCCGCGGTGGAGACGCTGAACAGCCATCGCACCGCGCCGGCAGGGCGCATTCGCCTCAACGTCTCCGAACATGCCGCGATGCTGCTCTTGGCGCCGGCGCTGCCGAGCTTCGTCGAGCGCTATCCGGGCATTGTTGTCGACGTAATCGTCGCCAATCAGCTCGTCGATATCGTCGCGCAGGGCGCCGATGCCGGGATCCGTTATGGCGGCACTGTGCCCGAGAACATGGTGGCCCAGCGGCTCTCGGCCGACATCCGGTGGGTCGTCGCAGGCGCCCCATCCTACCTTGAACGGTTCGGGGAGCCCGTTCATCCTGACGATCTCAGGCATCATCGCTGCCTCCGGATCAGATCCGGCGATGACAGCATCTACCATTGGGAATTGGAGCGGGGCGGAGATGAGCGCAGGATCGACGCGCCCGGCACCGTCTCGATCGATTGTACTGCCTTCGCGCTGGAGCTGGTCCGCAACGGCCTCGCCCTCGGCTATGTGCCGGAGCCCTGCGTTGCCGCTGCTGTCGCGCGGGACGAGCTCAAGCTCGTTCTCGAGGACTGGGCGGTGACGGGCGCCGGCTTCCATATCTACTACCCCGGCCGCCGCCAGTCGCCGACAGGCCTCAGGCTCCTGATCGACTTCATCCGAGAGTTGCGCCCACTCGGTCTCTGACGGCTTCGGGCATCGCTTACGTTGAGCTGAGCTCATCGCTCCATCAAGTGTAAGGCCGATTTCCAGGTTCAGCCGTCCCTCCCATACTTCCTGACGACGCTGGCAAGAGATGCCGAGCAACGTAGCAGGGAGTTCATGGAAATGAGGGTAGTTAATGCCGCCGGCCGTACGGTGCCAAACGACAGTGCAGTCGGAACACTCCGCAGCCGGCGTGCCTTGATAAAATCGACCGCCCTGGCCACTGCCGGGGTCCTTCTGACCAATGCCGCTCCGAGTTCTACCTATGCGCAGCAGACCTCCGGATGGGACAAGACCTTCGCAAAGAGCGGACGCGTTGACTACCAGAAGGTCACATTCAAGAACCGCTACGGCATCACTCTTTCGGGCGACCTGTACCTTCCGAAGGAACGAGGGAACCGCCTTCCGGCACTCACGGTCGCCGGCCCATTTGGGGCGGTGAAGGAGCAGTCATCCGGACTTTATGCACAGTCCATGGCTGAGCGAGGCTTTGCAGCCCTTGCTTTCGACCCGTCCTACACTGGTGAGAGCGGCGGATCACTGCGCAATATCGCGTCGCCTGACATAAACACGGAAGACTTCAGCGCTGCAGTTGACTTCCTCGGCCTGCAACCATCGATCGATCGCGATCGTATCGGCGTGATTGGCATCTGCGGCTGGGGTGGCATGGCGCTGAACGCCGTCGCCGCCGACAAGCGGGTCAAGGCCGTCGCAGCCGCCACGATGTACGACATGTCGCGCGTGATGTCGCGTGGATACAACGACTCGGTGACGCCCCAGCAGCGCGCGCAGACGCTTGAGCAGTTGAGCCGACAGCGCTGGCAGGATGCCGAGAATGGCGCGCCAGCCTATGGCCCCGTTTCCCTCGAGCTGAAAGGCGGGGAGCCGCAATTCGTCGTCGAATATGCCGCCTACTACAAGACGCCGCGCGGCTTCCATCCGCGAGCCGTCAACTCGAATGCGGCATGGACGCTCACGACCCCATTGTCCTTCATGAACATGCCGCTGCTCGCCTACATCAAGGAGATCGCGCCGCGCCCGCTGCTCCTGATCCATGGCGAGAAAGCCCATTCACGCTACTTCAGCGAAACGGCCTATGCCGCGGCCGCGGAGCCGAAGGAGCTTCTCATCGTGCCGGGCGCCAACCACACCGATCTCTACGATCGTCTCGACATGATCCCGTTCGATAAACTGGCCAGCTTTTTCAGCCAGAACCTCGTCTAAGGCTGACGCTGAGCGGTGATCCTTCTGGAGCCGCCGCTCAGCTCCTCCTGGTCTTCACATCAATGGAGGGCGACACTTGAAAGCCATTCTCCCAGCAGCCTTCGCAGCATCACTTGCAGCAATGGAACCAGTCATGGCTCAAGAGCGCATCATCATCAGCTCAGACTGGGGCCGCGTGATCGCCACCCTGGAGGACAACGCTTCGACGAGAGCGCTGCTTGGCATGTTGCCACTCACCATCGAGATGCGTGATCACCTGCGACAGGAGAAGACGGGCTATCTGCCGTTGAATCTTCCCGAGACGCCGCGGTCCGTGAATTTCAAGACAGGCACATTGGGCCTTTGGAATTCGAACCACTTCGTCATCTACTATCGCGAAGGTCGTGTGCCGCAGCCCGGGATCGTCATTCTCGGTCGTGTGCAGGGCGACGTTTCGATGTTCGACCGGTCCGGGCCCGTGACCGTGCGCGTCGAGCCAACCCGATGATGATAGAACGCCTGCAATAGCGTTGCAGGCGTACGATCAGTCTGATCAGTCAGCAATGCATCGGGATGCCCTACTGAAGCATCGCGATGTTCCACCCGGTCATTTCAATGGTTTGCCCGCCTGGTCGACGCCCATTTCCTCCATATCCTGGTAGCGGTCGCCGATGCGGTGATGCGGACGTCCGCTCGTGGCGACTGCTATCGCGATCAAAATCTCGTCCGGCCCCGGCGCGTCCGGAATTGAAAAATCCATGGTCAGGAAGTGCGAGCGCGCTCCCTCCTGCTCCTTGATCTTGTTCTTCATGGGGATGACGACGTCGCTGCCCGGACCGCCGCGGCGGTTCGAGAAGGGCAGGAACGAGGTGCCGCCAGCGGCGACGCGCAGCGCATTGCCGAAGCGCAGCGTGTGGATGAAGGCGGAGCCCAGCTCGACCTCGCAGTTGGTGCCGACGATCGCCGCCTTGCCATAGGCCTCGATCCTGTCCTTGCCGCCCGCCGCCTCGATCACCGGATCGACCAGCAGGTCGGCGAGGATCGGTGCCCAGGCGAGGATCTCCGGCCGCAGGTTCTCGGTGAAGACCTTCGCCGGCCAGGGGTTTTCGAAGACGGCCGCCGCGCCGACGAAGCGCATCGGCTTCGGCACGGCCTTGTGGCCCTCGATGTAGGTGTCCTCGATGACCTGGACGACCTTGCGGACCTGGCGCGTGCTCATCGTTTCACTTCTCCTGTTCCGCGAGGACGCGGTTGGCGATCCGGTGGCACTCCACGGCCGTCGGCACGCCGCAATAGATCATGATCTGGGTGATGATCGCCTTCAGTTCGGGGATCGTGACGCCGTTGCGCATGGCGCCGCGGAAATGCAGCTCCCACTCGTGCATGCGGTTGAGGGCGGCGATCATGGTCAGGTTCAGCATCGAGCGCGTCTTCGTGTCCAACGTCTCGTCGCCCCAGCCGACGCCCCAGCAATATTCCGTGACGAGGTGCTGGAAGTCACGGGAGAAATCGCTCGCTTCGTTCAGCGCCTTGTCGACATAGGCCTCGCCGAGCGTCTGGCGCCGCTTGGCGAGGCCCTTCTTAAAATGGTCCGAGGCCATCGTCAGGTCGCTCCCAGGAAACGGTCGAGCTCCGCCGCAACGAGATCCGGTGCTTCGACCAGAATAGAGTGCTTGAGGCGCGGCAGGATCACGAGTTCAGAACCCTCGATCGCCGCGTGCATGTCGCGCGCCATCCGCGTGTTGGAGCCGACGTCGTTCTCCCCGGTCAGAACCAGCGTGCGGTGCCGGATCGCTCCGAGCCTCGGTCCAAGCTCCGTCTGTCCGAAGATGCGATAGGCTTCGAGGTAGGATTCGAGATCGTTCGCGCAGAGTTCGCGCATGCGGGCTTCGATCCTGTCGGGATTGGCCGCCGCGAATTCAGCCGTGAACCAGCGGTCCCGCGAGGCTGATGCGATGGCGGCAATCCCGCCTTTCCGGATCTCCGCAAGACGGCCAGTCACCTTCGAGCGCTCCTCGGGCGTTCGGTTCGCGACGGCCGAAAGGATCGCCAGGCGATCGACGCGGTCCGGATGGTCGAGCGCGATCGATTGCGCGATCAAGCCGCCGAGCGAAAAGCCGACGACATGCGCTTGGCTCCAACCCACTGCGTCCATCGTATCGACGATGTCGGAAGCAAACTTCTCGATCGACCACTCCTCCCGGATTAGAGGCGAGCGGCCATGGCCCCGCAGATCCATGCGCAGGAGGCTCCATCGCTCGCGCAGACGCTTGGCGACTTCGTCCCAACTGCCGAGGTCGGCTCCGACACCGTGGATTAGGACCACGGGCGGCCCTGCCCCCTCCAGAACATAGTTCAGCAGTGGACGCTTGCTTGAGCCCGTCAACCCGGTGCCTCCCAACTCATTCTCCTGACCGCTGTCATTGTATGATGGTATACCGTACTGTCCAGTCCTTTGACCGGTGTGCAGTCGCGCCGATCAAGGGACGTCAGACCCTTGGACAGGCCGCAACAGGTCATCGCTCTCCGCATCTTGCACCATGCGACGAAGCGACTGCGACCATGCGTTGCCGCGACGCCGCTTTGAAACCAGCAGGCGACGCGCACAGGTCCAGATCGCCCATCACTCGTCGTGCGGGCGGGTGAGCACTTCGGCAGCGAAGCGTGCGGACCGGGCGACGAAGCGTCGGCATTCCAGCGCCGCGGCTTCTCCATCGCGGCTGATCAATGCCTTTACGATGCTCCCCATCTGGTCGACGGAGCCTTGACTTCGTTCTGGCGTAGAAACATTTGTTGTGATCTGTCTGAGAAAATTAATCCGTGCTCTCAATGATTGCATGAGGGTCTTTGCAGTATTATTTTTCGCGCCTTCAAATAATATTTCAAAAAATTTGTCGGTAGCTTTACGATATTCGTGAGCGTCCTTGCCGGCAACGCGCCTGACGACATTGTAGGCCGCGACAATCGCCTCCACTTCCGCATCCGTGGCGCGTTGGCAGAAATGTTTTGCTGCATCGGCCTCCAGCGTCGCGCGGACTTCGTATATCTCCGCCGCCGCGGCGGGAGACAGCACCCGGACAAAAACGCCCTTGATGCCGCGACTTTCGACGAGCCCCTCGGATTCGAGATAACGAAGGGCTTCGCGGATGCTGCTTCGGCTTACTCCTGTCGTCGATACGAGATCCCGCTCGACAAGCCGATCGCCGGGTTTGAAATGTCCGGAAATAATGGCGTCCCGCAGAACGACGAAGGTCTTCTCGCGCAGCATCTTGTTCTCGTCGACGCGAAGGAGAGGCTGCTCCGCTGTTTCGCTGCCGACGTCGCTCTCTTTGGCCTTCATGTCGATCTAGTCCTATCATCGGGCGCCTGGGTGATCCCCTGCTGGACCATGTGTTCCATGCAGAAAGCGGTAGGCCAAGTGCGCGACAGCCGGCTTGCGATCTCTTGGCATACCATCTTACAATGCTCATGACGATCAGGATCATGGGAGGACGATGATGCGTCTGCGACACATAGTTTTCGCTGCGACGGTCGCGCTATCGGGATCAGCGAGCGGACAAAGTTTGGCGCAGGAAGCGCCGCGGCGGGGTGGAGTGCTGAACGTCGCGTTCGCATCCGACACGAAGACGCTCGATCCGACCTTCTCGGTCAACTTCTCCGAGCGCCAGCCGCTCTATCTTATCTACAACACGCTGCTTGCGCTGAAGCCGGACTTCTCAATCGGGCCTGAACTTGCGGAGCGCTGGACCCTTTCGGACGACGGCAAGCGTCTGACGCTTCACTTGCGGGCAGGAGTGAAGTTCCATGACGGCACGGATTTCAACGCCGCGGCGGCGAAGTTTAATCTCGATCGCCGCATGGATCCCGCGCTGGCCTCGCCGCAACGTGGCGCATTGACCGAGGCGATCGAAGGCGTCGACGCGCCGGATCCCCAGACGCTCATCATCCGCCTGAAACAACCGTCTCCCAATCTCCTGGGAATGCTCGCGCAGCGCGAAGGGTTCATGGTATCGCCGACGGCGGCCGAGAAGCTTGGCAAGGACCTCAGCGTCAAGCCAGTCGGCACCGGACCATTCGTTTTCAAGGAATGGGTGCAAGGCAACCGCATCGTCGTCGAACGAAATCCCAATTACTGGGAGGCCGGCAAGCCCTACCTCGACGGGGTGACCTTTCGTGACATTTCGACCACCGCAGTCTCCATTCAGCGATTGCTGACCGGCGAGGCGGATTACACGTCCGCGCTCTCTCCGATCGACGTCAGGCAGATCGAGACGAACAGGACGATCGCGCTCGATCCCAGCACGGTTGGCCGCTGGTACGCGCTGCAGTGGCAAGTGGACAAGCCGCCGTTCAACAACGCCAAGCTGAGGCAGGCGATCGCCCACGGCATCGACCGCAAGCGGATCATCGACATCGTCATGAGCGGCAAGGCCGAGATTTCGAACAGTCCGACGCCGAACAAGTTGTGGTGGGCCGCGCCCCAAATCGCCGGCTATGACTATGATCCAGCCAAGGCGAAGGCCCTTCTCGCAGAGGCGGGTTATCCGAATGGTCTGGAGGTTTCGCTATCGACACCCCAGGTCGCCCTGCTCCAGCAGATCAACCAGCTCGTTCAGGAACAGCTCAAGGCGATCGGCGTCACCGTCAAGCTGGAGCCGGTGTCCCAGAGCGATTGGTATCCGCGCGTCATCCAGTTCGCGATCAACTTCACGCCCATGCGCTGGTCGCAGCGCCCCGACCCCGATGGCCTCATGACGCTGCTCTTCGACAGCAAGGGCGCCGGCAATTCAACACGCTACAGCAATCCGGAGGTCGACAAGCTCCTTGCGGAGGCGCGGGGCCTCACTGATCAGGCGGCGCGCAAGGCGCTTTATCAGAAAGCGCAACAGATCATCTCCAACGATCTGCCCTACGTGCCGCTTTTCTTCTCGCTCGAGTTCGCGGCCATGCGGACGAACGTCCGCGGACACGTCTGGATCGCCGACGAGATCCCGCGCTTCCGCGACATGTGGAAAGTTCAATAAGACAAACTCGTTTCAGACTGCCTTCGGAGCCGACGGCAGTCTGAAGACCGCGCAATTTTGGTATGCCACATGACAGAAGCAACGGTTCATCTTCACGACGGGTCCGTCCTGCCGCCCTTTCTCGCCGACGTGCTCGCCAGGCACGCAGGCGACGACGAGCGCGCGGCGATCATCCGAAGGCTGAGGCCGGCGGCGGACTTCAACGGCCCCCGTCTCAGCGTCATGAAGGCGACGGCGGTAAGCTTTGCGAGCCAGCTCGTGAAGCGCATGGTGGGCGAGCGTTGGCGGATCACGAAGGAGCACTTCGCCTGCGATGCGCTTGGCGACGGCTACGGCGTCTATCGGATCGACGCCGGCGGCTTCCCTCTTACTTATGTCGTCAGATGCTATCCCTGGGACGGCGTCGAGAAGGTCGGCCGCCGATCCGACGGCGCCAAACGCGACATGTTCGGAGCGATCTTCCTGGGAGAGCCCGACGAGGCCCGCATCAAGGAAGAGCTCGTCACCTTCGACATAAGGGACGCCGACCTGATGCGCACGCGTTCCGATGTCACCGGATGGACCCCGGCAAGTCGGAGCGCTCGCGCTTTCGAATATGTCGTGGAGTCGCTCGTTGCCGGTCATCAGCCGGAGCCCACGTCGATCGGAGGCGGCTATATTCTTCGCAATGGCGGATATCTCGGCAACGGTCGCCAGGGGTCTGTTTCCGTGCGCGGACTTCCTGAGGAACATCCGTTCCGCAAGCCGTTCTTCGCGGACCTGTTCGGCCTCTGCATGATCCGTCAGGTGTCGATCGACCTGGTGAACGGCGTCGCATCCGCCATCAACCCCGGAGCCGCCCAGCTTGATCCCGACGTCGCTCGCTTCATCGGGGTCGGCAATTCTTCCGGGCAGGGAATGTGCGTCGCCCTGCAACGGTGGCCGGAATGGGTCGCAAGTTGGCTTGTGGTTCGGGAGCTCTCGCTCGCCTTTGCGGCTGTTCAAAAGCCCGATCGAGACTCAGTCGAAGCGCTGAGGGCCGCCCTTGGTCGAGCGGCGTCCTACTACGAACATGCGGACTACCAGTGCGAGGATTTCGTTACACCGCCAGCCCATATTGCGACTAACCTCCGCAAGATCGCCGCATGGATCAAGGACGACAATTCATTCGCGTCGTGGGGAGAGCTTGCTGATCAGGTTCGACAAACTTTCGACGGTGAAACCGCCGAGCAGGTCAACTCCTTGTTGATCGATTTGCATCAGGCCTTCGCCGACGATGCTGCAGCTTATATTCCGATCGGCATGGTGCGAGACCGCGATGTCATTCCCGAGATGTCGGTCGGCGAACTGAGGGCGCTGCTTCAGCGTGATTATGGCTGGGCTCTGCGCATCGATCTGAGCCACTCAAGCGCACGTCAGCACTTCTGGTATCATTCGATCGACAACGGCGAGCAGCGGCGCGGCGAGCGCGTCATCGATCCTCACGAGCAGTTCGAGTCGTTCACAGACCACATCGGGCTGATCCAAAGATTGAGCGCTTGGACCGTGAGCTTCGCCGATGACGCCACTGTCGCCGACATGCTCATGGCGGAGCCGGATCTATGCTACGCCATCGCCAGGGTGCAGTACATGCAGGGACTTCCCTATTCCGAAATTCGGGACAATCTCATCCATCGCGATTTCCTGCCGTCGCACCTGATCCGCTTCTTCCTCGCCATGCTTGGAATTGATGGGTCGAATCCACTCAGCATTCGCTACGTGCGGGGCGTTTTCTTCCAGGGACTCCCCCTCGCGGAAGACATTGCAAGGGGAATCGGCAAGGATTGGCGTTTTCCTGAAGCGCCCGCTCGGCACTTCGCAGCGGAGCAGGCGGCATGACGACGACACATTCGTCCATGGCCGAGATCGTCCGCGTCGGCGGCTGGGCCCTGCGCGGACTGGGCTATTCCTATGGAGTTTCCGAAAGGGCCGTGCCGATGCTGGCCTGGATGGAGGCAGCTACCGGCGGGGCGTTGAGCAGCATCCGTAAGAGGGAGAACGCCATCATGGCCTCCTGTCGCTCGCGCGGATTGTCGGCGCAAGCGTCTCCTGCCGGCGGACGGCATGTGGAAGCGTGCGGCCACCATCTGATCGAGGTCGGTCCTCCCGCGATGGATGTCCTGACCGTCGACGTGCGACGGGCGGGCCAGGGAAGCTTGGCGTTGGCGTCGGCAATCGGCTCGAACTTCGTTCCCGCCCTGGCGCATCTCCTGGCCCACAGGAAGCTGGCGGGCGCTGCGCTTGTGAAAGCAGACGATGGACAAACCATCACATGCCTGACTTTCGGGCCAGGCTATGTCAGCGAGGCGGTGCAAGAGGCCGACGATGGGGCGCCGTTCTTCCTGGACGGAGCAACGGACCCCGACCGAGCCGCCAGGGCCTGGACCGGCCATCGTGTGGAGGCTCGCTCCGCAACGGATGGCTACGTCGGTTTCGTAGCATGGCGCGGAGAGGAAGCACCGAGGCTCGAAGGGGCGGAGAACCTGGTGGAGCGTGTCGAAAAAGCGTGGAGCTTCGGCATCGAGACCGCGCTGGAGGATATCCAGTATCTCTACAAACTCGAAACGCGGGCGTGGGCGCCGACATCGGAGCGGTCGCGGTCGCAAGCCGGATACGGCAAGTTCTGATGATGGACGGGCCTGATCAGGCTGCGCCGGCCGACGGGCTTGACGTCATGCGCATCGGTCGCAATCCGTCGACCAGGGATCGCAACCGATGCTGACGATCCTTCTGCGCAGATTGATGTGGGCGATCCCGAGCGCGCTGCTGATCACGGCGATCCTCTTCTTCAGCGTGGCAGGCCTCCTCGGGAATCCAGCCGCCATGATGCTCGGGCAGGACGCCACCAAGGAGCGGATCGCCGAACTGAGCGCGCAATTCGGTTTCGATCGGCCGTTGATCATTCAGTATCTCGACTGGATAGCTAAGGCGGCAACCGGCGACTTCGGCCGCTCATACTCCACTCAACAGACCGTCGCCGACGCGATCCTGCCGCGGCTGCCGGTCACGCTGGAGCTGGGCGTTCTGGCGATCGCGCTCGCCTGCATCGTCGCCGTCTTCGTCAACACCCTGACGTCCGGGCGCAGGATCATACGGCCCTTGGCGACCGGGCTTGCCGTATTGGGCATCACGCTGCCGAACTTCGCCCTTGGACTGAGCCTCATCTTCCTGTTCTCGGTTCATCTGGGATGGCTGCCCTCGATCGGCTGGGCGCCTTGGGAGGCCGGCCTGGTCGAGCATTTCCGACATCTGCTGCTGCCTGTCGTCACGCTCTCCGCCTACTACTACGGCTCCTTCACGCTCATCTATCGCTCGGAATTCGACGCGGTCAGCAAGCGCATCTTCGTCCGCGTCGCCAGAGCCAAGGGCTTGAGCGAGGAGGCCGTCGCTTTCCGCCACGTCATGCCGAACGCCATACTGCCTGTCATCACCTACGTCGGACTGAGCCTCGGGCAGTTGATGGGCGGCGCAGTGGTGACGGAAGCATTGTTCTCCATCCCCGGCATCGGAAGCCTGCTGGTATCCTCAATCCTGGCGAAGGATTATCCGGTCATGCTCGCCGTGGGCATGATCACGATCGCAGCGGTGGTCTTCATGAACGCACTGGCGGATGCGTGCTATTCATTGGCCAATCCTCAGATCAGGATCCGCTGAGAGGACGGCGACGATTGCCCCGCCGACCTCATCGGGCGTTAAAACCTCAAGGGATCTCGCCAAACCGAACACAGGCGACCTGGCGCCCGGCCTCAACCTCGCGCAAGTCCGGAACTTCGCTCGCGCAAGCGGCCGTCGCATGCTGGCAGCGCGTGCGGAACACGCAGCCGGACGGCGGGTTGCGGGGATTCGGCGCATCGCCCTTGAGGACGATCCGACCCTTGGCTCCCGCCCTGCCCGGCACAGCGGAAAGCAACGCTTGCGTATAGGGATGAAAGGGCGTGTCGCAGAGCTGCTTGGCCGGGCCCATCTCCATGATCCGGCCCAAATAGACGACCGCGATGCGGTCTGAGAGATATCTCATGACCGCCACGTCATGCGAAATGAACAGGATCGAGAGTGCGCGGCTGTGCCGCAGATCTTCGAGGAGCCCTATGATCTGGGCCTGAATGGAGACGTCCAGCGCCGAAACAGGCTCGTCCGCCACGATGAATTTCGGCTCAAGCGCCAGCGCTCGTGCGATGACGACACGCTGCCTCTGGCCACCGGAAAGCTCCTGCGGCCGGCGTCCGGCGAAATCCGCGGGCAGCGCCACATCCCGCAGAAGCCGCTCGACGCGGTCGTTCAATTCCGAGCCCGCTGCAATCTTCTGAACCCGGAGCGGCTCCGCGATGACATCCGCAATGGTCATCGTGGGATTGATCGCAGCGAACGGATCCTGGAAGACGATCTGGGCCGAACGTCGGAAGGCTTTCAACTCCGTTTTGTCGAAGGACAGGACATCCCGTCCCTCAAACAGGATCTTGCCTCCCGTCGGCTCCACGAGACGGAGAACGGACCTGCCGATGGTCGTTTTCCCGGAGCCCGATTCCCCGGCGAGCCCGAGGACTTCGCTCTCCCCGATGTCGAAGGAAACATCCTGTACCGCTTTGACGTGCCCGGCCAAGCGGGAGAAGAGGCCTTTGCGGACTTCGTAGTGTTTCTGCAGATGGCGGACGCTGAGCATCACCGGGCGGCCTCCACAGAAGTCTCGCTGATCTCCCGCCATCTGAGGCATCGCACTTTGCGCCGGCCGTGCGCCATCTCAAGATCCGGCTCCTTCACATCGCACAGCCCTTCAACCGCGTGCTCGCATCTCGGGTGGAAGCTGCAACCGGTTGGCAATGCGGCCAAATTCGGCACTGCGCCGCCTATGGGGCGGATTTTCTCGTCGGTATCACGAAAATGCGGCCGCGAGCGCAGCAGCGCCCGCGTGTAAGGCATGAGCGGATTGGCGAAGACATCGCCTACTGGCCCCTCCTCCACGATCTGCCCGGCGTACATGACCAATATCCGCGTCGCGATTTCGGCGACCAAGCCCAGATCGTGCGTGATGAACAGGATCGCCATGCCGTTGCGCGCCTGCAGCGACTTCAGCAGCTCGACGATCTGAGCCTGGATCGTGACATCCAGAGCCGTCGTCGGCTCATCGGCGATCAAGAGCGCCGGGTCGCAGCTCAGGGCCATTGCGATCATCACGCGCTGCCGCATGCCCCCGGACAGCTGGTGAGGGTAATAGGTCAGGCAAGCCTCCGGGCTTGGCACGCCCAGCGACGTGAGGAGGCGCAATGCTTCACGCCAAGCTTCCGCCTTGCTCAGTTTGCGATGCAGCTTCAGCGCCTCCGCGATCTGGTCGCCGATTCGGTAGACCGGATTCAACGACGACATCGGCTCCTGGAAGATCATGGCCACGTCGTTGCCGCGCGTCGCCCGCAGGGCACGATCGGTCGCCGAGACGATCTCGATCCTGGATCCGTCCTTTCGTCTGAGTTCGACCGTGCCGGCGATCTGCGTCTGGTCACGTTCGAGCAGTCCGAGCATCGCCAGTCCCGTCGTCGACTTGCCGGATCCGGACTCGCCGACAAGGGCGACGACCTCGCCCTGATCGATGTCGAACGTGACCATGCGAGCCGCAGAGATGACCCGCTTTCCGATCTTGAAGGCGATCGCGAGCCGATCAACGCCAACGAGTGTTGCTTGCGCCGGCTTCATTCGATGCTGGTTCCGATCAGATAGAAGCCGAAGACGGTGGCCGCCACGGCGGCGCTCGGCGCGAGGCTCATGAGCGGGTTCAGGGCCAGATAGTCGAAGCCAGTCCGCACCATCGCCCCCCAGTCAGGCGTCGGAGGGGGCAGTCCGAGCCCAAGGAAGCTCAGGCTTGCGGACGTGAAGATCGAGTATGCGACCGTCAATGCGAACTGAGCTGCGACCAGACGCACCACGTTCGGCCAGATGTGGGTGTAGATGATCCATCCCGTCCCGCCTCCGACGGCGACGGAAGCTTCGACGAAGACAGCCTCGCGAAGCGCGATGGCCTGCCCTCGCACCAGCCGTGCCGCGCGAGGCCAGCTGACGAACCCGAGCACCAGGATCAGGTTGAGGAGGGTCGGACCGAGGACCGCCGTGATCAGCAGGGCGAGCACGAGGCTCGGCAGCGCGATGAAGAGATCGATGAACTGTCGGACGACCGCGTCGATGCGACCGCCCAGGAAGCCCGCCAACAGTCCGATCGGCACTCCGATGGCGATCGCGAGCGACGCTGCGCCGACCCCGATCAGAAGCGAAGAACGGCCGCCATATATCAAGCGTGACAGGGTATCCCGGCCAAGGTCGTCCGTGCCGAGAAGATTATTCGAATCCGGCGGCGCCAGGAACATCACTCCGGTCGCGGTCGGATCATGCGGGGCGATCAATGGCGCCAGAACGACGACGGCGGCGATCAGAAGGACGATCGACCCGCCGACCATGCCCTGAATGGTCAAATCCATTCTCATTGCGTGCCATTCCTGACGCGATCTGCTCGTCGGCTCGAAGCTGACATCGGTTCTCTTCTCCGGCGCGCGGACATGCGTTGGTCAATGCATGACGAACGGGTCCGCGACCGGCTCGCCGGAGGCATTGATCATGATGGCCTTCGGCTCGGTGTAGTCCAAGAGCGCCTCGGATCCTCCCTCCCGACCATAGCCGCTGTGTCGCAGGCCGCCGAACGGCACGTTGCCGGCCGTCGCCCTGTAGGTGTTCACCCATATCCGCCCCGCCTGTATTCCTCGACTCACGCGGAGCGCCTTGGTCAGATCTCGCGTGAACACGCCGCCAGCGAAGGCGAAGTCGGTGTCGTCGGCTAGGCTGACGGCCTGCTCCTCCTCATCGAACTTCAGCACGCTGAGCACGGGCCCAAACAGTTCCTGGCGGACGACGGGAAGCGTTTGATCAGAGCATTCGACGATCGTCGGCTCGAAATAAAATCCATCGCCTGTTCCGCCAGGCCTCCCTCCGCCAGCAAGCAGCCGCGCGCCGCCGGCTAGCGATTCCGCAAGCAGCCGCTCGATGCGCTCGCGCTGCCGCAGCGTCGCGAGCGGCCCCATGTCCGTTTCCGGCGAGAGCGGATCTCCCATCCTTATCTTGCCGATCTTCGCCTTGAGCCGATCGACGACTTCGTCGTAGACGCCGGACTGGCAGATCAACCGAGAGCCAGCAGCGCAGCTCTGCCCGCTGGCCCCGAAAATGCCGGCGACCTGTCCGTTCACGGCGCTGTCCAGGTCCGCATCGTCGAAGACGACGACTGGGGACTTGCCGCCGAGCTCCAGAGTCACTCTGGCCAGATTCTCGGCGCTGTTCGGAATGAGGCGCCTCGCGGTTTCGACGCCTCCGGTGAAAGCGATGCGACGCACGAGGGGATGCCGCGTCAATGGAATCGCGCAGTCCGCAGCCTGACCGCTGATCACATTGAACACGCCCGGTGGAAATCCGACATCCGCAGCAATCCTGGCGAACGCCAGAAGCGGCGTCGACGCGTCCTCCGACGCCTTGACTACGATGGTGTTTCCGGTCGCCAGCGCAGGTCCGATCTTGTAGGCGGCAAGCTGAAGCTGTGAATTCCAGGGAATGATCGCCGCGACGACGCCGACCGGCTCACGAATGATGAGGTTCAGCAACTTGTCGCCGGGCGATGGCGCAATCCGGTCCTCATGGGTTTCAGCCAGGCTCGCGAAATAGCGGTAGATCTTGGCGGTATTCGCTGCCTGCCAAACGGTCTCCCGCAGCAGCTTGCCCGTATCGGTGGTTTCCACCCGACCGATCTCCGCGCCTACTTCAGCAAGGCGATCGGCGAGCTTCCGCAGCAGGTCCGCACGCTGCACGGCGCTCATCTTCGGCCAGGGGCCAGTCCGGAACGCTTGATGCGCGGAGCGAACTGCCCGGTCCACATCCCGACCGCTGGCGTTCGGGATTGAAGCCCACGGGGCGCCGGTCGCCGGATTGACTGTCTCAAATCGGCGATCATCCTCCGCGTTCACGAATTCGCCTGCGATGAAGAGCCGATAGTCGTTCAAATCGTATCTCCCATTTCAATGCGATCATCTGATGGTATGCCAAGCGTAGCGCGACATTGCGCTAGTGGCCGGTGCCGCGGGGCGATCTCGGTAGATATCCTTCGTCGATCTCCCTGATGTCGTCTGCCGTCAGTTTCATCGCGAGGGCCCCGAGCGCGTCGTCAAGTTGTTCGACGGTTTCGACCCCGACTAAAGGGGCGGTCACTCCCGGCTGCTGCAAGGTCCAAGCGATGGATACGCGCGCAGTGGAGACTTCGTAGCGGTCGGCAACTCTCTGCACGGCGTCGAAAACTTTGAAGTCCTCATCGCGATAATAGTATTTCTTGGTATAGTCATCAGTCATATCGCGCAGGGTCATCTCGTCCTGACGACGTTTGTCCGCGCCGAGGAACCCTCTCGCAATCGGACTGAATGGCAGAACGGCGATGTTCTGATCGCGGCAGAATGGAAGAAGCTCGCGCTCGGCCTCTCGATGGCATGGGTTGTATTCGCACTGAAGCGAGCGAAAGGCCGTCAGTCCCCTGCACTGGGCCAACGTAACAGCTTTGGCCAATGTCCAAGCCGGGATCTGCGCCGTTCCAACATACAGCGCTTTCCCTGCTCGAACGATCGAGTCGAATGCCTCGATCACTTCTTCCAGGACGATGTCCTGCCCCCATACATGCGTCTGGAAGATGTCGATGTAGTCGGTCTTGAGCCTTTGGAGAGAATCCTCGACAGCCTTGAAGAGATGCTTTCGAGAAAAACCTCTGCCATTGACATGAGCAGCCATAGGGTTGCCCGCCTTCGTCGCGAGAACCACCGAGTCCCGTGACGCGCATTCCCACAAAACGTTGCCCAGCACAGTCTCGCTGGCGCCGGCAGAATAAAAATCGCAGGTATCGATGAGATTGACGCCGGCCTCAAGCGCGCGGACGATGACCGGCCGGGCGGCCTCCTTGCCGATCACCCAGGGGCGCCAGGTCGGGGAACCAAACCCCATGGCGCCAAGTCCGATCCGCGACACCATCAGATTGGTTCGTCCGAAGCGCGTAAATTCCATCGCCTTGCTCATCCTCGTGATCGTCGCGGAGCCTATCAGGTATACCATCATACACAAGCTGGCGGCTAGCGTGAGGAGCTTTCGTCGGCTCGACCATTTCGACGGACATGTTGGCAGCTCGCTCGGCGAATGTGACGACCCGCGGCGGATATAGTCCCGACTTATAGCGATGCAGCGCGCGCGATCGCCGCCGGATGGAGGCGCCACATGCTCTGGGTCTATGGCTGTCGTTCAGGGACGAGGGCGTGTTGCTCCCTTGGCAGCAGTCGCCAGCACCTGGCAGGCGAACGGGAAACGGGTCCATGCTTCATTCCGAGTCATTTTACATTGATGGACGCTGGGTCGATCCCGTGAGCGACCGCCGCGCTTCGATCATCGATCCGACGACGGACACCCGACTGGCTGATTTCAGCCTCGGCAACGCGGAAGACGTGGAACGTGCGGTCGCCGCCGCTCGGCGCGCCTTCACGACCTTCGCACAAACGGACGCTCGCGACCGCATCGCCCTTCTCGAGCGGATCATCGCCGTCTACGAAAAGCATCGCGCACGCCTCGAGGACCTCATCGCGCGCGAGGTGGGCACGCCGCGGAGCGCCGCCGTCCAGACACAGGGTCCGCTGGATCATTTCCGCTATACGATCGGCTTGCTGAAGCAGTACGCCTTCGAGAAGAACCTCGCAGGAACGATCGTCAGGCGCGAGCCGATCGGCGTCTGCGGTCTGATCGCACCCTGGAACTGGCCGTTGCAGACGCCGGTCGTGAAGCTCTGCGGCGCCTTGGCGGCGGGATGCACCGTCGTGCTGAAGCCGAGCGAGAACTCGCCGCTGAGCGCGATCGCCCTGGCGGAGATTCTGGACGAGGCCGGCGTCCCTGCCGGAGTCTTCAATCTGGTCAATGGCGACGGCCCGGGCGTGGGTGAAGCGTTGTGCCGCCACCCTGATGTGGACATGATCTCCTTCACCGGCTCCACCCGCGCCGGCATCCTGGTGGCGCAGGCCGCAGCGCCAACGGTCAAGCGCGTGGCGCAGGAGCTTGGGGGCAAGTCCGCCAACGTCGTACTTCCCGACGCCGATCTCGACGCGGCTGCGAAATGGACCGTCGGCCGCGCATTCTTCAATGGCGGCCAGTCCTGCCACGCCCCGAGCCGCATGCTCGTCCATGAATCACAGCAAGAGGAAATGCTGCGGCTGCTCGCCAAACACGCCTCCGCGGTCCGCATCGGCGATCCGCGCGACCCTGCCACGACGATGGGTCCGCTCGTCAACGCCGTCCAGTTCGAGCGCGTTCGTCGCTACATCAGTCTCGGCGTCGAGGAAGGCGCAAGGCTCGTCTGCGGTGGAACCGAGAGGCCCGACGGGTTTCCGAAGGGCTGCTTCGTCCGTCCCACCATCTTCGGCGACGTGACGCCCGCGATGGCGATCGCGCGCGAGGAAATCTTCGGACCGGTTCTGAGCGTGCTCACCTATCGAACCGAGGATGAGGCCGTGTCCATCGCGAACGACACACCCTACGGGTTGGGCGGATACGTCTTCTCGGCCTCGCGCGACAAGGGGCTATCCGTCAGCCGTCGGCTCAGGGCTGGCCGCGTCTTCTACAATGGAGCCAACGGCAACGTGGCGTCGCCGATGGGCGGGTTCAAGCAGTCGGGCAACGGCCGCGAGATGGGCATCTTCGGCCTCGAGGAGTTTCTCGAGGTCAAGGCCATGTTCGGCTTCGACCAGGAGGCGGCCGACCTTCCCGCTCTCAGCCTGCGGTGACGAGCTTTCAGGCGTTCGAACCCATGCGCCGATAACATCGGCTTATACCCCCATGCCGCCATAGGTCTGGAGCCAGTGGCCGCTGGCGAGCGTCTGGTCATACCTTGCCTCCACGGCGTAGGCATGTCGCGCTCATACGCGGCCCGGACCGCCGGCGGCCTCAAGGCTCGTTGAAAGAAAAATAGCCGTCGCGGCTGCCGCGCGGGCGGCATGGGAGAGACAAATGATCGATCGTCGCAGCTTCGCCCTCGGCCTTGGCGCCATGTCCGCGTCGACCGCCCTTGCGCAGTCGAACTCGTATCCCAGCCAATCCATCAAGATCATCATTCCCAATCCGCCAGGAGGCCCTGGGGACGTGGTGTCCCGCGCCTATGCCGATAGAGCCCAGCGTCACCTCGGGCAAACTTTCGTCTTCGACTACCGACCGGGCGCCAGCACCACGATCGGCACGAACGCGGTCGTAAACTCGGAGGCCGATGGGTACACGATCTTGGGATTTCCGTCCTCCGGACTTGCGGTGACGCTGCTGCGCAAGGACGTGCCGTACAACCTCGAGAGAGACCTGAAGCCGATCGTCGGCTTGGGCTCCATCCCAATGGCGCTCATGGTGAAGGCGGACTCGCCATACAAGACCGTCGCCGATCTCGCAGCCGCCATCAAGGCGAAGGATCTGAGCTACGGTTCCGGCGGTCCCGGCACTCTGGCCCATTTGAGTACCATCAGCTTTCTCGGCGTCATCGGGGGCAAAGCCACCCATGTCCCGTTCCGCGGCAACCCGGACGTCATCGCGGCCATGTTGGCCGGTCAGCTCGACTTCTTCTTCGGCGCCTTCGTCGACGTCGTCGCGGCCGGGGACAAGGCGCGCGTGCTGGCAATCACATCCGCAGAGCGGTCGCCCGACCTGCCGAATGTCCCGACGACGGCGGAAGCCGGGATGCCTGGCTTCACGCCCAGCCTTTGGTACGCCTTCATGGCACCGGCCAAAACGCCCGATCACATCGTCGCCCGGCTGCGCGACGCATTCTTCGAGGCGGCGAAGGACCCCGAGCTCATCAGCAAGCTAAGGGTCTTCGGCGTCAACGTAAAGCCGCTCGATCCTTCCGGCTTGGCGGCGATGATGAAGGAAGAGACAGCGCGCTGGTCGAAGGTAATCGAGCAGAACAATCTTGCGCTGAACAACTGACGAAGCACCGGTCGCGCTGTGCCGCGCGCTGCAAGACAAGGACAAGATCATGAAGGGCGTCGCATTCACGGGCGATTGCGGTGTTCAATACATCGACGTGCCGGATCCCACGCCAGGCGAGGGCGAGGTTGTCATTGCGGTCAAGGCGTCCGGCATGTGCGGTTCGGACCTTCACGTCTATCGCGCCTCGGCCGCCTCGGCGAACGGCAGCGTCATCCGCGGGCATGAACCTTGCGGCGAGATCGTGGCCGTCGGCAAAGGCGTGTCCGGACCGATGGCCAAGATCGGCGCGCGCGTGATGCAGCACCATTACTTCGGTTGCACATCTTGCAACCACTGTCGCTCCGGCTGGCCGCAGATGTGCTGCGACGCGCCCATGATCGTCTATGGCACTGACGACCATGGCGCCCATGCTCCCTACATGAAGGCTCCCGCCGCGACGCTCGTGCCGCTTGACGAGCGGCTGAGCTTTGCTGCCGGCGCGGCGATCTCCTGCGGCACTGGCACGGCTTGGGGCGCCTTCGAGCGGATGGGCCTTTCCGGCCGCGATACGCTCGCTGTCTTTGGACAAGGGCCCGTTGGTCTCTCGGCGACGCTGCTCGCCAAGGCGCAGGGTGCAAAGGTGATCGCGCTCGATATCGATGACGATCGCCTTGCCCGGGCCAAGTCGTTCGGCGCCGACCACGTCATCAATTCTCGCGCCGGAAACGTCCCGCAGCTGGTGAAGGACCTGACGGGTGGGCAGGGCGCCAGCATGGTCCTCGAGACTGCCGGAGCAGCCCAGGCCGGCTACGACGCACTGCGCTCCGCTGCCCCATGGGGAACGGTCGGCCTCGTCGGCATCGGCGCAGAACTGAAGTTCTCGCTCGGCGAAATGCTGCGGCGCCAGCTGCGCATCATCCCCTCCTGGACCATGTCCATCCAGGCCCAGAAAGCCTGCGCCGACTTCGTCATCGAGCGCGGCATCGATCTCGACGCCCTGTTCACCGACCGCTGGTCCCTCGACCAGGCCGAAGAAGCCTATCAGAGCTTCAACCGGCAGAGCGGCGGCAAGGGCGTGTTCCTGATGTGAGGACGACTCCTATGCTCGCCACGGCGGACGACACCAGCATGATCCACGCTGACCTCATCGATTCCCGCGCGCGGGCCTTCCTTGCGCGCGACCAGCATCCTCTCTTCATCGACGGGCAATGGCGTAGCGCGCAATCCGGGCGCACCATCGAGACGCGCGACCCCTCGACCGGCAGAGTCATCGGCTCCCTCGCCGCGGGAGAGGCCGCCGACATCGATCTGGCGGTGCGGGCCGCCCGCGCCGCATTCCAGGGCGAATGGCGGCGCTGGAGTCCTTATGAGCGTCAGAAGCTTCTGCACCGCATCCATGACGCCATGGAGCGGCATTGGGAGGAGCTCGCCTTTATCGAATCCGTCGACATGGGCGCGCCGATCGCGCGGACGCGCGCCAGCAAGGCCGCGATCCTGCGCATGATCCTGTTCTTCGCGGGACAATGCGCCAATTTCAACGGCGAAACCGTTCCGAATGGGCTGCCCGGCGACGTCATGACGATGACGATCAAGGCGCCGGCCGGCGTCGTGGGCGGCATCATTCCTTGGAACGGCCCCCTCGGCGGGCAATGGTGGGTCATCGGCGCTGCCTTGGCCACAGGCTGCACCATCGTGCTGAAGCCTGCGGAGGATGCTTCGCTCAGCGTGATCAGGACAGCCGAGATCCTGCAGGAGGTTGGGTTGCCCGCGGGCGTGCTGAACGTCGTCACGGGCCTCGGCCATGAGGCAGGCGCGGCGCTCGCCGCCCATCCCGACGTCGATAGGATCGCGTTCACGGGCTCGACGGTGACCGGCCGCAAGATCATCGAGGCTTCGGCCGGCAACATCAAGAAGCTGCAACTCGAGCTCGGCGGCAAGTCGCCGGACATTGTCTTCGCCGACGCCGATCTCGACAAGGCCGTGCCGGGCGCAAGCATGGGCGTCTTCGCCAATTCGGGGCAGATCTGCTTCGCCGGCACGCGCGTCTTCGTGCAGCGCCCCGTCATCGAGGAGTTCTGCCAACGTGCGGCGGCCTTCGCGAGCACGATCAAAGTCGGCCGCAGCCTCGATCCCGATGCACAGCTCGGACCTCTGATTTCGAGCCGTCAGCTTGATCGCGTGCTCTCCTACATCCGGCTCGGCAACGAGGAGGGAGCTAAGCTGGTCTGCGGCGGCGAGCGGCTCGGCGGAGGACTGGCCGACGGCTATTTCGTGCCGCCGACCGTCTTCGCAGGCGTCGACAACGCCAAGACCATCGCCCGCGAGGAGATCTTCGGACCGGTGATGTCGGTCATTCCCTTCGACACGCTCGAGGATGCCGTCGCGCTCGGCAACCAGACCGAGTACGGCCTCGGCGGAGCCGTCTGGAGCCGCGACATCTCCACCGCGTTGAAAGTGGTGAATGGGATCCAGTCGGGCGTGATGTGGGTCAATTGCTATGGCCTGATCGATCCGCTCGTCGGCTTCGGCGGCAGCAAGCACAGCGGCTATGGCGCCAAGGGCGGCCGCGACCATCTCGACACATACCTGACGCGCAAGACCGTCTACATCGACACCTGAAAGATCGGCCCGCCTGGCGCGTTCAGCGCCAGGCCTCCGCCAAGAAGTCGCACATGACGTCGAGCACGGCGACCACCATGGCGTCGCCGTCCGCCGTGCTGCAGCCGGCCTGCCGCGCGGCGCGGATCAACGGTGTCTCGCCGTGACCGGCGACGACGTCGCCCACGAACATGGCAGGCTTGAGCAATGTCGGGTCCAGCGGCAGCGGATCGCCATCGGCCATCCCCATCGGCGTTGCGTTGCAGATCAGGTCGAAGCCGGTCGGGTCATTTGAACCGATGCTCACGCGCCCGCCGGCCTTGCTCTCCAGCATGGCGGCGACAGCTTTGGCCTTCTCGACATCGCGGTCGTGGATCGTCAATTGCTTCACGCCAGCATCGAGCATGGAGATGGCGATGGCGCTACCCGCGCCGCCGCAGCCAAGGAGCAGGACCCGTGCGTCCTTCACGCTGGCCCCATTGTCGACCTGCGCTTTGAGGAAGGCGTCGCCATCCGTCGTGTGGCCGTGCCAGGAGCCATCCCTGTTGCGCCGGAGCGCGGCGACGACGCCGACAAGGCGGGAGGTTTCGGAGACGGTGCTGCAGTAGGCGAAGCCGGCGGCCTTGTGCGGCATCGTCAGGCTGAGGCCGTCGACGTTGCCCGTCGCGGCCAGGCCCTTCATCACGACGTCGAGCGCGCCATCCGGCACCTGCATCGGCAAGGAGATGACGTTCATGCCGCGCTCGGCGAAGCGATGGCTCAGCCAATCGGGGGAGCGGGCATAGATGATCGGATCTCCCAGCAGCGGATAGAGACGGGTTCTCCCGTTGAGGTTGATGGGCATACAAAGCTCCTGCCATGCGCCGGAAGGCAATGCCTGGACGCTATGACGGTACGGAATGGACTGCCAGCGCCCTCCTCGTGGGCAGCCCTTCACCTTTATGGGCCATCGGTCACCGCTCGACGTAGTCGTATGATCTCACCAGTCGAGGACCAGCCGCGGCGTCATCGATTTCGATACGCAGGGCGCCATGTGCTTGTTGGAGGCGCGCTCTGCCGCCGACAAGAACGAGTCCCGGTGGTCCGGGACGCCCTCGACCACGGTCGAGAGACAGGCGCCGCAGGTGCCTTCGAAGCAGGATGAGGGGATGGTGACCCCGGCCTCCGAGCACGCGTCGATGATGGACTGTCCTGGCAATACTGCCACATCGACGTTCGAACGATCGAGTCGAACGGTGAAGGCTTCAAACGAGCCTGTCGCACCTTGTCGAGCGCCCGGCTTCGGAGCGAACCACTCCGCATGGAGAGGCCGGCCCTTGCCGGCAGCCGCTTCCTCGACGGCAAGCAGGAACTCTTGCGAACCGCAGGCATAGACGGCAGTCTCGTCGCTGGTTTCCGCCATCAGCGCTTCCAAGCTCGGCCGGCCGGACTCGCTCGTGCTATGGATGAGGACGCCCGAAACGCCTGCCAGGCGGTCGAGATAGGCCATCTGCTCACGCGACCGGCCGACGTAGTCGAGCCGACAGGGAACGCCTCGCGCAATCGCAGCCTCGAGCATCGGCAGGATCGGCGTGATGCCGATGCCGCTTGCAAGAAAATGGTAGGCAGGCGCCGGCTTCAACTCAAAGTTGTTGCGCGGCAAGCGCGTGCGGATTGTTTCACCCGCTTGCATGCGATGAATGGCGATCGATCCCCCCCGGCCGTTGATCTCCTCAAGCACGGCGATGCGCCATGATGCCCTGTCGTTTGGATCGCCGGAAAGGGAGTAAGAGCGTGCAATGTCCCCGGGCAGCACGAGATCGATATGCGCGCCCGGCGTCCAGGCGGGCAGCTCCATGCCATCTGGCGCCCGCAACTCGAGTTCGATGATCCTACTCGCGAGCGGTCTGACGGCGGCGAGCGTCAGAGCCAGCTCCTTGTGGCCGCCGCGTATGCTGGCCGCAGTCGTGCTTGCAGATCGGGGAACGAAGCGGACAGGGAGCTTCGATGGTCCGAGATGGCTCCATGTGCTGAACGCCGGCGGCCCGGTGACGACGAAATCGTCGGTGAGAGAAAGGAGTTCTTCCAATGCGATGACAAGCTGGGCGCGGGCCAGCGAAGCGCCCACGCAGCGGTGGGGACCGTGGCCCATGGCGATATGGCGGTTCGGCTTGCGATCGAAGTCGACGGTGTCGGCGTTGTCGAACACTGCCGCGTCGCGGTTGGCGGCGGCCACCATGAGCGCGACCTTGGACCCTTTCGGGATGACGCGCCCCGCGACCTCGACGTCGCAGGTCGTCTTGCGGCCGACGAGACGAACTGGCGTCCACATCCGCAGCATCTCCTCGATGGCCTGCGGAATGAGCCGGGGCTCGTCGCGCAGGCGTTTTTGATCCGCTGGCGTGACGCCGAGATGGCGGATGATGCTGCCCATCACGTTCGTGGTGGTGCCATGGCCAGCGGACAGAAACAGCCGAATGACGCCCACCACCTCATCGGCCGTCATGTTGCGTCCGTTGACCGGCTCATGGAGCAGGGCGCTGATGAGATCGTTGGGGTCGTAAGGCGTCTGGCCGCGGGCTTCCACGATTCCGCCGATATAGGCATAGAAGCGATCGTTTCCGTCCTTGTGCGCCGCGGTGTCTCCAGCCGCGCCAGCCTCAATGATCTGGTTGGCCAGATCCTTGATCATCTGGGCGTCTTCGACGGAAATTCCGAGGAAGATGCACTGGATCTGGATAGGCAGCATGAAGGTGAAGGATGCAACGGCGTCCGTTTCGCCCTTCGCGATGCAACGGCCGAGCAGGTCGCGCGCCGACCTGCGGATCACAGGCTCCAAGAGCCGCATGCGGTCCGGCGTGAAGAAGCGATTGAGAAGATCTCGGTAGGCGGTGTGGATCGGTGGATCCATTTCGACCGGCGCACGCGGCGGTCGCTCAGGACCGGTTATATCCGGAATGGTCGTCTTCAGCGCGCTGGTGAATGTCGCGTAGTCGGTCGAAGCCCTGACGACATCTTCGTACCTCGTGAGCGCGTAGAAGCCTCCGAATCGATCGCTCCAGGCAACGGGGCAGTTTTCGCGAAGGTGGGCGTGGATTTCAGTGGGATCGCCGGCGTGCTCGGGGGCCAGGGGATCCCAATCCTCATCAGGTTTCGACATCGCAGGACTCCACTTCTTCGCGGCAGCGATCCATGCTGACGACACCGCAGGGGCGGACCGTCGGCCGCGCTCATCACTTCAGCGCGTCGCTGGGTGTCAAAGGCCTATCATGACGGGGTCGTACGCCAGCAAGCCGTGCGATAGCAGGGCGTTATACCCCGTCGGCCACAGCGATTGCATGCTTGCAGGTCGATCGCTGTAATCAAGCGGCCGTCGAAGGAACCGCCGCGAGCGGCGAAACACGAACGCAACGGCAAGAGGTGGGAGACGCCGCAATGAAGAGATTGATGCTTGCCGCCGCGATCGCTGCGGCGACGGCCGCGCTTGCCGGGCCTGCGGCGGCGCAGAGTTTTCCGTCGAAGCCCGTCAAGATTGTGATGCCCTATCCGACGGGCACGGGTCCAGACACGATCATGCGGATCGTGAACGAGAAGCTCCAGACCTACTGGGGCCAGCCGATCACGATCGAGAACAGGCCGGGCGCCAACTACTGGACCGCCGCCGATGCGGTGAAGAAGTCGGCGCCGGATGGATACACGCTTTTCCAGACCGAGAACTTCATGCTCGGCCTGCAGCCGCACGTCTTCAAGAAGCTGCCGTTCGACCCGGTCAAGGATTTCGCGCCCGTCGCGCCGCTCTATCAGACGTATTTCTTCCTGACGGTGCCCGTGAATTCGCCGTGGAAGACCATTCCTGATCTCTTCGCGGCCGCAAAGGCCAACCCGCTCTCCTATGGTTCCTCGGGCGTCGCCAGCCACATGCATATCGGCGGCGCGATGCTCGAGGCGGCTTCCGGCGCCAAGATGACGCATATTCCGGTCAAGGAAACCCCGCAGGTCTTCACGTCGATCGCCAACAACGAGATGTCGTTCGCCTTCGGCTCCGCCGCGACCACGGGTCCCATGCTGCGCGCAAACAAGGTCCGCTATCTGGCGATCGGCGGACCTGTCCGCCATCCCAATTTCCCGGATGTTCCGACGATGAAGGAGGCCGGCGGTCCTCCGATCGAGGTCAAGGCGTGGATCGCTCTCTACGCGCCGGCCGGAACGCCGACGGCGATCATCGACAAGATCAACGCCGACGTGACGCGCGCTCTCAACGAGCCCGACGTCAAGGAGAAGATCCTCGCGGTCGGCGCAGTGCCTTGGACCGGCACGCCGGCCGACCTTGCGAAGACGCTGGAAGTCGACAGCAAGGCTCTCGCGGAGGTCGCCAAGGCGCAAAGCATCTCACTTGACTGATGCGATCGTCCGGGGCTCCTCCACAGGAAGAGTCCCGGACGCCGCTTGACCGAAAGGCGCTTTTTTGGGGTCTCGGCCGCAACCCACGAAGCCATTGAACCATTCGGTCTGGAGCCACTGTCCATGCGTCTACGCGTGCGCGCCCCTCGGGAATTCTGGCTCGGCGCCATCTACGCCGTCGCCGGCCTCGTCGGGTTCGTGATCGCGCGAGACTATACCTTCGGGTCCGGCGCGCGCATGGGGCCCGGCTACTTCCCGACGGTCGTCTCCGCGCTGCTGTTTCTGTTCGGCCTGGCCGCCATGGTGCGCGGCGTCTCGGTGGACGGCGAGGAGGTCGGCGCGATTCCTTACCGGCCCATCACCCTCGTCATCGGCTCGCAGGTCGCGTTCGCCCTGCTGCTCGACAGGCTGGGCTTCGTCGTGGCGGGAATGGTCCTGCTAGTCCTGGCCGCCGCGGCGAGCCGCGAATTCCGGCTCGAGGCGAAGCCGGCGCTCGGAGCCGCGGCGCTCGTCGCAGCCTGCGCGATCGTGTTCGTGAAGGCGCTCGGCGTGCCGATGCCACTCGTCGGCTCATGGCTGAAACCCCTGCTGCCAGCCGCCCTCGGCGGTTGAGGACACGTCTTCATGGACATCTTCGTCAATCTCTGGATCGGCCTCCAGAGCGCTCTGGGTCCGACCAACCTGCTCTATTGCCTGCTCGGCGTCATGCTGGGCACGGCCATCGGCGTGCTGCCCGGGCTGGGGCCGACCGCGACGATCGCCATGCTGCTGCCGATCACCATGGGACTTCCAGCGGTTTCGGCGCTCATCATGCTCGCCGGCATCTACTACGGCGCGCAGTACGGCGGCTCGACCACGGCGATCCTGATCAATCTTCCCGGGGAAGCGACATCGCTGGTCACGGCGCTCGACGGCTACCAGATGGCGCGGCAGGGCAAGGCCGGAAAGGCGCTGGCCGTCGCGGCCATCGGCTCCTTCATCGCGGGGACCATCGCGACGTTCATCATCGTCTTCTTCGCGCCGCCCTTGGCCGAGATCGCGCTCAGCTTCGGGGCGGCGGAGTATTTCTCGCTGATGGTGCTGGGCCTGGTCGCGTCGATCGTCCTGGCGAACGGCTCTCTTTTGCACGCTTTCGCAATGGTGCTGCTCGGGCTTCTGCTCGGCATGGTCGGCACCGACATCAATTCAGGCGCCCGCCGCTTCGCCTTCGATGTGCCGGAACTCGTCGACGGCATCGGCTTCGTCGCGCTCGCCATGGGGCTTTTCGGGATCGGCGAGATCATCGCCAACTTGGAGGGCGACACCAGGCGGGAGGTTCTGGCGCGAAGGGTCACCGGCCTATTGCCCTCCCGCGAGGACTGGAAGCGGATCATCGGACCCATCCTCAGGGGGACGGCGCTCGGGTCCATCCTCGGCATCCTGCCGGGCGGCGGGGCCATCCTTGCGTCCTTCGCAGCCTATAGTCTGGAAAAGAAGATCGCCGACGAGCCGGCCCGTTTCGGCAAGGGCGCGATCGAGGGCGTCGCCGCGCCCGAGGCCGCGAACAACGCGGGCGCCCAGACGTCGTTCATTCCGATGCTGACGCTGGGCGTGCCTGCCAACCCCGTGATGGCGCTGATGATCGGCGCGATGATCATGCAGGGCATCCAGCCCGGACCTACCGTGATGACCGAGCAGCCGGGCTTGTTCTGGGGCCTCATCGTCTCGATGTGGGTCGGCAACCTCATGCTCGTGATCCTGAACCTGCCCCTGATCGGCATCTGGGTCCGGATGATCACGATTCCCTATCGCTTTCTCTATCCAGGCATCCTGCTGTTCTGCGCCATCGGCGCCTACAGTCTCAGCAACACCAGTTTCGACGTGATGGTGATGGCGGTCTTCGGCCTGCTCGGATACGTCTTCCGCAAGCTTGAGGCGGAACCGGCCCCGCTCCTTCTCGCCTTCATCCTTGGTCCGATGATGGAGGAGTTCCTGCGGCGGACGCTCCTGCTGTCGCAGGGCAACCCGTCCGTTCTGGTGACGCGGCCGATCAGCGGCCTGATGCTGGCCGCCGCTGCGGTCCTGCTCGCCTTCGTGCTGTTGCCCGCATTTGGAAAATCGCGGAGCGCGCTGTTCAAGGAACAGTGACCGTCATCCACAGGGTTAAAAAAATGGCTGGAGCAAAAGCTCCAGCCATTTTGCTTGTGTCAGGCTGGTCCGGAGCGGCTCCAGACCTGGTCCGACGGCTTCAGAACTTGTGCAGGACCATGCTGATGAACTCGCTCGGCTCGACCGCGCGGATGGCGACCGGTCCTTCACCCGGCTCGAATTCGAAGGCGCTGTGGCGGTCGTAGGTGACGTTGTCGACGACGCAGCGGCCTTTCGTCTGGAACAGGATCTCGAACGAATCCTTCGCTCCGCCCTTGTAGATGCCTTCGGGATCGAGTTTGACGAAGCCGATGCGGGCGCCGCGCTCGGTGAAGGTGCCAAGCGTCTTGGTGTAGCACCCCTTGTCCTCGGGCATCCAATCGTAGGCGTCCGGATTCATGGCGATGACGTCGGCGAAGCGCGGCGGCGCGAACTCCAGCTTGCGGCCCGTCGCCTCCTCGAAGCAGGCCTCGGACCCGTCGATGCTCTGCTCAACGCCCTTTTCGTCGGTGTAGATGTACATCCCCTTGGCGAATTTGCCCTTCTCATTGAGGCGGGCGTTGGCGGCCTCGCGTCCGGCGACGCTCAGATAGCCATTGCCGCTGGCGCCGCCGAACTGGAGCACCATCGTCTCCAGGCCCTCAGCGCGATCCTGCGGGCCGTACGGGACGCTCTCCGGGAAATAGGCGATCCAGCCTTCGGGCAGGTTCAGGTTCTCGCCGTAGGGCAACTGGCCCTTGATGACGTAGCGGATCTGGTCGAAGTTGTGCCGATGGCGCGGCGTGCGCCAGCCGCCGGCTCCAGCCTTGCCCATGTTGAGGTCGTAATTCGTCGGCGTCCCGTCCTTACCGAACAGCAGATGCTTCTGGGCGAGCACGCCCTCGCGCATCGTTCCGACCTTGTCGGTCTCGGTGGATTCAGCTCTGGCCGCGCGCATCGTTTGCTCCTTTTCGCAGGGACGCTTCTTTTGGAAGCGCATCGTTTGGAGCGTATGACCGCGACTCTCCAATGCAAAGGGCGGAGGAAGCGCGCCTATAAGGCGGGTTTATATGCAAGCCGCCCTGCCCTTTGCCGGCGGGCCGCTTACTGGTGTCCGAACGGCGCCCATCGGCTGCAAGGGATATAACATTTTCCTATATCCTACGAGACGAATAGGGCTGCCGCTCTACGCCTCCAGCCTATAGTATGGACGTTATAGCCATTAGCGACCCCCGCCCGGACGTTCGTCCTGGCGAGCAATCGGGCCGCATGAAGGGGGAGAAACATCAGGATGGACCCGCGCAAACTCATCTATCTCGCATCGATCATCGAGCATGGGAGCTTCAAGAAGGCCTCCACGCATCTGGGGATCTCGCAGCCTGCGCTCTCGACCTCCATCGACCGGTTGGAGCGCAGCCTGGGCGGCAGGCTTCTTGAGCGCAGCCCGACCGGCGTGACCCCGACGCCCCTCGGCGAATTGATCTACGCCCATGCCCGGCTCATCCGGGACGAGCTGCAGCGGGCTCGCTCGCGGCTCGACGGGCAGGACCTCCGCAACGACGGCGGGATCGCGATGGGCACGCTCCCCAGCCTCACGCCCGTCATCATGCCTCAGGCGATCTGCCAGTGGCGGAGAGCCCATCCCGACCCGCTTCTTTCGATCACTGAGAAGATCCAGGTCGACCTGCTGCTCGGCCTCATCCGGGGCGAGCTGGATTTCGTCATCGCGCAGACCGAATGGTACGGCTACATCGAGGGGCTCAAGCAGCGTGTCCTGTTCCGTGACCGGCTCCATGTGATCGGTCGGCCCGGCCATCCGGCTTTCAACCGCGGACAAGTCACATGGTCCGACCTCGCGGAGTACCCCTGGGTCATTCAGATGGTCGGCCGGCACAGAACCTTGCTTGAAAGGGCGCTGGCTTCGCGGGGCGCCTCGATGCCGCAGCGACTCACGGAATGCGGTTCCGTCAGCTGCCTCAAGGCCATCGTCGCAGGGAGCGACTGCCTGTCGATGCTGCCAGCCTCCGCGATCGGAGCCGAAGCGAGCGAGGGCCTGCTTCGGCCGCTCGACATCTCCGACCCTCTTCTGAACCGGGACATCGCCGTGATCTTCCGCGAGAAGCAGCCGCTCACCGCCGCGGCCAAGGATCTGGTCGCCGCGATCGCAACGATCGGGCTCGAGGTCGGCGCCAATCTCGACATCTCGAGGGAGCCGACGGGCTCCCCGCCGCCATCGCCCGTCATTCAGGCGTCCGGCGCCGCGCTTCACTGACCCGACGGCGAAGGCCGGCACGTCTATCGTCCGTCCAGGAAGGCCAGAACCTCGGCTTCCGCGATCGCCGCGCCGCGCGCGCGCGCGCCATAGGTCGCGCCCCCGACATGCGGGCTGAGCACCACGTTCGTCAGCTTCGCGAGCCGCTCCGGAACGTTCGGCTCTCCCTCGACGACGTCCAGACCGGCGCCTGCGATCGCCTTGCGCTCCAGCGCATCGATCAGCGCATCGGTGTCGACCAGGTCTCCGCGGCCGACGTTGATGAGACGCCCGCCCGGACCCAGCGCCGCGAGCTCGGCAGCGCCGACAGCGTGGCGCAAGGCCCCGCCACCCGGCGTCGCGAGCACCAGCACGTCGCTGGCGCGGGCGAGCTCGAGGAAGCCGTCGTGAAGCGCGGCGCCGAGCCCTTCGTTCGAAGGCCGCTTCAGCCCCGCGACCGACATGCGGGCGGCGACGGCGCGGCGCGCGATGGCCTGACCGATGCGGCCGCTCAGGCCGGCGATGCCCATGGTCTTGCCGACAAGGCTTTCGCCAGGTTCGAAGCGGCCTTGCCGCCACTGGCCCGAGCGGACGAACGCATCCGCCCGCACGAGATCGCGCACGGACGCCTGCGTCAACGCCATCGCCAGGTCCGCGACATCCTCCGTCAACGCCTCGCCGACCGACCGGACGCGGACGTCGCGCGCCGCCAGCGCCCTGATGTCGATCTTGTCCTGTCCGGCGCCTTGGGAGACGACGAATTCAAGTGACGGAAGGGCGTCCGCGACCGCGGCGCTGCAGCCGCGCGTGGCGCTCGTCATGAGCACCCGGATGTCCGCCCGAGCCTCCTCCGGCAGCGACAGGAGCGCCGCCTCGTCCGCGACTGTGCGGATGCCGAAACGGGACTCGAGTTCAGGGTAGGCCATCCCCTTGAGCGCGGGATAGGCGAGCACCGGCGACCTCATGGCGCTTTTCCTTCTCTATCGTTCAGCAGCTGGTTGAGCGCTTAGACCTTGCGGAACTGCTTCGCGCGCTCCGTCGCCGCTCCAAGGAGGAAGCCGAGGTCGGAGCCTGTCGTCAGGTATCGCGCACCCATGTCTATGAGTTCGGCGACGAAGGCCGGCTTCGACGCGAGCCCGCCGACGCCCATGTGCTTCCCGTGCTTGCGGCACGCCGCCCAGACGGCCTCGTAGGCCTCTCGGATGCGCGGGTGGTCGAGCTGTCCTTCCACCCCCAGTGAATTGGATAGATCGTTCGTGCCGATGTGGATGATGTCGATCCCGGGGACGGCGGCCAGCGAGTCGGCGATCTCCACGCCCTTGGCGGACTCGATCATCGCCACGACGGCGGTGGCCGCGTTGATGCTCTCCATCGCCTCCACCGGAGGAGTCGGGCGAAAATGCAGATGCGGCATGGTCGAGGAATAGGAACGAGTCCCGACGGGCGGATATTTCGCGCAGGCGACCATCGCCTCGGCCGTCGCCGCATCCTCGACGTGCGGGATCAGGATGCCGAGCGCGCCGCCGTCAAGGACGCGCGCGGCGATGCTTGCGTCCACGCTCGGCAACCTGACGAAGGGAGCGACGCCCAGCGCGAGGCAGCCCATGCAGATCTGCGCCGTGGTCTCCAGCGAGAAGCTGCCATGTTCGAGATCGACGAAGATGGAATCAAGGCCGGCAGTCTTGGCGATGGACGCGACTTCGACGCCTTTGACCAGCCGAACCGTCATCGAGAGGGCGAGCTCGTCGTTCCTCAGACGTTCAAGAACCTGATTGACCAGCAAATCGCCCTCCAAATTTTGCAAGCCGCACGGCGTCCCGCAGGCTCGCAACCTGAACGCGGCGGGCCGTCCCGGCAAGCGGAGCGCGCCGTCGGAACACGTGCGGCCGCCCGTTGCATAACGCGGGATTATATCCGTCGAGCCGATCCATTCGGAGACAGTCCGCAATCGTGGCGATCCGTGGCAAGGTCCGGTCCATGCAGCGCCGCAGGACGCGGCGGCAAGCCGACAGATGATCGATCATGAACCAGCATACGTCAGTCTTTGCCCCCAAGGATTCCGGTGTTCCCGAGGACGCCCGAGACCTCAGCGTGCGCGATCGCGTGGTGATCATCACGGGCTCCGGGCAGGGCATCGGCCGCGAATTCGCGCGCCAGTTCGCGGCCGCCGGAGCCGTGCCGATCGTAGCGGACCTCAATCTGGACAATGCTCTCAGCGTGCAGGCGGAGATCGAGAGCGCCGGCGGGCGGGCGCTCGCCCTGCAGGTCGACATCGGCGACGAGGCGTCTCTCGCCGCCATGGTCGCGACGGTGTCCGAGCGCTACGGCCGGATCGACGTGCTCATCAACAATGCGGCCATCTTCGCCACGCTTCAAAAATTGCCGTTCGACCAGATTCCGATCGAGGAGTGGAACAAGGTCATGCATGTCAACATCACCGGCACCTATCTCAGCATTCGGGCCGTCGTTCCGGCCATGAAGGCGGCCGGCTGGGGGCGGATCATCACGATTTCCTCCAACTCGGTCCGCAAGGGTGTGGCGAACTACCTGCATTACGTGACGTCGAAGGCAGCGATCATCGGCATGACGAACGCCGTGGCCCGCGAGCTGGGCCCGCACGGCATCACGGTGAACTGCATTCGTCCAGGCGCGGTCGCGACGGAGGTCGAGCGCGCGGTCAACACGCCGCCGGAGCGTCGGGTCGCGCAGATGAAGGAGCAGTGCATTCCGCGCGGAATGGTGCCGCCCGATCTCGTCGGACTGGCGATGTTCCTTTCGTCGCCGGGGTCCGGCTTCATCACCGGCCAGACCATCGCCTGCGACGGCGGCATGACGCACAGCTGCTGAGCGACGGGCTCAGCCGCCGCGGTATTGAGCGTCCGTCACATGCTCGAGCCAGGTGACGGCGCTCCCGTCGATCGCCTCGGTGACGGCGATGTGCGACATCGCCGTCGTGTCGGTGGCGCCGTGCCAGTGCCGGACGCCGGCGGGAAACCAGACGCAGTCTCCGGCCGTCACCTCCTCGCGCGGGCCGCCTTCGCACCGCACCCAGCCGCGACCCGCCGTCACGATCAGGATCTGGCCGGCGGGATGCGTGTGCCAGGCCGTGCGCGCCCCTGGCTCGAAAGTCACGGATCCTGCCGCGATGCGCCCCGGCGGCTCCGACGAAAGCAGGGGATCACGGCGGACGGCGCCGGTGAACTGGTCTGGCGGAGCCTTGCTCGACGGGACCGCGCCTGCTCTCTGAATCTTCATCATGCGCCTTCTCCAAAGCTTTCTGCTGCAGGCTAGAGATGCGGTCCGCGCCGCGTCAACGTCGCCCTCCTGGTCCTCTGCAGCCCTTGCGCCGGTATAGGACCTGCCGTTGCTCGTCGCGCTTGTGAGTGCAAGGGCCGCTCTCTACGGTCTGGGCGCACCGAGGCGGCGCGAGTGGCGGCGGGTGCATGGCGGCCGCATCGACTGCGTACGAGAGGCCACCGGCCGGTCTCGGAACGCCGCCGCGCATGAGGAAGGCGATCGATGTTCGACAAGCGTCTGGAGGGCAGAAGCGAGCCGGCGATCGAACCTGAGCTGCCGATCATCGATCCGCACGTCCACCTCTATCAGAACGCCAACGTCCGCTATCTGATCGATGATTACGTCGCGGATGCCAAGGCGGGCCACAACATCCGGGCTTCGGTCCATATCGAAATCCAGGCCTTCGCCCGCAAGGACGGCCCCGAGGAGCTTCGCCCCTTGGGCGAGATCGAGTACGCGAATGGCGTTGGGGCCATGGGCGCAAGCGGCGTCTACGGCGATTGTCGCGTCGCCGCGGGCATCGTCGGCCACGCCGATCTGCGGCGCGGCGACGGAGTGGCCGCCTATCTCGATCGCGCGCTGACGATGGCGCCGGAACGCTTCAAAGGCATCCGTCAGGTCGCAATCGACCATCCGTCGGAAGCGATCTACCGCTTCATCACGCACCGGCCGCCGAAGGGCCTCCTCGACGATACGGCCTTCCACGACGGCTTCCGCCATCTCGCCCCACGCGGTCTTTCTTTCGACGCCGCCGTCTTCCACAACCAGATTGCGCAGGTGGCGAAACTCGCCGACGCCTTTCCCGGCACCGCCATCATCCTCAATCACGTCGGCACGCCGATGGCGCTCGACATGGACGCCGCCGGCCGCGCCGACGTCTTCGCCGAATGGCTGACGAGCATACGGGAGCTTGCGAAGCGGCCGAACGTCACCTGCAAGATCAGCGGCTTCGGACTTCCTTTCCTGGGGTTCGACTTCATCGGGCGGAAAGAGACGGTCTTCTCCGCCGAACTCGCCTCCGTCTGGAGGCCCTATGTCGAGGAGACGATCCTCGCCTTCGGGGCCGACCGCTGCATGATGGCGAGCAACTTCCCTCAGGACGGCCGCGCTTGCGGCTTCGTGCCGCTGTGGAACGCCTTCAAGCGGATCACGAAAGACCTGAGCGCCTCGGAGAAGCGCGCTGTCTATTTCGACACCGCCGCGAGGGTCTATCGCCTGGACGTGCCGGCATGATCGTGGCGACCCCGGAAGAGCCGGCGATGGACAAATCGACCATCCGATTGAAGCATCCCGACCGCTTCCATGTCGGCGGGCAGTGGATCAAGCCTTCGTCGGACGCGACCTTCAGCGTGTTGAACTGCGCGACCGAAGAGACCGTGGCGACGGTCGCCGCCGCGCAGGACGCCGATGTGGACAGGGCGCTGGCGGCCGCGCGCCGCGCCTTCGACGAGGGGCCGTGGCCCCGCATGTCGCCGCAGGAGCGCGCCGGCTACCTCGCGAGGATTTCGGAGGCCTTCCGACAGCGGAACGACGAGTTCGCGCGCGTCTGGTCCATCGAGTCGGGCGTCGTCTACAGCGTCGCCCGTCCGCGTCTGGGCCTCTTCCTGAGCGCCGCTTTCAGGCAATATGCCGAGATGGCCGAGACGTTTCCCTTCTCCGAGGCGCATGTCTCCGCCTCCGGGCACGAAGGGCTCCTGCAGCGCGATCCGGTCGGGGTGGTCGTCGCGATCGTGCCCTGGAACGGCCCGGCGGGGCTGATGGCCTACAAGGCGGCGCCCGCCCTGCTTGCCGGCTGCAGTCTGATCCTGAAATCGTCGCCCGAAGCGCCCTGTTCGGCCTATCTCTTCGCCGAGATTTGCGAAGAGGTCGGTCTGCCACCGGGCGTCGTCAACGTGCTGACGGCTGATCGGGCGGAGTCGGAACGTCTGATCCGCGATCCGCGCGTCGACAAGGTCACCTTCACCGGCTCGACGGCGGCCGGACGGCGCATCGCCTCGATCTGTGGCGAGCGCGTCGCGCGCGTCACGCTGGAGCTCGGCGGCAAGTCGCCCGCGATCGTGCTCGACGATTTCGATGTCGAGGCCGCCGCCGCGACGATTGGAAAGGGGCTCTTCGGCTATCTCTCAGGGCAGGTCTGCCATGGGCTCACCCGCGTGATCGTCGATCGATCGCGGCATGACGCCATGGCCGAGGCGCTCGCCGCCGTCGGCCGCTCCATGCGGATCGGCGATCCGTTCGAGCCCACGACGCAGGTGGGACCGCTGGCGTCCGCACGCCAGAGGGCGAGCGTCGAGCGCTATGTCGCGCGCGGGGTTCGGGACGGCGCGACGCTCGTCTCGGGCGGCCGGGCGCCGGCGCATCTCGATCGCGGATTCTTCTTCGAGCCGACGGTCTTCGCCGACGTCGACAACGGATCAGCCATCGCCCAGGAGGAGATCTTCGGTCCGGTGATCTGCGTCATTCCATGCGACGGCGAAGACCACGCGGTCGCACTGGCCAACGACACGATCTATGGCCTCAACGCCTCGGTCTTCACCCATGACGAGGCGCGCATGATGGCGATCGCCAGGCGCATCCGCAGCGGTTCCGTGGGACACAATGCATCGCGCACCGACTTCTCGATCGGCTTCGGCGGCTTCAAGCAGTCCGGCCTCGGGCGGGAAGGCGGGATCGACGGTCTTCAGGCCTTCCTCGAACCCAAGACGATCATCCTCGACCGACCCGCGGCTGCGTGAGCGGCAGCAGCGGGTCGCGACGACAACGCAGAATGGATCCATCATGACGGACAAGACAACCCAGAGCGCCGCGCAGAAGCTTTACGGCGACGTCGCTCCGCATCTGGCCGACCTCAGCGATCGGGTGCTGAACGGCGAGGTGTGGGCTGGGCCCGAGCTGTCGCAACGCGATCGCAGCCTGATCACCTGCACGGCGCTCGTGGCGCTCGGACGGACCGAACAGATGCACGCTCATTTCACGCGAGCGATCCAGAACGGCGTGACGCAGCAGGAGCTTGTCGCGATGATCACGCACATGGCCTTCTACTCCGGCTGGCCGACGGCGGTCTCCGCCGCCGCGCGGGTGAAGGAGCTGTTCGGCGCGCCCAAGGGCTGAGGCAACCGCGAGGGGTCGAGCAATGAGGGTTGTCGAACCACCGGCGGTGCCGGAGTACGTCCGCAAGCTGCAGGCGATCGAGAGTTTCGCGGAGATCAGCGAGGTGATGCGCTCGACCGACTTCGCGCAGGGCGCGACGGACGACCGACGCGCCTTCCTGTTCGACACGCTGATCTTCATCGAGGGTCCCGAGCATGACGAGCGCAAGCGGGTCTACGGCGAACTCTTCTCGCGCGAGTCCATCGCCTACTACGAACGGCATCTGCTGCAGCCCGTGATCGACGCGACGCTGGCGCGGCTCGACGGGGCCCGGGGCGAGGACGGACTCGCCCGCGCCGATTTCGCGCCGATGATCCGGCTGCTGCTCCACCGCATCGCCGCCCAGGTGACGGGCGTCGACGGCGTCGACACGGATGAGCGGACCGAGCGCTTCCGGCAGCTCATCACCGCGGTCAACGAGGCGACGAGTTCGAACTTCGCGCGCGGCGACAGCAGCGCGATGGTCGAGGCCGGCTTCGGGGCGCTCAGGATGCTCATCGCCGAGTTCCTGCAGGCTTCGCTGGATCGGCGGATGGAGCTCGTCCGCCGCTTTCAGGCTGGAGACATCGGCAAGGAGGAGCTGCCCCGCGATGCGCTCACCGCGAAGTGCCTGCAGGGCGACCTCTTCCGAGACGGCGACAAGGAGGAGAAGGCGCATGTCTGGCGCGAATGCACGCTGTTCCTGATCGCTTCGACGGGCACCACCTCGATCAGCCTGCCGCATGTCGTCGCCCACATCGACGAATGGATCCGCGAACACCCGGAAGACGCCGGCAAGACGCGCGACCCGGAGTTCCTGAGGCTGTGCGTGACGGAGTCGTTGCGCCTGCACCAGACGGCGCCCGTCAAGTTCCGCGTCGCGCTCAGGGACGTGACGCTCTCGACCGGTCGGACGGTGGCGAAGGGCGAGATGGTGGCTCTCCACGCGCCTGCCGCCAATCTTGATCCCGCCCTGTTCGGCGCAGACGCGAAACAGTTCAACCCCTATCGCACGCCGCCGGAGGGAATCCAGTCATGGGGCCTCACGTTCGGCGTCGGCCCCCACATGTGCATCGGGCGATCCCTCGTCACCGGCATCAAGAACCGGCCGGACGAGAAGTACGGCGCGGAAGGCATGATGGTGCGCATCCTCAAGTCGCTCTACGCGCGCGGCATGGCTCTCGATCCGGACCGGCCGCCGGTGAAGACCCGGCTGACCTTCCATGACGCCTACGAGAGCATGCCGGTGGTGTTCGCCGCCCGCTGACACGGAGCTTTCGTTCAGAGCACCATCGCGGCCGCGTTCAGGCCAGCTGGATCCGTCAGGTTCATGCCGCTCTCGCGCACGAAGCGGATCTCGTGCTCCATGGTGGCGACGGCGACCGGCTGGAAACGCCAGGCCCGACTTTCCGAGCGGTAGAAATAGTCGAGCGACTCAGTGTCGAGATCCGGATGAAGCTTGCGGATGGCGGCCTTCACCCGCTCAGGATCTGCCTCGACCATCGCACTGAAGTCGGAATAGGCCCCGCGCAGACGCCTGATCGCGTCGGGGTTGGACTCCGCATAGGCGCGCATCGCCATGATGATGCCCGCGTTCGCCGGTCGGAATTCGGCCGGGGCCTCGCCGGCTGGGCCGTTCATCCAGAGAACGCCGAGGCCGCGCACCACGCCGAAGGTGGAGAAGGGCGCGCTGCCGATGTAGCCGTCGATGGCGCCCCGCTCGAGCGCCGGCGCGAAGTTCGGCTGAGCCAGATAGGTGAAGCGCACGGCGACCCCGCCGAGCCTCTGCGCCGTCAGCCTGAGAGCAGCCGTCGCGCTCGCCGTCGCGCTGGTCGTGGCGATGGTCAGGCCCTCGAGCGCCTTCATGCGGGCGGCGAGCGGGGCATCGGGCGCGACGCCGGATTTCGCCGCCGCCGCCTTGGACAGGACCAGCGACTGCGCGAGCCCTGCGTAAGCGGTGCCGATCGCAACGATGCGCTGCCCCTTGTCCTGCGCCGCGATGAGTTCGGCCGGACCCGCCTGGATCGCCTTGACCGAGCCGGACACAAGTGCGTTGGCGGCCACGGCGGCCGTTTCGAGGACGGGCAGCCTGACTTTGAGCCCGTGCTTCGCGTAGAGGCCGAGTTCCTCCGTCAGGCGCGGCATCGCCGCGCCGAGGCTCGTCGACGGCAGCCCGAAGACGAACTCTTCGGTCTGCCCCCTGGCGACGCCGGGCGTCGCCAGGGCCGCTGCGCCGGCAAGACATCCACGTCTCGTGATCATCGTCATGCCCTTCTCCTATTCCGCAGCCGCCCGAAGCGCGTCGCGCGCGGGACGCAGCTTGCGCGCCAGCACGGCGAAGTCGTCGACTGCCTCCAGCGCCATCACGCCGGCCGCCACCTCCTTCGCCGCCTCGGGCGTGAGCACGCCGTCGGCGTTGTGCATGAACTTCGCCACCAGCTCGTCGTCGGTCATGGCGCTGTCCGGCTGCGACGAGCGCGATCCCTTGGGAAACAGCTGCTCCGCCACGAAGGTCTGGCCACGGGCCCTGATCTCGACATGCGCCGGCTGCGACGTCGGATGCTTGGCCCTGATCTCAACGTAGTGGGGATGCGGCTCCATCGTCACCTTCTCCATCAGCGACAGCACCGAGGGCGAGAAGACGAGGTCGGGATCCTGCCACGCCTTCCCCGGGGCCACGCGATGCGCGGCGAAGGCGACGCCATGGGCGATCGAGAACTGCGCTTCGTGCACCGACTTCAGCGTCCGGTTGAGCCAGACCGGCTGTTCGACCATGCCCTCGACCCAGACATGGATGCCCTCGATCTCGGCCGGCCCGATGTTCTTCTCCTCAAGCAGGCGCGTCATGCAGCCGAAGAGAGAATGAAGGATCCGGCAGTGGGGGTACGGCTTGTAGGCGACGAAGTCCGGGAACAGCCAATGCTCGCCCAGCCGATCGGTGATCTTGTCGGCATCCCAGCGGCGCGTATTGATGAACCGGGCGAATCCGAACTCCCGATCGTCCAGGATCTGGCGATCCCCGGTGTGGCCGAGGCCCGCCAGCATGGCCGCCTGGACGCAGTTCTGGGAGAGTTGTCCGGCGAGGGCGTATTTGATGGTCGAGGCGGGCGCATGCTTGAACCACGGCCAATGCGCATTGACCGGCGCGGTCGCGGCCGCGATGCCGATCGCATCGGCGATCGTCTCGCGTTCCGAACCAGCGAGGCGGGCGACGGCGGCCGCGCCGCCGAGCGTCGTGCTGGAATAGCCGAACACCGGCGGTGGATCGACCTTTCCGTCCTTCGTGTCGCGCAGGTAGTCCATCGCCTTGCCGAGCCGGAAGGAGGCTTCGTGCGCGACGGCCGTCGCGACGATGACGTCTTTGCCGGTCGAGCGCTTCGATTCCGCCATGGCCAATGCGGCCGGCGTCACATAGGGCGTCACATGCCCCGGCGGCATGATCGCATCGTAATCGAGCGTGTTCACGAGCTCGCCGTTGGCGAAGGCGGCGCCCAGGATGGAGGCGCCCGCCGCGACGCCGGCGATGGTCACGTCCCCCGTTCCGAATTGCCGCGCATAGTCGAGCGCGATGCGCCCCTTCGGTTCGTCGAGAGCTGCGAGCGCGCAGCCGAGGGAATCGAGGATGAGCCGCTTGCTCTCCTGAGCCACGGCGGGCGGCAGGCTGTCGTATCGGGCCTCCGAGGTGAAGGCTGCGAGCCGGTCGACGATCGTCGTCATGGTCATTGTCCTTTCAGGTCGGCTGATGAGCGGGGCCCAAGGGCGCGACGAGCCTCAAGTCAGCTTGTCGCTGGAACCCATGGGCGCAGGGTTCTGCCAGCGCAGGGCGCGCCTTTCGATCAGTTTGAGGATGGCGAGAAGCGTTCCCGAGATCGCCATGAGGATGACGAGGCCGGCGAAGACGGAGGCCGTGTCGAAGAAGGATGTCGCCTCCTTGATGCGGAAGCCGACGCCGGCCTCGGCCGCGATGAATTCGCCGACGATCGCGCCGATCAGCGCATAGGGAAGGCCGATCCGGATCCCGGTGAAGACCCAGACCGCCGAATAGGGAATCGCGATCTTGGTCCAGATGTCGAAGCGGTTGGCGCCCATCACCCGGGCGTTCTCCACGAGCTCCCGGTCGACCTGCCGCGTGCCCTGGAAGGTCGTGAAGAAAACCATGAAGAACACGAGCATGCCTGAGAACATGATCTTGTTGAACAGGCCGATGCCGAACCAGAGCACGAAGAGCGGCGCGAGAGCGATCTTCGGCAGCGTGTAGATCGACAGGATCAGGGGCTCGAAGAGGTTGCCGAGCCGCTTCACCCAGCCGAGGATGAAGCCGGTGAGCCCGCCGACGATGGAGCCGATCAGGAATCCCCCTGCGGCGGCCGAGAGCGTGAGGCGCAGGTCCGTCGCCAGCGTCCCGGACTTCCACCAGCGCAGCAGCGCAGCGAAGACCGCGGAAGGCCGGCTCGTCCAGAAGTCGCTCTTGAGGATCGCGGCGCTGATCTCCCATGTCGCCAGCAGCCCGATGACGAGCAGCGCCTGCAGGATGTGGTCGGGGTTCACCTTCGCGGCCCAGCCAGGCAGGTGGCCGTTCGCGGGCGCGGAGGCCCGAGGAGGGCCGACGTGGGATGCGGCGTCCTGGATCGACATGCCTTGTCCTTCCCCGTCAGTGGAAATCGAGCGCGGACCAGAGCTGCTTGAGATAGGCCCCGAAGGCGGGGTCTCCCTGCACGCCGACGACGTCGCGGGGACGCGGCAGGTCGATGTCGAGAACGAGCTTGGGCACGCCCGGCCGCTTCGACATCACGACGACGCGGTCGGCGAGCGTGATCGCCTCCTGCAGGTCGTGCGTCACGAACACAAAGGTCGCACCTGTCTCCTCCCAGAGCCTCAACACCTCCGCATGCATGCGGGTGCGCAGCTGCGCGTCGAGCGAGCCGAACGGCTCATCCATCATGTAGACGTCGGGCGCGTAGGCGAGCGTGCGTGCGATCATCACGCGCTGCAGCATGCCGCCGGAAAGCTGCTTCGGATAGGCGCGCTCGAAGCCGGTCAGGCCGACCTTCTCGATGACTTGGGCGACGCGGTCGTCCATCTCGCCTTTCGGCATGCGTCTGAACTCGAGCGGCAGGCGCACGTTCGCCTCCACCGTCCGCCAAGGAAGGCAGAAGTTCTTCTGGGTGATGTAGCCGACGTCGTGGTTGATCCCTGCGACGCGGCCGCCCTTGTAGAAGACCTCGCCAGAGGCGGGCGACAGCGTCCCGGCCAGCATGTTGAGCAGGGTGGACTTGCCGCAGCCCGACGGCCCGACGATCGCGAGGAACTCGCCACGCCGGACCGACAGCGTCGTTGGGCCCATCGCGTGCAGGGCGCCGAAGCGGGCGACGACGTCGCGGAATGCGATCACGGGCTCTTCCTGCGCGGCGGCCGCCGCACCGGCAACCCGGACGGCGGCGGACGATCTCTCCATCTGCGGAGTCATCCTTAGCTCCTCCCGAAGCTCGCATTATGATTGGACCTTTTCAGGCCATCTTGGACGCAAGAATGCACGATCGCGCGCGCGACGTCGCCTCTCTCCGGCCCTATCCGCGCCTGAGGGGGGATCGCCCGCGCCTATACCCCTCTGTCACGACGTCTGCCGGAGCCTTGCAGGATGGTAGAGAGGCCGACACGCGCCACGAGCGCGACGGGATCAGGGATTGAACATGACGGCCGGTGGAATGCTCGAAGGCAAGGCGATCGTGGTGACCGGCGCGGGCGGCGGCATCGGCCGGGAGATCGCGTTTCTCGCTGCGGCGCAGGGAGCGTCCGTGGTCGTCAACGACGTCGGCGCCGCGCTCGACGGCTCCGGGGGCGACAAGGGACCGGCGGAGCGCGTCGTCGCGGAGATCGTGGCGGCGGGCGGACGGGCCATGGCCAGCACGGACAGCGTGGCGGATTTTGCGGGCGCATCGCGCATCGTTCAGGCGGCCGTGGACGGCTTCGGCAGGCTCGACGGCGTCGTCAACAACGCCGGCATCCTGCGAGACGGCTTCTTCCACAAGATGCCGCCGGAGGACTGGGAGCAGGTTCTGCGGGTCCATCTGCACGGCAGCTTCAACGTCAGCCGGGCGGCTGCGCCGATCCTCAAGGAGGCAGGCGCGGGCGCCTACGTCCACATGACGTCGACGTCGGGACTGATCGGCAATCTGGCGCAGGCCAACTATTCAGCCGCCAAGCTCGGCATAGCCGCCCTGTCGCGCTCGATCGCCCTCGACATGCAACGCTTCGGCGTGCGTTCGAACTGCATCGCGCCCTTCGCCTGGAGCCGGATGATCAGCGCGATCAAGGCCGACACGCCCGAGCAGCAGGCCCGCGTCGGCAGGCTGCAGCAGATGACCCCGGAGAAGAACGCGCCGCTCGCCATCTATCTGCTGTCGGATCAGGCCAGGGCGGTGACCGGCCAGATCTTCTCGGTGCGCAACAACGAAATCTTCCTCTTCAGCCAACCGCGGCCGATCCGATCCATCCACCGCCACGACGGCTGGACGCCCGAGTCCGTCGCCAACCACGCCATGCCGGCTCTGTCGGCCGCATTCCAACCGCTCGACGTCTCGGCCGACGTCTTCTCATGGGATCCGATCTGATGGATCTGGCCCATCTGAAGGGGTGGATCGGACGGGTCGAGGAATCGACGGACATCCTGACGCCCCGCCTCGCCCAGACCCTGCAGGCGACGATCGGCGACGAGGCCGCGCCATTCGAGGAAGGCGCGGTCGCGCCGCTCGCCGCGCACTGGTGCCTGTCTCCGCCCGCCGCCCCGACCGGGGCGCTCGGCGAAGACGGCCATCCGGCCCGCGGCGGCTTCCTGCCGCCCGTCCCTCTGCCGCGCCGCATGTGGGCGGGCGGCCGGCTCAGGCTGCTCGATCCCCTGCGGGTCGGCGACCGGGTCGTGCGCACCTCCACCATCGCCGACGTCACGCTGAAGGAAGGCCGCTCGGGTCGACTGTGCTTCGTCGCCGTGGACCATGCGCTGGCGACGGACAGGGGCGTTGCAATCGAGGAACGGCAGGACATCGTCTATCGCGACGCGGGGCCGGCGCCCGCTGCGGCCGCGGCCGCGGCGACGCCGTCCGGACTCCCCATCGCTGCTTGGACGCGCCAGATGGCGGCCAACCCCGTCCTGCTCTTCCGCTATTCCGCCCTCACCTTCAACGGCCACCGCATCCACTACGACCGCGACTACGCCATGCGGCAGGAAGGCTATCCCGGCCTCGTCGTCCATGGGCCGCTGCAGGCGACATTGCTCCTGAACCTGGCCGCCTCCGTCCGGGACGGAAGGATGCCGACCAGATTCACGTTCAAGAGCGTCGGTCCGCTCTTCGACGGCGGACCGCTCATGATCAACGGCGCTCCTGCGGAGGAAGGGCTTAGGCTCTGGACGTCCGGTGCGGACGGACGTGCCGCCATGGAGGCGGCGGCCTCTTGGAGCGACGAGGTCTAGCCGGGAGAATCAGGCCGGCGGCATCACGCGGGCGAGATAGCGGATGACATGGTCGCCATAGCCGTCGTTGTCGTCGCCGGAGATCATGTGCCCCGCACCTGGCACCACCTGCACCTCAGCGGTTGGGACGGCCGCTTGGAACTGCGCGAGAGATTCCGGCGAGATCACGTCGCTGTCCCCTCCCTTGAGCAGGAGGGTGGGCGTGTCGAGACGCCTGGCGGCCTCCAGGAGCTGCTGCTCGCGGAGGGTCTGATCCATGTCGAGCAATCTTGGATCCCAATGCCATCGCAGCCGCCCATCGGCGCGCACCCGCAGGTTCTTCATCAGGCCTGCGGGGTTGGCGCGCCGCGACCGATGAGGGTCATAGGCCGCCACCGCGGCGGCGGCCTCGTCGAGCGAAGCGAAGCCGTCGCGATGGGCGAGCATGAAAGTCCGCGCCCGCGTCGGCCTGCGATGCGCCATGAGGCCGATGTCGATGATCGTCAGCGCCCTCACCCGACCGCGGCCCAGTCTCGCGGCGGCGTGGAAGCTCGCGAGGCCGCCGGCCGACGCGCCGACGAGAGCGACCGGGCCGTCGGCCAATCCGACGGCCGAGACGAGATCCTCCGAGAGCGCAGCGACCGAATAGTCGCCGTCCGCAGGCCAGTCGCTGTCGCCATGGCCGCGCAGGTCGGGGCAGATGACCCTATATCCCGCCGCCACAAGGCGATGGGCGATGCTCGACCATGCGTGCCGCGTCTGACCACCCCCGTGCGAGAGCAAGACTGCGGGAGCGCGAGGCGGGCCGAAGCAGGCGGCGACGAGGCGCAATCCGGCAGCGGCCTCGAAGCGGATGACGGGGTCTTGCGATGCATCCGAGCCATCGCGGCCATCGAGCGGCTGAGACATGCGCGCCTCCAGAACGTTGGTTCACCGGGTTCGATCTTCCCGAACCGTCACAGGCGCCACCCGGCCGCCGCCGATCACCCGGACAGCGCCAGCCTATGACAAGCCAGCCGCAGTTGTGCTGGTCGACCGCGCTGTGGAAGTCTCTGGCTGCTGCCGGGAGAGCGGCCTCCGCATGATTCATGCGGCGAAAGGGAGGACAGGGAGATGGGCCGGGTTCCGCATGCCGAGCATGTCTGCGCAGCGCCTGCCCCGACCCGACGCGCGGTCATCGCGGGCGCCGCGTCGCTGGCGCTGACGACCGGAGCGGCAGGACAGGTCTCCGCCGGATGGGAGGCGGTCATCGCGGCCGCGCCGGTCGAAGGCAGGATCAACCTGTACCATTCGGCGCCGCCGGAACAGGCGGAGCGGTTGATCGAGGCCTTTCGCAAGCGACATCCCGCCATCCGCATCGTGCAGACACGCGGCGCCGGCGATCTGCCGCCCCGCGTGGCGGCCGAGCGTCAGAGCGGCGCGGACGGCGCGGACGTCTTCCTGTTCAGCGATCCGCTCTGGTACAACGTCAATGCCGAGCATGTGCTGCCCCTCCGCTCGCCGTCGATCGATCGGCTGGAGGCCAAGCACTGGCAGTTGCCGGGCAAGGCTCCCATCGTCGCCTATCCGCCGTTCTCGATGCTCGTCTGGAACACGCGGTTCGTGCCGAACGGTCTCAGGACCTACGAGGACATCCTCGATCCGGGGCTGCGCGGGCGCATCGGCACGCGTGAGGACATGACTGCCGTGGTCGCCGGCTACCTCGATTTCCTCGAGCGCCAGTTCGGCGCGGACTATCTGCGCCGTCTCGCAACCCAGAAGCCCAAGTTCTATCCGTCGATCGTGCCGATGGTGCAGGCGGTGGCTTCGGGAGAGATCTGGGCCGCCAACCTCAGCGTGCCGTCGGCGGTGCGCGACCTGCAGAAGCAGGGAGCGCCCATCGCAGCCGTCGTGCCGAAGCCGACCTACGGGATCGTCTGGGCCGCCGGGGCGCTCGCCACCTCCCGACGCCAGAATGCGGCGCGGCTTTTCATGGATTTCGTGATGACCCCCGAGGGGCAGCTCGCCCTGAACGGGGACGGCGACGGCGCCAGCCCCCTCGGCGTCCCGGGAACGCTCGACATGTCCGACTACGTCGTCTTCGAGGCGGCGCGCTTCGATCAGCAGGCGCGCGAGGATTGGCGGCGGAAGTTCAACCAGCTGTTTCGCGGCGGCTGAAGGGCATGAACCGGTCATCCGCTCCCATGGACGCGAGCGAGCTCGATGTCGGCCTGACAGCCGCCGCGTCGCGTCGTGAGGGACGCTTGGGCTTCGCCGCCGCATGGCGGACGGCGAGGCGGCAATGGTTCTGGCTGGCGCTGGCCGCGGTCGTGTGCCTCCTCATCTGCCTGCCAATCGCCGCGCTGCAACTCCTCGCGCTGCAGGACGGCGCTTCAGGGCTGCGTCAGCTCCTCGTCCAGGATCGCGCCCTGGAGGTCTTCCGCAACACCATCTATCTCGGCTTCGGCGCCGTCGCGGTCGCGCTCGGCACGGGGACGATCCTGGCCTTCAGCGTCTGGATGCTGCCGCCGGCCGCGCGGCGCATGACCTCGTTCATCCCGGTCATCCCGCTGCTCATTCCCAGCGTCGCGCACGTGGTCAGCTTCGTCTTCCTCTTCTCGCCCGAGAACGGCTACGTGAACAGCTTCCTTCGCTCGCTGCCGTTCCTGTCGCACCTGACCACAGGACCGTTCAACATCTACACGGCGGGCGGCATCATCGCCTACACTGGCTTCCACCTGTCGTCCTTCGCCTATCTGTTCGTCTACACGGGGCTGCAGAACCTCGGCGATGAATACGTGCAGGCCGCTCGCGCCAACGGCGCCGGCCCCCTCCGCACGCTCTTCACCATCACCTTGCCGCTCCTGCGGCCCGTCTTCGTCTATGCGACGCTGGTCGTGCTGCTGCTCTCGCTCGGACAATTCTCGGGTCCGCTGATGCTGGGCCGGCGGGAAGGCCTCGACGTGGTGACGACTGAGATGTATCTCCTGACGCGGGAGACGCCGGTCAATTACGCGCTTGGCGCAGCCTACGCGACGCCGCTGCTGATCTTCGCCGCGCTTCTCGTCTGGATCCAGCACAAGGCGGTCGGCGACCGCGACCGCTTCGTGGGCAAGGCCCACGGCAATGCAGCGCCGATGCCGATCGGCCGCTGGGGGCAGGCCTTCGCGATCGCCATGATCGTCGTGTTCGTCGGAGTTTCGGCGATCCTGCCGCTGCTCGCGCTGGCCTTCGTCGCCTTCTCCCCCTTCTGGTCGGGCGACATCAGCTTCGCGAGGCTCACGACCCGCCATGTCCTGCACGTGCTGAACGATCCCGTCGTGATCGAATCGATGGTCACGACGCTGAAGCTGTCCTTCGCCGCGATCGCGATCGTCCTGCCCCTCGGCATGATGGTGGCGATGGCGATCTACTTCCGCGCCCTCCTTTGGCGCCCCCTCTCGACGCTGATCGACGTCGTCTCGAGCATGCCGCTCGCGATCCCGAGCGCCCTCATCGGCTTCGGCTTCCTGTTCGCCTACGCCGCCACTCCCTTCGGCCTGTACGGGTCGGCCTTCGGCCTCGTGCTGGCGTTCGTCACGGTCAAGCTTCCTTTCGCCGTGCGCTATCAGCTCGCCACCCTGATCAGCATCGGAGCGACTTCGGTCGAGGCCTCGCGCGCCAACGGCGCATCGCCGCTCAGAACCTTGCTGAGCATCATCGTGCCCTTGGCCAGGACGGGCGTGGCCGCCGCCGGCGCGGTGATCTTCGTGCTGCTGATCCACGAATTCGGCGTGGCCGTGATGCTGCGATCGGTCGACACCAACGTCATGTCGGTCGTCCTCTTCGATCTCTACAGCACCGGCAGCCTCTATCCGCGCGTCGCCGCCATGGCGCTGCTCATGACCTTCATCACCATGGTCGGCGTCGCCGCGGCCCTGTGGATCGGCGGCGCGAAGGCGTTCGAACGCGTATGAGGGATGAGCGCATGACCCTGCATGTCCGGAACGCCGGAACGTCCGCTCCTCCCATCACGGTCGAGGCGGAGCGTCTTGGAAAATCCTTCGGTTCGGGCAAATCCAGGGTGCGCGTCCTCGATGGCGTATCTCTTGAGGTCGCGGAAGGCGAGATGCTCGTCCTGCTGGGACCGAGCGGCTGCGGGAAGACCACGCTCCTGCGCTGCCTCGTCGGCCTCGAGCAGGCGGACGAGGGCAAGGTCAGACTGGACGGCAAGCTCGTCGTCGATGCGGAAGCCGGCTTGTTCGTGCCGCCGGAGCGTCGAGGCGTGGGCATGGTCTTCCAGAACTATGCGCTCTGGCCGCACATGACGGTCGCAAAGAACGTCGAGTACCCGCTGAAGGCCAGGGGTCTCGGCGCCGCCATCGCCGAAGGGCGCGTGCAGCAGGTGCTGGACATCGTGCAGTGCGGTCATCTCGCCCATCGCTATCCGCCTCAGCTTTCGGGAGGCCAGCAGCAGCGGGTGTCGCTTGCCCGCGCGCTGGCGTCGCGGCCCAGCGTGATGCTGCTCGACGAACCCCTGAGCAATCTCGACGCCCTGCTCCGCGTCGATCTCAGGGCACAGCTCAGGCTTCTTCACCGGCAGCTCGGCTTTACAGGCATCTACGTCACGCACGACCAGGTGGAGGCCATGAGCCTCGCCACCCGCATCGTCGTCATGCGCGCGGGCCGAATCGAGCAGATCGGCCGGCCGCTCGAGATCCACGGCAGGCCCGCGAACGAGTATGTCGCCGAATTCCTCGGCATGCGGAACAGGATCGCGTGCAGGGTCGAGGAAGCCGGCCACATCGTCATCGCAGGCGCGTCGGGCATCCTGCCGAGCGGAGCCGCGCCAGGCTCCTATCGCCTGAGGGCGCGGCCCAGCGGCCTCCGTTTGCGGCCGGCGGGCTCGGGCAAGGGCCAAGAAGACGGCATCTGGGCGACGGGCGGCCGCATCGTCGAGCGCCTGATGAACGGCGAGACGACTGACTACATCGTGAGTCTTGGCGGCGACACGCTCTTCGTCGAGGCGCGCGGCGGAGCGCAGTTGCGCGAGGAGCAGCCCGTCGATGTCGGCGTCGAGGTTGGCGAATTGCTGCTCTACGACGAAGAAGGCGTGCTGGCGCCCTTCTCGCCGGGCGGACGGCACTGAGGCTGCCGCCGCTCCAACAATTGGAAATGGGGATTGGAATTGAGCGTTCTCGATGAACTGTTCGGCGTTGCGGGCAAGAATGTGCTCGTCACCGGTGCAAGCCGCGGCATTGGCGAGGCAATCGCCCGGGGGTTCGTCAGGGCCGGCGCCAGGGTCTTCATCTGTTCGCGCAGCGAGCCCGACGTCATGGCGGCGGCCGAGCGCCTGTCAGCCTTCGGCTCCTGCGAAGCGACCGCCGCCGACCTGTCGACCGACTCCGGCCGCAAGGCGCTGGCGGCCTGGCTCCGTGAGCGTACGGATCGGCTCGACGTGCTGCTGAACAACGCCGGCGCGATCTGGGCCGCGCCGCTAGCGGATTATCCGGAGGCGGGCTGGGACAAGGTGTTCAACCTCAACGTGAGAGGTCTCTTCTTCCTGATCAGGGATCTGACGCCACTGCTCGAGAAGGCGGCCAGCGCCGAGGATCCGGCCCGAATCATCAACGTCGGCTCAATCGACGCCTTCCACGTGCCGAAGCACGAAACCTACGCCTATTCTTCGTCCAAGGCGGCCATGCATCACTTGTCGCGCCACCTCGCCGACCAACTCGCCAAGCGCCATGTGACGGTCAACGTCATCGCGCCTGGCATGTTTCCAAGCAAGATGATGAAGGGCACGCTCGACCGTCACGGCGAGGCCAAGGTCATAGAGCGCGTGCCGCTGAAGCGGCTGACGAATGACGACGACATGGCCGGGGCGGCGCTCTACCTCGCCTCGCGCGCGTCTTCCTACGTCACCGGAGCCGTCATTCCGGTGGACGGGGGAACGGCGACGACCTTGTAGTCTCCGGTTCGCCATGCGTTATGGCTGACGCTTCTGCTGAGACGAGAAAGGACGGCATGGCGACGCTTCCGGCTCCCGAGCACGCCCGTCAGCAGCTTTCGCAGGATGTCGCGACCTACGTGCGCGAGCTCATCATCTCCGGCCAGCTCAGGCGTGGCGAATTCCTCAGGATCGAGATGGTGGCGAAGGCGATGGGCGTGAGCACCACGCCGGTGCGGGAAGGACTGCTCCTTCTCCAGAGCGAAAATTTCGTGCGGCTCGTACCGCGGCGGGGATTTCTCGTGGAGGGCTTCAGCAAGCAGGACGTGCGCGACATCTTCTGGGCGCAAGGCGTGCTGGCGGGAGAACTGGCGGCCCGCGCCTGCAGCCGGATCACGGCGGAGGAGATCGTGGCGCTGGAGCGCATCAACGCTGATCATGCGCGGGCGGTGAAGGCGAAGGACGTGCCGCGTTACACGAGGCTCGCCCATCAGTTCCACCGCGGCGTCAATCTGGCCGCGCGGTCGATGCGGCTGGCGACCACCTTGGGAGCGATGGCTCGGCAGTTGCCCAACCGCTTCTACTCGACGATCGAGGAGCAGGTGAAGGACACGCTGCGCTATCATCCGCAGATCCTCGATGCGATCCGCAGCAAGGATGAGGAGGCCGCGCGCAGCCTCATGCGCGAGCATATCGCCAGCGGCGCGGAGCACCTCATCGTGATCCTTGAGAAACAAGGCGTCTGGGCGAGCGAGGACGAGGTGGCGGCCTGACCGCTGCTCAGACAATCGCGCCTGATGCGCGAAACGAGGCTCGTTCAGCCTCGGAGAAGCCAAGTTCGTCCAGGATCTCCGCGCTATGCTCCCCCGGCCTCGCGACGCCGCCGCGCACCGCAGCCGGCGTTCGGCTGAACCGCGGCGCGGGCGCCGGCTGCAGCAGTCCGTCCACCTCCACGAAGTTGTTTCGCGCCTTCTGTTGCGGATGGAGCGGCGCTTCGCCGAGCGACAGCACGGGCGAAAGGCAGAGTTCGCGCCCTTCGGCGGCGGCGCACCATTCGTCCCGCGTGCGCGTCCGGAAGATCTCGGCGAACAGGGCCTTCATCCGCGGCCATGACTCCTTGTCATGCTGGTCCGGCAAATCCTCGCCTTCGAGACCCAGCAGGCGGAGCGTCTCGCGGTAGAAGCGGGGCTCGTTCGAGCCGAGCGCGACGTGCCGTCCATCCTTCGTCTCGTAGACGTTGTACCACGGGGCCCCTGAATCCAGGCGGTTCGCACCGCGCTCGTCCGTCCAGTATCCCGAGGGCACGAGGCCGTAGATCATCGTCATCAGCGAGGTTGCGCCATCCAGCATCGCCGCATCGACCACCTGCCCCTTGCCGGAGCGGCGCGCCTCGAGGATCGCGCAGACCATGCCGAAAGCCAGGTAGAGCGCGCCGCCGCCGAAATCGCCGACCAGGTTCAGAGGTATCGCCGGCGATCCGCCGCGTGCTCCCATCGCATGAAGCGCGCCGGAGAGGGCGATGTAATTGATGTCGTGACCCGGCGCCTGGCTGAGGGGGCCCGTCTGGCCATATCCCGTCATGCGGCCGTATGCGAGCCGGGCGTTGATGGCGTGGCAATCGTCGGGTCCCAGCCCGAGCCTCTCCGCCGCGCCGGGCCTGAAGCCTTCGATGAGTCCGTCCGCGTCCAGGATGAGCCTCTCGACGATCCTCCTCGCGCCCTCCGCCTTCAGGTCGAGTCCGAGCGACCGCCGGCCGCGCTGCATCACGTTGAACCGCTGGTCCACCGGAAATCCGTGGTCGCTCTGCGTGATGCGGTCGATGCGGATGACGTCTGCGCCCATGTCGGCGAGCAGCATGGCGCAGAATGGGGCCGGTCCGATGCCGCCGAGCTCCACGATGCGGACCCCCTTCAGCGGACCGCTGGCCGGAGCAAGCCGCATCGCGCGCTCTCAGGTCCGGGCCAACGCGTTGGATCCCGCATCCGCAGAGCCGGATCGTTCGAGCAGCCCGCGGCCGATGACCTGCGCCTGGATCTCGGCCGCCCCCTCGAAGATGTTGAGGATGCGGGCGTCGCAGAAGACGCGGCTGATCTCGTATTCGAGGGCGTAGCCGTTGCCACCGTGGATCTGGACGGCGTTGTCGGCGTTGCTCCATGCCACGCGGGCGGCCAGCAGTTTCGCCATGCCGGCCTCGATGTCGCAGCGCAGGGCGCGATCCTTCACCTCGGCGGCGTAGTAGGTCAACTCGCGGGCGAGGACCGTCTCGGCCAGCATCAGCGCGAGCTTGTCGGAGACGCGCGGGAAATCGAGGATCTGGCGTCCGAACTGCCGGCGCTCCAGGGCGTAGCCGAGCCCCAGTTCGTAGGCGCGACGCGCCACGCCGACCGCGCGCGCCGCCGTCTGGATGCGCGCGGCCTCGAAAGTCTGCATCAGCTGCTTGAAGCCCTGCCCCTCCGCGCCGCCGAGGACGGCGTCGCCCGCCACGGCGAAGCCGTCGAAGGCGAGTTCGTATTCCCGCATGCCGCGATAGCCGAGAACGGGGATCTCCGTGCCGGTCATGCCTGCGGCCGGGAACGGATCGTCCTCCGTCCCGCGAGGCTTCTCGGCCAGGAACATGGTGAGGCCGGCGTAGCCCTCCTTGGCCGTGGACCGCGCCAGCAGCGTCATCACGTCGGAGCGGGCCGCATGGGTGATCCAGGTCTTGGCGCCGTCGATCCTCCAGGAGCCGTCGGCCTGCCGCGTGGCGCGGGTGCGGACGGAGCCGAGATCAGAGCCCGTATCGGGTTCCGTGAAGACGGCCGTCGGCAAGATCGCGCCCGAGGCGATCTGCGGCAGCCAGCGCGCCTTCTGCTCCGCGGTGCCGGCCGCGGCGATCAGCTCTCCGGCGATCTCGGACCTGGTGCCGAGCGATCCGGCGGCGATCCAGGCGCGGCTCAGCTCCTCCGTCACCACGCACATGGCGAGCTTGCCCATGCCCAGCCCGCCGTGCTCCTCAGGCAAGGAGACGCCGAACGTCCCCATTTCCGCCATCTCGGCGATGATCGCGTCCGGGATCAGCGCATCGGCGAGATGCCAGGCCTGCGCGTGCGGCTGGATCCGCTCTTCGGAAAAGCGCCGAAACTGGGCGCGCACCATGTCCAGCGTTTCGTCGGACAGCGTTTCATCGATAAGACCGCCCTCGCGGACATGATCGATGAGGGCTCGGCGCGCATCCATGCCGTTGCCGCGCTCGACAAGATCGCGCACGGCTGGCGCCGCGAGCAGCGCTGCCGCCTCGACTTCGAGCCCGAGCTCATGCGGGCGGAGGATCTCGTTCTGGCTCATGGCGAGGCCGGCGCCGAGCTGCGCCAGATACTCGCCGACGCCGATGCCGAGGACGAGCTCCTCCCCTCGGCCAAGGCGGCCGGCTTCCGCGAGGCGGCGGCGCCAGGCGGCGGCCTGGACGATGGCCTCAGCGAGCGTCTCGACCCAGGCGAGCCCGTGCAGGAGCCTCTGCTCACGCTGCGCCTTCCCGGAGTTCAGCCTACCATCCTGCATGAGGCGCGACGCGACGGCCGCGCGGGCAGCGGCCGCGTAGCGACGCGCCTCTGCGGCGGCGTCGTCGTAGGAGCCTGCTTCCGGTCCGGCGTCCACCATCCTCTCCTTCATGGCTTCGCTCCCCAGGCGCGCTGCGACTCACTATGGCGCGCCACATGCGCCAGAGCCTTCACGGCGCGCGCGGGGTCCGTGTAGGTGGGCACGCCGGCCGCCAGCAGCTGCTTCCTCGGTCGACCGCTGCCCCCTGTCCAAGAGACCGCGAATGGCTTGTCGGTCTTGTCGTAGTTGGCCAGGATGGCCTTCACCAGATCATCGGCGCAGCGGTCGGCATTGCCCAGGACGACCAGAATCATGTCGGTTGCGTCGTGGGCGATGATCCGGCCAATCATCCGGTCGAGCAACTCCGGGTCGGTCAAGAGCCAGCCGGTAAGGTCGATCGGGTTTAGCGCGGACCCAAAGGCAGGTAGGATGTCGGCGACGCCGTCGCGAGCCTGCTTCGACCATTCGTCGACGCGCAAGCCCTCGTCGGTGGCTGCGTCCGTCGCGAGCGAGGAGGTCCCGCCGCTCGACGTGACGATCGTGAGCCGGGAGCCGCTCGCTCGACGTTTCGGTCGAAAGGCCAAGGCGGCGTCGACCATCTCTTCCATGCGATGCACGCGTATCGCGCCGTTCCCAGCCACGAGCGCATCGAATTCGGCGTCTTCGCCCGGGATCGACGCCGTGTGAGCGCCCACAGCGCGCACGCCCGAGGGCGTACGACCCGCCTTCAGGAGAAGCAACGGCTTGTCACGCTGGCGCGCCTCGCGCGCGGCCTCCTCGAGATGCGCCTTGCCCGCGAAGGATTCGAGATAGCCCATCAGGACGTCGACGTCCTCGGCTCGAGCGAGCTCGGCCAGGAGCTCCGGCGCCGAAACGTCGCATTCGTTTCCGGTGTTGGCGTAGTAGCGCACGCCGGCGTCGAGACCGACGAGGGTCGAGTACATGAAGGTGCCGACCGCGCCGCTCTGGCTGACCAGCGCCAAGGGGTCGTTCGGCAGCTTTCCCTCTTCGTCGAAGGCCGAGGAGAAGGTCGCGAGAACCGCGCCCGGGGCTGCGAAGGTTCCAAGACAGTTCGGCCCCAGCACCCGCAGTCCCGTTCGCCGCGCCAGCTCCGACACCTGCCGCTGCAGTCCGACGCCATCTCCCCCGCATTCGCTGAAGCCGGAAGCGAAGACGATCGCAGCCTTGACGGAAGCCGCGGCGCAATCCTCTAGCGCCTTGAGAACCCCGGGAGCCGGCACGGCGACGACGGCCAGGTCGACCGGACCGGGAGCCGCGGACAGCGACGGATAGGCCTTCACGCCCTGCACCACGGCGCGGTTCGGGTTGACGGGGTATAGCCCACCCTTGAAGCCGTAGCGCAGGAGGAAGTCGAGCGGGCGGCCAGAGAGCTTGTCCGGATCGTTCGACGCGCCGATCACGGCGATGGCTCTCGGCCGGAAGAGGGCGTCGAAGAGAGCGTCCGCCATGTCACTCGTCCTTCACGAACACCGGCGGGCGGCGCTCGCGGTAGGCCTTCACGCCCTCGACGACCTCGGGGCCGCCGAAGCCGAAGAACTCATATCCGAGCGAGGCCTCGAAGATCGGACCGCTCTGGCGATACCAGTTGTTGAGCGAGTGCTTCGTCCACTGGATGGCCTCCTGCGGTCCCTGCGCGAGCTTGCGCGCCACGCCGCGCGCCTTCTCGACGAGCTCCGATTCCTCGCAGGTCAGCGACACCAGTCCGATGCGCTCGGCCTCCTCTCCGCTGATCTGGTCGCAGGTCAGCAGCAGGTACTTGGCCTTGGCCATGCCGCAGAGCAGGGGCCAGACCATCGCGGCATGGTCGCCGGCGGCCACGCCGAGTCGGGTATGTCCGTCGATGATGCGGGCTGTCCTCGCAGCGATCGAGATGTCCGACATCAGCGCGACGACGAGCCCCGCGCCGACGGCCGGACCATGGATCGCGGAGATGATGGGCTTCGAGCAGTTGATGATGTTGTAGAAGAGATCGCGCGACTCCATCAGCACACGCTTGCGCGTTGCGTAGTCCTTTATCTGCGCTTCAATCAGATCGAAGCTGCCGCCGGCTGAGAAGGCTTTGCCTGCGCCGCGCACCAGAGCCACGCGCACGTTGGGATCACGGTCGATGATGCGCCAGATCTCCGGGATCTCCGTGTGCAGCCGTTCGTCGACCGCATTGAGGTTGGGACCGTTCAGCACGATCTCCAGCACGCCGGGTTCGTGGTTCTCGAAGGTCATCGAGAAATCCTTGTAGCGATCGAGCATTCCTCGTCCTTCCGTTGTCGTTGCCGCCACGCCACGCGGTTCCTAGTCGACGCGTTCGAAGACGGCGGTCAGGCCCTGGCCCCCGCCGATGCACATGGTTTCAAGGGCGTATCGCGCCTGGCGCCGATCGAGCTCCCGCAACATGGTGCAAAGAATGCGGACGCCGGTCGCTCCGACGGGATGCCCCAGCGAGATGCCCGAGCCGTTCACGTTCAGGCGGTCGAAATCCCCTGCCGTCAGCTTCCAGGCCTTGGTGACGGCGAGCGCCTGCGCCGCGAAGGCCTCGTTCAGTTCGATCAGGTCCATATCCTTGAGCGTCAGCCCGGCGCGCGAAAGGGCCCTCTCGGTCGAGGGAACCGGGCCTATCCCCATCCGATCCGGGGCGACGCCGGCGACACCCCATGATACGAGCCGGGCGAGCGGCTTCAGCCCCAGCCTTTCGGCTTCCTCGCGGGAGCAGACGATGCAGGCTGCGGCGGCGTCGTTCTGCCCGCTGGCGTTGCCGGCGGTCACGGTCGCTTCCGGGTCGCTTTTCAGCATCACTGGCCGAAGCGCCGCCAAGGCCTCCAATGTCGCGTCGGAGCGGATGTGCTCATCCGTCTCGAACGTCGTCTTGCCCCGGGAGGACGTCAGCGGGACAGGCACGATCTCCTGCGCGAAGTAGCCTTCCTTCTGGGCCCTCAGCGCCTTCGCATGCGAGCTGACGGCGAACGCGTCCTGCTCTTGCCGCGTGACGGAGTAGTCACGCCGGAGGTTCTCCGCCGTTTCCAGCATGCCGCCGGGAACCGGATAGTTCTTGCCGCCCGAGGTCACGCGGCCGCGGCCGATGCGGTCCATCAGGGGCGTGGCTTCGCCCTTCAGGCCGAAGCGCAGACCGAGCGCGTAATGCTCCGACTGGCTCATGGATTCCGCGCCGCCGGCGATCACCAGATCCGAAACGCCGGTCTGCACTTGCATGGCGGCATTGATGACCGCCTGCAGGCCGGAGCCGCAGCGCCGGTCGATCTGGATGCCGGGGACGGAGACATCCAGTCCTGCATCGAGCAGCGCCACGCGCCCGATCGCCGGGGCCTCGCCATTCGGGTAGCATTGGCCGAAGATGACATCATCGATGTCGTCGCTTCTGATCTTCGTCCTGGCGACAAGCTCACGCAGGACAGTGGCGGCGAGATCGACCGCCGGCACGTCCTTCAACGTTCCGCCATAGCGGCCGATGGCGGTCCTGAGAGGTTCGCAGACGACAGCGTCACGCACGGGATTTCTCCGGCAGATCAATAGGATTTCGGGAGTCCGAGCACTTTGTCGGAAATGAAGTTGAGCACCATCTGCTGGCTGATGGGCGCGATCTTGAGGTGACGCGCCTCCATCCAGAATCGCGAAACGTGATATTCGCGGGCCATGCTGTAGCCGCCATGGAACTGCATGGCGCGGTCTGCCGCCTCGAAGCCGGCGTCTGAGGCAAGATACTTCGCTGCGTTTGCTTCCGGGCCGCAGGGCTTGCCCTCGTCAAAGAGTTTGGCCGCCTTCTGGGTCATCAGATCTGCGGCCTCGAGCCGGATCCAGGCGTCAGCCAGCGGATGAGCGACGGCCTGGTTCTTGCCGATGGGTCGATCGAAGACGACGCGATCCTTGGCGTATTGCGTCACGAGCGATAGGGCGCCGCGGCCAAGCCCGATGCAGGTCTGTGCGACGGCGATCCGCTCAGGGTTCAGCCCGTCGATGAGGCATCGGAATCCCCTGCCCTCCTCGCCGACGATCTCGTGCTCGAAGACCTCGAAATCCTCGAAGGCCATTTCGTTGCTGTCGACGGAATTCCGCATGATCTTGTCGATGCGGTTGATAGAGACGCCGGATTTGCCCTTGAGCTGGCTCAGGAAGAGCGTCATCCCGTCGAAGGGCCGTTCCGGATTCCGGGGGCTCGTCCGGGTCAGCAGCAGGATGCGGTCGGCGTTCTGGGCGTTCGAGATCCAGACCTTGCGGCCGTTCACGAGATATCGGGAGCCGTCCTTGCGGGCGGTTGTAGTGATGCGCGAGGTATCGACCCCGCTGTCGGGCTCGCTGACGCCGAAGCACATCATCTCCTCGCCGGTCGCGAGTTTCGGCAGGAATTCCTGCTTCATCGCCTCGGAGCCGTGATGGATCACGGGGCCAGGGGGAAAGACGAAATACTGGAAGACCGAATTGGCGTTGAAGCCGCAGCGCTGGCCGAGCTCGTCGAGCACGACGCCGACCTCGCAGAGACCAAGCCCCATTCCACCGTACTTCTCGGGCAGCAGGATCCCGAGCCAGCCCCCTTCCGCCAGCGCGTCCTTGAAGTCCCATGGATAGGTCTTCGACTTGTCCATCTTCGCCCAGTATTCAAGGTCGAAGGTCTCCGCGATCTTTCGGATCGATGAGCGGATCAGCTCCTGTTCTGACGCGTCAGTCGCCATGATTCAGTCTCCGCCGGCTGCTCAGGAGCGAACCGGGATGAGGTCGAGGGGGGTCAGCGCGTCGAGCGCCGAAAGGTCGCCGGTCGGCTCGCCGAGGTAGCGCGCGCGAATGGCGCGCCGCATGATTTTGCCGTTCTTTGTCTTCGGCAGGACTGGCGTGGGAATGATGGCGGAAGGCGCGAGGGCCTTGCCGATGGCGCGCGACACCGTGTCGGTCGCGGCCCTCACGTCGAACGTGTCGGCATCGGTCTTCAGGGTGACGAACGCGACGATCCTCTGGCCCTTGTCCGGATCGGGGACGCCGATCACCGCGGCTTCGGCCACTCCGGGATGGGTCACGAGCGCAGACTCGATCTCGGCCGGACCGACGCGGCGACCCGCGATCTTGATCGTGTCGTCGGAGCGGCCGTGGATGTGCCAGAAGCCGTGCTCGTCGACGCTCGCCAGATCGCCGTGCACCCAGACGCCCGGCCAGCGATCCCAGTAGGCGCCAAGATAGCGCTCCCGGTCGTTCCAGAACGAATGGGTCATGCCCGGCCATCTATTGAGCATCACGAGCTCGCCGATGCCGTCCGTCCGCATCGCATCCTGATCGAGGACGTCGACATCCATGCCGGGCAATGGGCCGCTGAAGCTTGCAGGGCTCTGCGGCGCGATCGTGTAGCAGGAGAGGATGCCGCCGCCCGTCTCGGTGCCGCCGGTGTAGTTGATGATGGGCAGCTTGCCGTCGCCAACCGTGTCAAACAGCCAGCGCCAGCTCGGCTCGTCCCAGGCCTCGCCGGTGGATGCGAAGGCGCGGAGGCTCGACAGATCCTGCTCCGGCCTGGCGGCGGAGGTCGCCGCGCGCACCATCCGCGCCGCCGTCGGCGCGATGCCCTGGAACGTGACGCCGTTTCGCTCGACGATCCGCCACAACCGCGTCGCGTCGGGATAGTCGGCGACGCCTTCGATGAAGACGAGCCGCGCGCCGAACTGCAGGCCGCCGACGATCATGAGCGGACCCAGCATCCAGCCCATGTCGGCGATCCAGCCGATCACGTCGTCGCTCTGGATGTCGAAAGCGTAGCCGAAGTCGATCCCCGACTTCAGAAGATAGCCAAGATGCGAATGGACGATGCCCTTGGGCAAGCCTGTGGTGCCCGAGGTGAAGATGATCAGCAGCGGATGGTTGGGATCGAGAGAGCGCGTCGCCACGGCCGGGGCGCCGACTCCAACGGCGTCAAACCAGTGATCGCGGGCTGGATCCATGGCTGCGGTTCCCGGGCCGCGCACCGTGAGCACATGCCGGACGCTTGGGGCCAGCGCCGCCGCGGCATCGGCGGTCTCCTTCATGGGCACTGGTTTGCCCCGACGGGTGGTCGCTTCGGCCGTGACCAGCGCCACCGCGCCGCAGGCGTTCAGACGCGCTGCCAGCGGCTCCGGCCCATAGCCCGAGAAGGCGGGCACCACGATCGCGCCGATCTTGGCGCAGGCGAGGAGAGCGGTCGCCGCCTCCGGGATCACCGGCATGAAGAGCGCGACGCGGTCGCCCTCCCCCACGCCGAGCGCGACGAGGCCGGCGGCGACGCGCTCCACTTCACGGCCGAGTTCGGCGAAGGTCAGCGAATGGTTCCGCCCCGCATCGGTCTCCGTGGTGACGGCGATCCGGTCGCGGTCCGCCGGCGATGCGGCCCAGCGTTCGAGGCAACTCGTGACGACGTTCAGCCGCCCGCCGTCGAACCAACGTGGGAACTCCCGGCCCGCGCTGTCGTCGATCACCGAGGCGGCAGGCTTCTCGAAAACAAGGCCGAGGTCCTCCGCCGCCGCCGGCCAGAACCAGGTCGGATCGTCCACGGAGGCGCGATGAAACGCCTCGAGGCTGTCGAAGCCCCAGCGCTTCATCGCCGTCGCCAGGCGGCTGCGAGCGATATGGGCCGCCGACGGTGTCCAGACCGCCTTTCCTCCCGATCCGAATGTCGCGCGCCCCTTCATCGTCAGGCCGGCGTCTTGGTCTTCTGCGGCACGGCCCCCTTCTTCAGCATGAGACCTGAGCGATGGCACTCGCACACGATCTCGCCGCGCTGGTTGATGCCCTGATGCAGGAAATTGACGATGCCGGAATCGTTGCGGCTCTTGGACTCGCGCTTCGACAACACCTCGGTGCGGACGCGGATCGTGTCGCCGTGGAAGGTCGGCTTCGGAAAGGTGATCTTGTCGAAGCCGAGGTTCGCGAGCGTCGTGCCTTGCGTCGTGTCGGGGACGGTGATGCCTGTCACGAGCCCCAGCAGGAAGATGCTGTTGACGAGCCGCTGTCCATAGATGCTGTCCTTGGCGTATTCGGCGTCGATGTGGAGCGGCGCAACGTTGATGGAGAGCGCGCAGAAGAGCACATTGTCCACTTCGGTGACCGTGCGGCGGGTGGCGTGCTCGATGACGAGGCCGACCTCAAGCTCTTCGTAGAACAGTCCCGGCATCGCAGTCTCCTCGTTGGATCAGGCGCGAGCGCCGCGCGCGCTGAGCTGCTCGTGCAGCGCGATGACTTGGCGCGCCGTCTTCACATGGGCGTAGTCGATGTGGTGGCCTTCGTAGGCGACCGCTGCGAGGCCGGCGGCGACTCCCGCGTCGAAAGCCTCGATCATTCCCTTGTAGAAGGCGACGTCCGAGGCCGACGGCGTGAAGACCTCGTTGGCGATAGGCACGTGCGACGGATGGATCATCACCATGCCGCGGAAGCCGATCCGACGCTGCTGCTCGGCGAAGCGACGGCAGCCGTCCAGGTCACGGATCTCCTGCCAAAGGCCGACGATCGGGAAATCCTTGCCGGCCGCGCGAGTGGCCAGCAGCGCGCGGCTGCGCAGATAGAGCGTCTCCATGCCTTCGGGCGTAAATTCGAAACCGACGGACCGCGAGACGTCGGCGTCGCGCGCCGTTCCGGCGAAGAGCGTGGCGCAGCGCGGGGACGCCACGATCATCTTCTCGCATTCGGCATAGGCCTGCGCCGTCTCGAGCGAGAGGATGAACTCCAGCTTCCCGGCCTGCACGCCGTTGCGGCGTTCGTAATGGTCGGTCAGCGCCTCGAAGCCGACGATGTCTCGCGCCCCGAAGGTCTTCGGGAGCACGAAGCCGGTGCAGCCTTCGATCGCGACCGCCTCGATGTCGTCGCCCGCCATCCCCGTGTCGAGACTGTTCAGGCGGATGTAGATGCCGACATCGGGATGGTTCTTCGACAGCTCGCGGATCGACTGCGCGACCACTCTCCGGCCCTCGGCCTTCAGGTCAAGCGGAACGGAATCCTCGAGATCGAGGATCAGGGCGTCCGCGCCGGAGGCCGCGCCTTTGGCGGCCCAACCTTCTCGATGTCCTGGAACGAAGAGCAAGGAGCGCGTCGGCTTCATCGCAAGGTCCTAGTGTTTCGTGCAAAATGCAGAATATATTATCCGCGGCAACATAGGCTGCGCCTTTGGCCTGTCGATCACGCGCCGTACTGGGCGTCCGAGACGTGCTCCAGCCAGTCGACGCCGCGGCCGTCGTGCCTCTCCTGGATGGCGATGTGGCTCATCGCCGTCGTCGGCGCAGCGCCATGCCAGTGCTTCTCGCCGGGTGGAATCCAGACGATGTCTCCGGGCCGTAAAATCTCGACCGGCCCACCCTCGCGCTGCGCCCGCCCGCATCCCGAAGTGACGATGAGCGTCTGGCCGAGCGGATGCGTGTGCCAGGCTGTGCGCGCGCCCGGCTCGAAGGTGACGAGCGCGCTGCTGACCCGCGCTGGGTCCGGATCGCTGAGCAGATCAATCCTCACGGCGCCCGTGAACCATTCCGACGGACCCTTCGCAGAGGGGCGCGATCCGACGCGCAGGATGTCCATGGCGATCTCCTCAAAGGTATTCTTCGGCGAGCGCGGCTTCCTTGATCTCGCTGACGGGACCGCTTCGCCGCACCTCCCCGCCGCGCATCACGTAGGCCCGGTCGACGAGCTTCAGGGCAGGCCGCGCCATCTGTTCGGTCATCAGGATCGTGGTGCCGCGCCTCTGCAATTCGCGGATGGCGTCGCTGATGCGGTCGATCCACACCGGCGCGAGCCCAAGGAAAGGCTCGTCGAGCAGCAGGAGCTTCGGCAGGGTGCTCACGGCGCGCGCCAGGGCCACGATCTGCTGCTCCCCGCCGGAGAGCTGGTTGGCTGGCTGGTTCGCGCGTTCGGCGAGCAGCGGGAAGATCGAGCACGTCCAGGCGAAGTTCTCCTCCGCCTTGGCGCGAGAGAGACCGAGGGTGCTCGACAGCACGTTCTCGCGGACGGTGAGCGATTTAAACACGCGGCGCCCTTCCGGCGAATAGCCGATTCCGAGGCGTGCACGGCTGGCCGCGGACATGCCTGCAAGATCCTTCCCTCTGAACAAGAGCCCGCCGCCGGCCACGGGTACAAGACCGGTGACGGCGCCGATCATGCTCGACTTGCCGGCTCCGTTCGATCCGATCAGGAGGACGGTCTCGCCCTCGCGGACCTCGATCGATACGCCATTGAGCGCGGTGATGCCGCCGTAGCGTACGGTCAGGTTCTGGATGGCAAGGATGCTCATTCGCCGCTGGTCCCGAGATAGGCGTCGATCACGTCGCGTCGGGCGAGGACCTCGGCCGGCGGTCCTTTGGCCAGCGTCCGTCCGGCTTCGAGCACGAGGATCTCCGGGCAGATCCGCTTCACGAGGTCCATGTCGTGTTCGACGACCAGAACGCCGCAGCGCAACGTTCTCCGGGCGTGCTCAACGAAACGGTCGACCTGCGTTCGCTCCCGCCGCTCAAGACCCGCCGCCGGCTCGTCGAGAAGCAGGAAGCGCGGGCGCGCCGCCAGCGTCATGATCAGGCCAAGCATCTTCTGGTGGCCGTAAGGAAGCTTGTCGCTCGGTTCGTGCAGATGCCGGTCGAGGCCGAACTCGCCAAGAAGCGTGTCGAAGCCGAGCTCCTTGCCGTCGGAGACGCCGTTGAAGCGCATCGCGCGGAACAAGTTCTCCTCGACGCTGACGCTCTTGAAGGTGTTCGTCTGCTGGAAGCTCCGCACCACGCCAAGCCTGCTGACGGCATGGAAGGGCTTGGCCGTGATGTCCGTCCCGCCTAGGAAGATGCCGCCGGCGGATGGCGGCAGCATGCCGCACATCACGTTGATGAGCGTCGTCTTGCCGGCGCCGTTGGGCCCGATGACGCCCATGACCCCGCCCGGTTCGACCTCGAAGGAGATGTCCTCGAAGACCTTGAGGCCGCCGAACCGCTTGGCGGCGCCACGGACTTGCAACGCGCCCGCGCCTGGCGAGGAAGCGACGGTGTCCCTCATGCCCGCTCTCCCAATGCGTCCGGCGCGGCCTCGGGCCGGGCGGTGCGCAGCCTGTCGATCAGCCCGACGAGCGTGCCGACGATGCCGCCCGGCGCCGCCATCATCACGGCGATCAGGAGGATGCCGAACAGCCCGGCCGAGAGATGGGCGGAGGCGCTGAAGATGTTCGTCATGAAGATCAGGCCGTAGCTGCCGACCACGATGCCCAGCATCGTGCTGCGGCCGCCGACGAAGGCGTAGGCGATGTAGTTGTTGACCGACCAGGACGCGAAGGAGCTCGGATGCGCGGTGCCCAGGATGTTCACCAGAGCGAAACCCGCCAGGCCCGAGATGCCGGCTGAAGCGATGAAGCCGATCATCCGGTACTTCCAGACCGCCACGCCCAGGCTCTCCGCCAGCGTTTCGTTCTCCTCGATCGAGGTGAACTCCGCCCGGTAGCGCTGCGTCACCCAGAGCGTGGCGAGCGCGGCGACGAGAGCGACGAAGGCCGCGACCATCACCTGCGCGCCGGAGGAGCCGAGATCCACGCCGAAAAGGGTTGCGGACGGAACGCGGACGATGCCGTCCGAACCGCCGGTCAGGGTCGGCGTCTCGAAGAAGATGAGCTGGAGGATCTCGTTGAAGATGAAGGTGATGAAGATGAAGTAGAGGCCCTTCAGCTTCAGCACGAGACCGCCCAGCGGGATCGCCACGATCATCGGCACGACGAAGCTGATGGCCATCAACAGGAAAAGCTCCGTCGTGCCGGCCTTGGCCAGCATGGCGGCCGCATAGCCGCCGATCGCCATGAAGGCGGGGACGGTGAAGGAGAGAAGCCCCATCCTGAGCATCACGAAGATGCCGAAGGTCGCCGCCACGCCCGTCGCGAACTGGTGGGCGATGGACAGCGGGAAGGGGCCGTTGGTCAATAGCGGAACCATCAACAGCGGCAGCACGAGAGCCGCGCCCATGAGGTCGAGCCTGAAGTCGCGGTGGCGGTTCGACGTCATCGCTCAGGCCTTTCGGGCTTCGACGCCGAAGAGGCCTTGAGGCCTGAACAGCAGGATCGCCACGACGAGGACGAAGAGCACCAGCGCGCCGCGGGAGCCGCCCAGATAGACGCTCGCGTAGGCTTCGATCAGCCCTACCATGAACGCGGCGAGCATGGCGCCGGGGATGGAGCCCATGCCGCCAAGGATGACGACGACGAAGGCCTTGAGGAGAACGCCTTCGCCGACGTGGGGATCAAGGGCGAGCATCGGCGTCACGAGAGCGCCGGTAAGCCCGGCGAGGCCCGTCGCGATGGCGAAGGCCATCGGGAACATGGTGGCGGGCGGGATCCCCTGCGACCGGGCGACTGGGCCGTCGTCGGCCATGGCGCGCAGCGCGATGCCGTAGCGCGTGCGATAGACGAGCCAGTTCACGGCGAGGATCGCCACGGCGCAGACCACGAAGACCACGAGGTTGGAGTAGGGAACGTAGAAGGACTCTGTTCGAAACGATCCCTGCAAGGGAAACTGAAAGTCGGCCGGCTCCGCACCGTAGATGACGACGATGCCGGTGATGAGCACCTGGTAGAAACCCAGCGTGATCAGCATCGTAGCGAGATGGTCGACGACCAGCTTCTCCACCAGAACGGTCTCGACGATGTAGCCGATCGCGGCGGTCGCCATCGTGGCCAGCACGACGGCTGCGACGAAGGGCACGCCAAGCGCATGGGAGAGTGAATAGGCCAGATAGCCGCCCAGGACGTAGAAGCCGCCATGGGCGAAGTTCACGACGCCCAGGATGCCGAAAATGAGCGTGAAGCCGATGGCGATGAGCGCATATTGCGCGCCCATGCTCAGGCCGATCATGCCGGCGGAGAGGAAGGTGACCATGGGCCGTCCTGCGCGTCAGCCGGCATGCGGCCGACCATTCTTGTGATGAATGCGGTTTGGTCAGGTGCCGCAGGCTCGCTGCGGCACCTCAGCGAGCCTAGCCGTCGCTTACTCGCAGGGCAGATCGATGCGCTGAACGCCGATCCGTTTGCCGTCTTGAATGACGCCCATTCCGATCGGAAAAGCGAATTCCTGGTTGATGCCGTACTGGGACTTGCCGCGCCAGCAGCCCTTGCCGAAATACTCGGACTCAGGCGTCATCTTCCTGATGGTGTCGGCAAGCTTGTCGGCGTCGCTGTCCGTTCCTGCGAGCGAGATAGCGCGCGTGATCGTTTCAGCTGCGAAGGTGGATGTGTAAAGCATCGCATTGGTCGTCGGTTCGGCCTTCATCAGCTTCTTGAAGTCCTCGCGCAGCCGCAGAGCGCCGGGATCTTCGACCGGCATAAGTTCGATCCAGAAATAGCCTTTGATCTTGTCCACGCCTCCGGCGCCCTGCACCACTGGTTCCATGCCGATACCGCCCATGCCACCATAAATGCCGCGGAAGCCAGCCTGTGTCAGCTGACGCACAAGGTTGGTTACGTCGGGAGGCGGCATGGCTGCTAGCTCAACGACTTCCGGATTCTGGGCCATGATCCTAGCGGCGATCGGTCCAAAGTTTGTCGTACCGCGTTGATACCACTCCACCTCAGTCTTCACCCCGAGTTCGCGGTAGATCGCAGCCGACTGGTTGCCGGCATCCGTTCCGCCCTGGTCATTTGGTCCCATGACGACGGCTGTCTTGAACTTGAACCGATCTTGTCCGGCCTTGATCAGGATGGGCGCGAACACCTTCGGTCCCTGATGCATATGAAACCCGAAGGGCCATTCAGGACCGATCGCGTCAGCCTTGTACGAGCTATTGAAGAAGATCTGCTTGTGTCGGTTGGAGAGCGGTTGAAACCCTGTCGTCTCCGGCGAACAGATAGGGCCGATCAGGACCTTGACGTTTTCGCTGGCGAGATAGTTCGACGCTGCGGCGCCGCCGGCCGCGGTGCAGAGGGCGTCCACCGCCACCACCCTCACCTTGCACTTCTTGCCGTTGACGTTGAGGCCGCCCGCTTCGTTGTGTTTCGCGGCGACGAACTCCGTCGCGGTCTTCATGGCGATGCCCCATGCGGAAGCGCCGCCTGTCAACGCGCCGGCCATTCCAACCTTCACTTCGCATTCCTGCGCCGCTGCCGGACTGACCGCGGCGCCCACCAGGAGCGCGACGGGCAGCGCAGCGCGGGTGAACTTCCTCTTCCTAGGCATGGTCTTCCTCCCCTGTCGCAGCGCGACCGCTCGTCGCCTGCACGATCTTGTCGACCGGTTCCTGCCGGCCTTTTTCAGGAGCCTGCCTATGGGCTGGATGAGCGTCAACGGAGCCATAGGGGCAGGATGGGGTGGGTGAAGGCGCAGGCTCCGGAAGTCCTTGTCACAGGAGCGAAAGTGTCATTCCGCCGTCGAGCTGAAGCGTCTGCCCGGTCAGAAAGCCTGCCTGGTTCGAGGCTAGAAACGCGACGATCGCCCCGAGCTCCTCCGGCCTGCCGGCGCGCTTCAGGGGGAGCGGCGCGATACGCGCCTCCAGATTGTGGAATTGCGTGAAGGTCGGGGTCACGATCGTCGCCGGAGCGACGGCGTTTACGGTCACGCCATCGGGTCCAAGCTCCATGACGAGATGCTTCAGCGCGGCATGCACCCCGGCGCGGAAGATGGTGGAGACCGCATGACGCGGCATCGGCTGCTTGACGCTCGCTGAAGTGATGGCGACCAGCCGGCCCCAGCCCTTGCCACGCAGGAGGGGAGCAAGCTCACGCAGCACATTCAGCGCGCCGTGCAACTGGTTGCGGTAGGCGTCCTCCCAGCGGGCGTCCTCGGTCTCGTCGAGAAAATCCCTCATGGGGCTTGGCGGCCGCGGCGTGTTGAGCACGAGGATGTCGAGCCCGCCGCCAGCTCGCAAGGCGGTGGCCAGGCGAACCAAATCCTCGCGCCGCGTGAGGTCGCCCGCGACGGCGGCGGCGGCCAAGCCGAAACGCGTGCGGATCGCGGTGGCGGCGGCGTCGAGGGCGGACTGATTCCGGGCGAAGAGCGTCACGTCGACGCCTTCCGCCGCCAGCGCCTCGGCCGAAGCAAGGCCGAGCCCCGCGCTTCCGCCGATCACCACGGCGCGCTTGCCGGCGATGCCGAGATCCATTCACCCTCTCCCTGTCATAGGCTGACCCTGACCTGATCTGGATAATGCATAAGGCATGATGCATGGATGGAAACGGCGCATAGGCGGCGTCTTGGTGGAGCGCAGGCCGCGCCGGGGTTCCGGGAATGTTCGATCATTTGAATGGGCTACGAGTCGTGGAAGGCGCGTCCTTCATCGCGGGCCCCTCGTGCGCGCTGCACCTTCGCCAGATGGGCGCGGAGGTCATCCGGTTCGACATGATCGGCGGCGGCCCGGATTTCCGGCGCTGGCCGGTCGCGCCTGACGGTCAAAGCCTCTACTGGCAGGGTCTCAACAAGGGCAAGAAGTCGATCGCCATCGATCTGACGAAGCCCGAGGGGCGGGACATCGCGGTCGCCTTGATCACCGCGCCCGGTCCCGGCAGCGGACTTTTCGTCACGAATTATCCAGCCGAAGGATTCCTGTCCCATGAGAAGCTGTTGATTCGTCGGCCTGATCTGATCACCCTGCGCGTGATGGGGTGGCCGGATGGACGGAACGCGGTGGATTACACCGTCAACGCTGCGGTGGGCGTGCCCCTGATGACCGGTCCTGCCGGTCTGCCGGCCGACGAACCGGTGAACAGCGTCCTTCCCGCATGGGACTTGCTGGCCGGCGCCTACGGCGCATTCGCCTTGTTGGCTGCCGAGCGCCGGCGGCGCGACTCAGGCGTCGGCGGCGAGATCCGGGTGGCGCTCTCCGACGTGGCGACGGGCGCGCTGGGCATGCTGGGTCAGGTCGCCGAGGTCATGCAGGAGGGCGACCGACCGCGCGGCGGCAACGCCCTGTTCGGCGCCTTCGGCCGGGATTTCAGGACGAGCGACGGCAAGACCGTCATGATCGTCGCCATCACGGCGCGGCAATGGACGGGTCTCGTGAAGGCGCTTTCGATCGGCGAAGCGGTCGACTGCCTGGAGAAGGAGACGGGCGCGTCCTTCTCGCGGGACGAGGGCGAGCGCTATCGCCATCGCGACCGGCTGTTCCCGATCGTCGAGGCTGCGGTCGGCGCGGCGCCCCTTTCGACCCTCGCGCCCAGCTTCGATCGCGAGGGCGTCTGCTGGGAGCCTTACCGGACGCTTGGCGACGCCGTCGCTTCCGATCCGCGCATCATTCAAGACAGCGAACTCTTTGCTCGCGTCGTTCATCCGGGCGGCCATGCCTATCCGACCGCCGGCGCGCTGGCGCGGCTTCCCGGATCAAGCCGACAGAATCCTGATCCAGCGCCCCGGCTCGGCGAGCACACGGATCAAATCCTCGCCGAGGTGCTCGGGCTTGCCTCCCATGAGATCGGGCGGCTCGTCGACTCGGGCATCGTCGGGGTGGCGCATGACGCCTGATCGTTCCGACGAGAACGTCATGGCGATCCGCGCAGTCGAAGGCGCCATCGCCGGCCGGCGCTCCATCCGGGCCTTCCTGCCGCGCCCAGTGCCTGCCGAGTTGGTCGAGCGCATCCTCGACGTCGCCGCGCGCGCGCCGAGCGGCACGAACATGCAGCCTTGGCGCTGCCATGCGCTCGCTGGCGAGACGATCCTGTCTCTCGCCCAAGCCCTCCATGCTGCGCATGATGCAGGTCCGGGAGCGGCTGAATACCAGTATTACCCGAAGGAATTCCCTGAGCCCTACCTGTCGCGGCGTCGCAAGGTTGGCTGGGATCTCTATGGCCTCCTTGGCATCGCCAGGGGCGACCATGCCCGCATGCACGAGCAGCATGGGCGCAATCTCGATTTTTTCGGAGCGCCTGTCGGCCTCATTTTCACGATCGACCGGCGGCTGGAGATCGGCTCCTGGCTCGACTACGGCATGATGCTTCAGAACGTCATGATCGCCGCGCGCGCGCATGGGCTCGAGACCTGCCCGCAAGCCGCCTTCGCGCCCTACCATGAGACCATCCGGACGGTGCTCGATCTCGATCCGGCGGAGGTTGTGGTGTGCGGCATGGCGCTTGGCCATGCCGATCCCGACGCCTCCGTGAACCGCCTGCAGACCGAGCGCGTCCCGGCGCGCGACTTCGCGACGTTTCGGGGCTTTCCTCCCCCAGGCACGCATTGAACTGAAGAGAAGACGATGAGCTCCGAAGACCTGACCCTTGAACGCGCCGTCGCCCGCTTCGTCGTCGGCTTCAAATCCTCCGATATCGACGCCGATGCGCGCGAGCATCTGAAGCGTCTGGTCAAGGACCAGCTCGCGAATATGGCCGGCTCCGCAAGGCTGCCCTGGTCCAGGCAGGTCCGGGCCTTCCGCAATCCCCGTCCCGGCAAATCCACGATCGTCGGGGAGACCGCCAAGGTCGCCGCGGCGGACGCAGCCTATATCAACGCTGCATACGGCCATGGCTTCGAATATGACGATTTCGCCGGCAACGCTCACCCCGGATGCTGTGTCGTGCCGACCGCGCTTGCCGTCGGCGAAGAGGTGGGCGCGACTTTGGAAGAGGTTTGGGTCGCGCTCGTCGCCGGCTACGAGACCTATGTGCGGATCGGGCGTCTCGGCTCGCCCGACCTCCTGAACGCCGGATGGCAGCCTCATGCCGTGCTCGCCAATTTCGGCGCCGCGGCAACGACCGCCAAGCTCTATGGCTGCGACGAGGAGACGACGTTCCACGCGCTGGCGATCGCGCTCAGCCATTGCTCGGGGCCGACGGAATACGCCTCGACCGGCGGTTCCATCAAGCGGGCGCACGCGGGCCTCGCCGTGCGCAACGGCATCGAGTCGGTGCAGCTGGCGCAGGCCGGCATCACAGGCCCTCGCCGCTTCCTGACCGGCGACCGCGGTCTCTACCGCACGTTCATCCGCAAGACGGTGACGGACGAGGCGCGCGTCGATTTTCTGCCCGGCGCGCCCCTGACGCTGCCCAACATGTCCTTCAAGGCCTACTGCTGCTGCGCGGCGACCCATCCCTACATCGAGGTGATGGCGCAGGTTCAGAACCGCGCAGCGGAGATCGCCTCGGTCGAGGCTCGCATCCAGACGATGACGGATGCGATCGTCGGCAACCGAAATGCGCATATCTATGGCCCGCGCAACATCGAGGAGCTTCAATACTCGCTCCCCGCGCAGATGGCCCTGTCGGCCCTTGGCAAGGGCAATGGGTACCGCACGCATCTCGATTTCCTTGAGGGACGTCTCGACCTTTCTCCGGAATCCGAGCCGATCCGCCTCGCACGCAAGATCAAGCTGACGGTGTCGCCCGAGATCGACGCGCAGCAGCTCCGTCATTTCGTGGCCGACGTCACGGTCAACTACGCCGACGGGACGAGCCAGCACATCTATCAGGACCGCGCGACCGGCAGTCCGATCCGGCCGTTCACGAAGGAACAGTTCCAGGCGAAGCTCGACGAGCTGACAGAGGACGTCCTCGGCTCCGTGCGCGCCCACGAACTGTTCGCGTTGGTCGACCGGATGGATCGGACGACTCCCGTCGGCGCGCTGACAGGCCTGCTTCAGGTGGGCTGACCGCGTTTCGGAATGACGTCGGTGCCGGCGAGCCGATCCATCGTCAACGCCGAGACGTCGACCTGCGCGTCGCGGCCAAACTCGGCGATGCACATCTGGTAGAACTCCCGGGCCAGGTTGCCGAAGAAGAGAGGGACGCCGGAGTCGCTCCCAAGGTCGCAGGCGAGCTTCACGTCCTTGTGCATGAGCCCAAGCGTGAAGTTCACGTGCAGGTCCCCGTCCAGGATGCGCGGCGCGACGTGCTTCTCCATGAAGACGTTGCGCGCGCCGCCCGACAGCATGATCTCGGTGGCGCGGCGTGGGTCGACCCCGTTCTTGGCCGCGAGCGCAAGGGCCTCGAAGGACAGCAGGCGCTGGGCCGCCGACACCATGTTGTTGACCAGCTTGATCACCTGACCCGCACCCACATCTCCAGCGAGAAAGACGTTGGAGCTGATCTCGCGCAGGAGGGGTTCGGCGCGAGCAAATTGGCGCGGGGCCGCGCCGACCATGATGGCGATCGTTCCCGCTTCCGCTCCCTTGACGCCGCCGCTGACGGGAGCGTCAATCAGGTCGACACCGCGCGCGGCCAGATCCGCGGCCATGGCGCGCGTGGCGTTCGGGTCGCCCGTGGTCTGATCGATGACCATGGCGCCGGGCCGCAACGCGCCGACCAGACCGTCTGGCCCGAAGATCGCCTCGCGCACGTGCGTCGAGGTCGGGAGGCACAGCATCACCACGTCGCAGCGCGCGGCCATCTCGGCGGCGGAGACGCAAGGGACTCCTCCGTTCTCTGCGAGGCGCTTCACGGCGTCCGCCTCGCGGTCGTGGATCTGCAGCTCCCGGCGCTTCAGGAGAGCCCGCGCGAGCGCGCCGCCCATGGCGCCAAGGCCGATATAGCCGACCTCCATCGATATCTCCCCTCGGCCCGCCCTTGATTGAACGCCGCAATGGCGGCCGGCAGAATGGCCGAAGTTCGAGACTGAAACGAAACAAGGGGTCGGTCGAGCGGCCCCGGCCAAGGGGAGGATATCGATGCGGACGATCACGAAGCGGGAGGCCTTGACAGCGATCGGCGGAGCGGCCGCCGGCCTGGCGTTGAGCCGCGGAGCGCTGGCGCAGGACGCCGCCTGGCGCGAAGCGATCGCCAAGGCTCGCACCGAGGCGCGCGTGAACCTCTATTCGGTCGCCGTGCCGCAGCAGATGGAGAAGGCGATCGCGGCCTTCAACAAGAGCTTTCCGGAGATCCGCATCAGCCACACGCGGGGCGCGGCCGAACTGCCTCCCCGGATCGCGGCCGAGCGGCAGGCCGACCGCGACGGCGCGGACGTCTTCGTCTTCGCCGATCCTCCGTGGTTCACCCAGAACCGCGATTTCCTGGCCGAGCTCAAGGGGCCGTCCGCGGCCGGCTTCCCGGACGCCGGATGGCACATCAAGGGCCGGTCGGCGAACGTGGGCTTCGTGCCGTTCTCGATGCTGGTCTGGAACACCAGCTTCGTGAAGCAGCCCCTGTCCCACCATCGCGATCTGCTGAAGCCGGAATTCCGCGGCCGCGTCGGCACGCGCGACAGCGTCACGGCCGTGCTCGCCGGTTTCATGGATTTCATCGAGCGCGAGATCGGACCCGACTATTTTCCGGAGCTGGCGAAGCAGAAGCCGAAGTTCTATTCCTCGGGCGTGCCGCTCATCCAGGCGATCGCATCGGGGGAGGTCTGGGTCGGCAACGTCGGGTTCCCCGGCGCCCTGCGCGAGTTGAAGGAGCAGGGCGCACCGATCGCATGGGCGGTGCCCAAGCCGAAAGGCTTCGCCAATCCCTGGGTCGGCGGCGTGCTGACGACCTCGCGGCGGCCCAACGCGGCGCAAGTCTTTCTCGATTTCCTGATGTCGCGCGAAGGGCAGCTCGCCCTCAACGGCGATGAATCGTCGGCCAGCGCCTATCCTGACCTCAAGGGGGCGCTCAGCCTTGCCGATTGGGCGATCCTGGACACCGAACGCTTCACGCCTGAAGTCCGCGACGTATGGCGCAAGAAGTTCGACCAGTACTTCCGAGCAGGCTGATCGCGCTCAGCCGAAGGTGAGGACGACCCGTCCACGAAGGCCGCCGGCTTCGACGAGCCGGTTCGCTTCCGCCGCCTGCTCCATCGGCAGTCGGCGTGCGACCCGCGGCGTGAGCGCGCCTTCGGCCGCCAGCGTCGCCAAGCGCCGAAGCGCAGCCGTATCGGTCATGCGATCGGTGACGCCGACATAGCGCGATAGCAGGCGAGGGTCTTCATGGGCGTTCGCCTTGCGGACCCAGACCGCCACGCCGCCGTCGCGGACGAGCGATGCGGCTGCCGCGCCGAGCAGCGCGCAATCCACGAGCCCGTCCACACCCTGCGGCGCAAGATCTAGGAGAGCCGTCGCCATCGCATCGCCGCGCGGAAGGATCGATTCCGCGCCGAACGACATGAGAAGGGCCGCATCGTCGGCCTTGGCGTCGGCGAAGACGCGCAAGCCGGCATGACGCGCAAGCTGGATGACATAGCCGCCGAGCGCCCCCGCCCCGCCCGTCACAAGCACCGTCGAGCCTTTCGCCAGGCCAAGCGCTTCGATCGCCATGATCGCGGTCAGCCCGTTCATCGGCAGCGTCGCTGCTTCCGCTAGTTCGACGCCGCCAGGGATCGGAACCAGCGACGCAACGGGGGCGAGCACCTTCTCGGAATGAGCGCCGCCCGCTGGCCGTCTGGGGTTCACCACTCCCATGACGCGTGCGCCTATGGGTAGGCCTTCGACGCCCGGACCTACTGCTTCGATGGCGCCGGCGAAGTCCATCCCGGCGACATAGGGCGGTTTGATATCGGTCATCAGCGCGGCCTGCTTGCCCGCGCGCATGAGGATGTCCGTCGGGTTGACCGTCGCCGCCGCAACGCGCACGACGGCTTCGCCGGGACCGGGACGCGGAGCTTCACGCTCGATGATCTGGAGAACCTCCGGGCCTCCGAACGTCATGAATCCAACTGCCCGCATCGCGCGCCTCACGTCTTTCCGGTCATTCGTCGGTAGGCTTCGGCCCGCTGCGGGTCGACCTTCAGCGGACGATGATACGAGGCGTCGGACCTGTCCCGTCGCGCCGGGAAGCCGCCATTCATGAAGGCGCGCATCTCCTCCGACAAAAGCGCACGCGTCGAGGTGAAGGAGCTTAGGTCCTCCATGTCGGGACGCTCGTCCATCATGGCCCAATCCCGGAGGGTGACTCGCGCCGCGATCGCCCAGCGGTCGTCACGCCGTTCGAAGCGGTCGATGTAGCGCCCTCCGCCCATCGTGACCGTCTTGCCCTGTCGGTTCATCGAGACAAACAGGAAATAGGTCTCCGCATGGGCCGTGTCGCCATCGATCTCGCTGAGATGGTTGAGCATGTAGTGATCGTGCGACAGATGCGCGGCTTCATGCTGGCCGAGCGCCCAGTCGACGAATTCATCGGGGCTTCCCACGAACTTGCCGTGCTCGTCGAGCGCATCCGGATGAAACGCCGAGAGCACGAGCTCGCGGTCGAACCGGTCGACGCCCCGGCAGTAGCGGGCCACGCAATCGCGGATAGCCTCACGGTCCGCCAGTCGGCGGACGATCGAGCGGAGATCATCGTTCTCGGTATTCATCGTCAACCCTTCAGGGCGGCGGCCGCCGCCGCGACGGCCTGATCGATCCGGCCGGGTTCGACCGCGATCGCGACGCCGGCGCGTTCCAGCTGTAGTTTCAGGTAGGCGCGCGAGTCCTGGTCGCCGAAGCCCCGCGCCAGCGCTTCCGTCATTTCCTCACGCACCATGTTGCCGAAGCGGAGGGGCACGCCGAGCTCGCGCGCGAGGCCGGTCGCCAGCGTGACGTCCTTGTGCGCGAGCTTCAGCGCGAAGGCGGGCGGTTCGTACTTTCCAGGCAGGAACTGCTTCACGAGCATGTCGAGCGGCGTGGTCTTGCCGACGACGCCGAGCTTCCAGGCCTCCCACAGGTCGAGCGGATCCATCCCGGCCTTCACGCCGATGGAGAAGCCTTCCGCCATGGCCATCAGCACGAGATAACCCATCAGGTTATGCCCGAGCTTCGTCACCGTTCCGGCGCCCGCAGCGCCGACGTGGCGGGGATTCTTGGCGATCGCCGACAGCGCAGGAAGAGCTCTGGCGTAGTCGTCCTTCGACCCTCCCGCCCAGATGACGAGGTCGCGCGAGGCCGCGCCAGCCGGTCCGCCGCTGACCGGCGCGTCGAGGAAGGCGCCATTGCGGTCGGCCATGGCCTCATGAACGCGACGCACGGTCGCGAGCGCATTGGTCGACAGGTCGACGAGCAGGAGTCCCGGCTTCGCGCTCTCGATGACGCCGCCCGCGCCGAACACCGCGTCCTCGACCTCCGGCGGGCCCGGCAGAGAGAGGAAGAGCAGATCGGCTTCCGACGCCAGGCCGCCGAGCGAGGCGGCCCGAGACGCGCCGGCCTCGACGAGCGGCGCCATGGCCCCTTCGACCCGATCGAATACGGACACCCTCGCTGCGCCGCATCCCCGCTGCAGGTTGAGCGCCATCCCGGCACCCATCCGGCCCAGGCCCACGAAACCGACGTGCATGTTGGGGAGGATCGTCACTTGCGGAAGATGGCGTCGAACTTGCGCCGCCACTCGTCGACCACGGCGGCCGGATACTTTTCCGCCTCGAGCAGCTTGTAATCCGCAAGGTTGAACGTGCCCGGCAGGCCCGGCAGCACGCTGGCGCAGGAGTTCTCGCCGCAGAGCGCGGTCTGACCTTCCGGCGTCAGCGTGAAATCAACGAAGAGGCGCGCAGCGTTCGGCCGCTTCGAGTGGCTCAGGACGGCGGCCACCCAGGGATTGGCGAATCCGTAAGGCTTTGCCGTCGTCCAGGCGATGGGAGCGCCTTGCGCCTTCAGATCATTGAGCACGCCGGGCAGACCAACATTGGCTACCCAGACCTCGCCGGACGCGACCGCCTGGTTGAGCGGCACGCCAGAGGCGTAGAACTTGGGGTTCTGTTTGGCGAGAGCCGCGAGATGTTCAGGCCCGACCTCCCGCTCGAGGAACTCGAGGAAGCCCGAGAGGACGGCGTCGCGCCCCTCGCGTGTCCCGACGCGGCCGCGGAATTCGGGGCGAAGCAGATCGTCGTAGTGCGTCAGCGGCTGCTTCACGAAATTCGTGTTCCAGACGAGCATGCCGAAAGGATTGTGCGCGACATAGGCCGCCTTGTTGGAAACGCGCCAGCCGTTCTGCGGGAAGGCCTGTGCCGCAGGGGAGTCGAGCGGGAGCAGGATCTCGGCGTTCGCATCGAACCACAGGGGATCGTAAAAGATGAACGCGTCGCCGCCGTCCGTGTTGGTTTCGCGCTCCGTCGCGATCCGGGCCGGCATCTCGCTGACGCCGCGCGTATGGACGACCCGAATGCCCGGATGCTTCCTGTTGAAGGCCGCGATCAGGCGCTCGATCTGCTGCGGCACGGCTGCCGAGTAGAGATTGACCCGCGCTTCGACGCGCGCCTTTTCAGCCACCTCGCGCCAGCCCGCCGGCTCCGTCTGTGCGGACGATGGCCCGGCAAGCAGGCCGAAGCCAAGCGCCAAACAGGCGGCGCGGCGCGTCAACTGGCCGGAGCCGTCGCAGTGGTTCGCATCGGGTTTCATCACTGCATCCTCCGTTATGGCCGGCTGGCGCTCCGCCGCAGTCGGCTAGCTGCGGGCCGAGGCGAGCGGCATGGCTGGTTCTTTGTCGCCGTTCGGCGTGCGCCTGTCTTCCAGCGATCTACGCATTGCGCTTTTCGCATCGCAAGCGAGGCCTCCGCTTTCTGAGACAGGGTATCGGAACCGCCTTGCGCCCTCCGCGCGCCGCGGATCCTTCAGCCTAATGATGGTATTCGAGAGGGACCGAATCCAACGGCGAAAGCGGCGATAACGATGCCGGGATCGGCAGAGGATGCGTTGCCCGATTTGGTGGATTTCGTCGTCGTCGGTGCTGGTTCTGCGGGCTGCGTGCTCGCCGCACGGTTGGCGGATGCCGGCCAAACCGTATGTGTTCTGGAAGCAGGCGGTGCGGATCGCCACCCGCTGATCCGCATTCCGGCCGGCTACATCCGCAACGTCTTCAATCCTAAACTGACCTGGGGCTTCATCAGCGCGCCCGTGGCCGGCGCGGACGGTCGAGAGCTGCCCTTGCCGCAGGGGCGCGTCGTCGGCGGCTCTAGCGCCATCAACGGCATGATCTACAATCGCGGCCAGCCGTCGGACTATGACGGATGGGCGCAGCGCGGGGCGAGGGGCTGGTCCTACGAGGAGGTTCTGCCCTACTTCAGGCGCTCCGAGCGGCGGCTTGGCGAGGCGGACCAACGCTACCGAGGGACGAACGGTCCGCTCGTCGTGTCCGACCTTGATTTCAACGATCCGCTCTGCGCGCTCTTCATTCAGGCAGCCGAAGGCCTCGGCGCACCCCTGGTCGCCGACTACAACGCCGCCGCTCAGGACGGCGTCGGCCCCTTCCAGTTCACCATCGATCCTACCGGCGGCCGCGCTCTCCGCGCCAGCGCCGCGCATGCCTTCCTGCATCCCGCCCTGAAGCAGGGCCGCATCGAACTCGTCCATGGCGCGTGGGCGGAGCGGATCATCGTCGAGGACGGGCAGGCCGTCGGCGTGCGCTACCGGAGAGGCGGTCCCCGGGGGCCCGTCGCCGAAGTCAGGGCGCGGGGGGAGGTGATCCTCTCCTGCGGCGCGCTCAATACGCCGCGCCTGCTGCAACTGTCCGGCATCGGCGACGGCGGCTTGGTGCAGAGGCTGGGCGTGCCGCTCGTGAGCCACGTGCCCGGCGTCGGCGAGAACCTGTCGGACCATTTCCAGGTGCGGGTGTCCGCGCGCCTTGCGGGGATCGCCACGCTGAACGAACGGGCGCGCATGCCGCGTCTCGTGGTCGAGGTCCTCCGTTGGCTGACCGGACGGCCAAGCCTGCTCGCCCTCGGGCCCGTTCCGATGCGCCTGTTCCACCGGTCCGACCCCGCGCTCGAGGTCCCGGACATCCAGATGTCGTTCACGCCCGCGAGCTTCCGCGCCGGGACGACGGGCCTTCTGGACGTCTATCCCGGCATGACGATCGGCGGCTACCGCCAGCGTCCGGACAGCCGGGGCTACGTCAGGGCTGCGTCGCCGGACATCGCCGTGCCGCCGACCATCCAGCCCAACTACCTCGATGCGCGCGCCGACCGGAGCGCCATCGTCGAGGTGGTGCGAATGGCTCGTCGCCTCATGGCCGCGCCCGCCTTCGCGCCGCATTTCGTCCAGGAGACCTTTCCCGGCGCGGCGGTCGGCGACGACGATGAGGCCATCCTCGCCTTCTGCCGCGCGGCGGGCGGCACGGCGTTCCACCCCACCGGGACGGCGCGGATGGGGCGCGACGACGATCGGCTCGCCGTCGTGGACCCCGCGCTCCGCGTCCGCGGCGTGGGCCGGCTGCGCGTCGCCGACGCATCGGTGATGCCGACGCCTGTTTCCGGCAATACGAACGCCCCGACGATGATGATCGGAGAGAAGGCGGCCGACCTCGTCCTCTCCGCTATGGGGCCAGACCGCTGAACGGACATGTCGGCGACCGAAGCCAGGTATCGGCTTTCCCTGTGGATGCCGATCGAAGGCGACGCACTGCTTGATGCGGCGCGCCCACGGACGGAAGATGGATGCTGATGGCGACGCTTATGGGCGACGCACGCTCTCCGGGAGATTTCTTCGTGGATTATGCTGCGCCACGCACAGTGGACGAGGCCATCCGCCTCCTGATCGATGCCGGACGGTCGGCGAGCCGGGTTCTGGCCGGCGGAACGGATCTCATCGTCCAGATGGGCGCCGGTCTTCGTCGGCCCGACAGGATCGTCGACATCAAGAACATCGCCGAGCTGAAGGAGATCGTCGAGCAGGACGGCGGCTTCCGTATCGGCGCGGCGGTTCCGGGGGCGACGATCGCAGAACATGCGGGACTTCGCGCCAAGTGGCCCGGCGTCGTCGAAGCGATCGAATTGATTGGTTCGATGCAGGTTCAGAGCCGCGCCACGCCCGTCGGCAATCTCTGCAACGCGTCCCCGGCGGCAGACAGCGTGCCGGCGATGATCGCGGCCGGAGCAACCGCGACGGTCGTCGGGCCGAACGGCCGACGGGACATGCCCATCGAGCTGATACCCGTCGCGCCCGGCCGGACCTCGCTTCTCCCGGCCGAATTCATCGCCTCCATCAATCTGCCAAGGCGTCCGCCACGCTCGGGCGACGCCTATGTGAGGTTCACGCCGAGAACCGAAATGGACATCGCCGTTGTCGGCGTTGGCGTCAGCCTTTCGCTCGATCCGACCGGCCGCTGCTCGGCCGCACGCGTCGCGATCGGCGCAGTCGCGCCTACGGCGTTGCTGGTGGATGAAGCGGCGGCCGCGCTGATCGGCTCATCGTTCGAGGAAGCCGCGCTCGACCGAGCGGCCGCGGCGGTCCGAGCGGCCTGCCGGCCCATCGATGACAAGCGGGGCACGGCCGCCTTCAGGATCCGCATCTCGGGTGTCATGTTCAAGCGGGCCGTGGCGGCAGCGTTCGCCAGAGCTCGGGGCTAGGGAACGGGCGATGGCAAAGCTTCATGTCAGCACACGCGTGAACGGCGTCGAGATGGAGTTTCTCGCACGGCCGGAACAGACGCTCCTCTCCGCTCTGCGGGACGAGCTGCATCTCACCGGCACGAAGGAAGGCTGCGGCTCAGGCGACTGCGGCGCCTGCTCCATCGAGATTGACGGCCGCGTAGCCTGCGCCTGCCTCATGCTGGCTGCTGAAGCCGAGGGAAAGTCCATCGGCACCATCGAGGGCGTCGCTCGAGGCGAAAATCTCCACCCCTTGCAAAAAGCCTTTCTGGAGGAAGCCGCATTGCAGTGCGGCTACTGCACGCCAGGCATGATAGTGGCCGGCAAGAACTTGCTGGAGCGCAATCCCGACCCAACCGAAACGGAAATCCGCTTCTGGCTCGCTGGCAACCTCTGCCGATGCACGGGTTACGACAAAATTATTCGGGCGGTGCAATCCGCTGCAGCGATCATGCGCAAACCTGCCTGAAGAAAGGGCAAAGGCGACTGATATTGCCTTGAGCCCTTTCATCGAGGTTGCCACTCTGCGTCATTCTTATGCAATGGCTTGACTCGCTGTGCCATAGGTATAGCCTATGACAACGACCGAGCCGATGCAGGGAAGAGGCGCGTCCGTGGACAAGCACCAGCCGCCGATCGATTTCAAGCAGCTCGCGTATTTCGTGGCGCTGGCCGAGCATGGCACCATTTCTTCGGCGGCCAATGCGCTGAATATGGCGCAGCCCTCCCTTTCGGAGAACATCGCCAAACTCGAGAAACGCCTCGACGTGCAGCTTGCGATTAGGGGCGTGCGCGGCGTTCACCTGACCGAGGCGGGCGTCGCGCTGGCGCAGCGGGGTCGGGAGGTGCTGCATAGCGTCGACATGCTCGTCGAGGAACTTCGTCAGATCAGCGGCGCGCCAAGAGGGCGGGTATCGGTCGGGATCCCGCCGTCGCTCAGCATTTTCTTGTCGGTTCCGTTGCTGGAGACGATCCACAGCGAGCAACCCGAAATCAGGCTGCATATCGCCGAGGCCATGTCCGGCGACGTGCTGGATTGGGTGACGTCCGAGCGCGTCGATTTCGGATGCGCCTATGAACTGTCCGACAACGCTTCCTTCTCCTGCGAGCCACTCCTGACCGAAGAGCTCTTCCTGGTGACGGCGCCGGACAATTGGGAGGGCGAGATCGGTCCCGACGGCGTCGCCGTGGAACCGATCCACGCGAACCGCCTGCAGGAACTGCCGCTCGTGCTGACCAGCGGCACGCATGGCGCGCGGAAGATGCAGGAAAAGTTCGCGCGATCCATCGGAATCGACCTCAACGTCGTCGCGGAGATCGACTCGCTGCCGCATATCGTCGAGATGGTCGGCCGCGCCAGCGCCTACACGCTTCTCTCCCACGGCGCGGTCCTCAACCAGGTCGCCGCCGGCACGATGGCCCTTGTCCGGATCGACGAGCCCACCATGCGGCGCACCGCGTATATCGTGCGGAAGCGCTCTCGGGCCGTCTCGCGCGCAAGCCTTGTCGTCGAAGCCTGCGTCAAGGCCATCGTCCAGGAGATGGTCGAGCGATACAAGCTCAAGGCTTTGCTGCCGAGCCCAAGGCACGGTCCCGCGCTCGAGCCTGCGGCAGGCTGATGGTCGCTCGCCCGCAGGCTCCTTTGGCCGGGGCAGTTCCGGCCTATGACCACCGCGATCACGATCTGCACGCGCGCATGGAGGCTCGCGCGGTCCTATGCTGTCCAAACGACAGCCTGCTTCGGTCCAGCCCGTTCACCGACGGGAACTGAGACCATTCATCCGTCAGGGCTGAGGGGGACGGTCATGAAGGGATTGCAAGGGCGAGTCTATCTCGTCACCGGCGGCGGCAGCGGTATCGGCGCCGCGACCATACGTCGCTTGCTGGACGAGGGCGCCAACGTGATGGCCGTCGACCTTGATCGAGCGAAAGCACAGGCCATCGTGACCGCCCTTGGCATCCCTTCCGACCGTGCTCGTGCCGCTGGCGTCGACGTATCCGACGCCGCAGCCGTGGCGGCGCTGATCGACGAAGTCGTCGCCGCCTTCGGATCGCTCGACGGCGCGGTCAACAGCGCCGGCGTGCGTGGCGTCGGCTCCATCCTCGACACCGAGCGCTCGACCTGGGATCTGAACATGAATGTCAATCTCGCCGGCACGTTCAACGTGTGCCAGGCGTTCTGCCGCCATGCCAAAGCGAGCAGTCGCGGCGGAGCCATCGTCAACATCTCCTCGCAGGCCGGCGTCGAGGCCGTTCCCAATCGACTGGCCTACGTCGCCTCGAAGCACGGAGTCGTGGGTCTGACCCGCTCCATCGCGATCGAGATGGCGACCTCGGGCGTGCGCGCCAACGTCATCGCCCCCGGCATGATCCGGACGCCGATGACGGACGGGATGTTTCAGGATGCGGCCAATGTCGAGCGCATCCGCAAGGCGCATCCGATCGGCCGCGAGGGACAGCCCGAGGAGATCGCCTCCGTCGCTGCCTTCCTCCTGTCCGACGACGCCAGCTTCGTCACCGGTGCCGTCATCAACGCTGACGGAGGGCTGACCGCCGGCGCGGGCTCGTTCTAGCCGTCCTGTCCGGAGCGAGGCCATGCAGCCCTTCGAGCTCTTCGCGATCCGATATGCCCGCAACGGGCCGCGCACGCGGGCGCAGAACATCCTGGGCGGCGATCCGCATGAAGCGGGCTGCGGGCTCGATTTCTACGTCTGGGTCGCAAAGCGCGCGGACAGGACATTCCTGATCGATACCGGCATGGGCGAAGAGACGGCGCAGCGGCGCGGCGACCAGCTCCTGCGCGCCCCGGCCGACGCGATCCGCCTGCTGGACCTTGATCCGGAGCGGCTGGATGACGTTATCCTCACCCACATCCACTACGATCATGCTGGACGGCTCGATCGCTACCCCCGCGCACGCCTGCACCTGCAGGAAGCCGAGATGCACTATGCAACCGGCCGCTGCATGTGCCACGCGCCCCTGCGACGCGGCTACGAAGTCGAGGATGTCGTTCATCTCGTCCGCTGCGTGCACGCAGGTCGGGTCGCCTTTCACGATGGTCACAGCGAGATCGTCCCGGGCATCGAGGTTTCCCGCATCGGCGGACACACCGCCGGCCAGCAGGCGGTCCGCGTCTGGACGCGGAGGGGCTGGGTCGTTCTCGCCTCGGATGCGTCTCACCTCTACGTCAACATGACGACGGCTTCGCCGTTCCCATCCATCTACCGCACCGACGAGATGATGGATGGCTTCAGAACGCTCTTCCGACTGGCGGAAGGCTCTTGGGATCACGTCATACCAGGCCATGATCCCGAAGTGATGGCCCTTTATTCCGCGCCGTCGGCTGCGCTGGACGGCATCGTGGCGCGCCTGGATGAGCCGCCGCGCCGGGCTGGCCGAACCGTGGTTCCCTGACCACGCCTTGAGGGATCAAAGGCGCGGGTGAATGGCTCGTCTGCCGTCTGCCGACTAATCTCGTCTTGGACACTTGCGTGACGCGGCAATCTCGAGGACTGGCGGCATGAACGACTTCGCTCTCCTGGACGGCAAGACGATGCGGAAGCCGCATGCCGGAACGCGTCCTGTGCGGCCGGACGGCGTTCCCAAGGTCACGGGCGCGGCAAGGTACGGCGCCGATTATGCGCCGCCCGGCCTGATCGTCGGCAAGATCCTGCGCAGCCCCCACGCCCACGCGCGGATCAGGTCGATCGATGCGAGGCAAGCCAAGGCGTTAAACGGCGTGCATGCAGTCGTCACCGGAGCGGACTTCCCGGAGTTCCCGTTCGCCTATCTCGGCATCGAGCGGCTCGAGAAGAACGCATGGCACGACGTCCGCAACATCATGGCCAAAGAGAAGGCCTATTATCACGGCCAGCCGATCGCCGCCGTGGCCGCGCGCGACGAGGCCACCGCCAAGGCGGCGCTTGCTCTGATCGAGGTCGAGTACGAACCGCTTCCATCCGCCACGACGCTCGAGGAGGCGATCGCCGAGGATGCGCCGCTTGTGCACGAGGACATGCACACGCGCAACGTCGAGCCGAAGCGCCTGTCGAATGTCGCGAGGCGCTGGGAAGCGTCGCTCGGCGATTTCAGCGCCGGCATCAATGAGGCGGACGTCGTGGTGGAGCTCACCTTCGACACCGCGCCGGTCCATCAGGGCTATATCGAGCCGCACGCCTGCGTGGCCGAATATGCGCTGGACGGCCAATCCCATCTCTGGGTGTCGAGCCAGGGCCATTTCACGATGCGGGAGCTGACCGCGAAGTTCGCGGGCATGTCCGCCGGCGACATCCGCGTGACGGCGGCGGAGATCGGAGGCGGGTTCGGCGGCAAGACGAAGGTCTATCTCGAACCCGTGGCGATGGTGCTTTCCCGCAAGAGCGGTCGGCCGGTCAAGATGACGATGACGCGCGACGAGGTCTTTCGCGCCACGGGGCCGGGCTCCGACACGAAGACCCGGGTCAAGGTCGGCGCCATGAAGGACGGCACGATCGTCGCTGCGGAGATCGAGGCCTGGTACAATTCCGGGGCTTTCCCCGGCTCGCCGTTCATCAACGGCTGCCTCTGCGCCTTCGCGCAGTATCGCATCCCAAACCAGCATGCGGTCGGCTACGACGTGGTCTCGAACCGCGCGATGACGGCCGCCTACCGCGCGCCGGGCTCGCCGCAGTCGAATTTCGCCGTCGAGAGCGTGCTCGACGTGATCGCGAAGAAGCTGGCGATCGATCCGATCGATCTTCGGCTGAAGAACGCCATCCGGAAGGGCGATGCGATGATCGGCAACCGGACGATGAGCCATGAGGGCTTCTCGACCTTGCTGGAGTCGCTGAAGGCCCATCCGGACTATCAGCGCCCGCTCGGCCCCAACCAGGGCCGCGGCGTGGCGGCGGGCTTCTGGCACAACGGCGGCGGCCATTCGGGCGCCACCGTCTTCGTCAACGCGGACGGCATCGTCGCGATCGCGACCAGCAGTCCGGATATCGGCGGCAGCCGAGCCTCCATGGCGATCATGGCCGCCGACACGCTCGGCATACCCTACGAGCGTGTACGCTCGGAGATCCACGACACGGCGTCGGTCCCCTATGGCGATCTCACCGGCGGCAGCCGCGTCACCTTCGCAACTGGCAAGGCTGTCGTGAGCGCCTGTCGCTCCGTCATCCAGCAGCTCAAGGCGCGCGCCGCCGCGATCTGGGGCGTCGACGTCGAGGGCGTGGAATGGATCGACGGCGAGGCTCGGCCGTCGTCCAGCAACGTCGGGGAATTCGAACCGCTGACGCTCGCCCAGCTCGCGGCGCGCGCCGGAGAGACGGGAGGGCATTTCGGCGCCTCGCATGGCGAGAGCATGACCGGCCATGCGCCCGGCCTTTCCGCGATGTTCTGCGACGTCGAGATCGATCCGGACACCGGCGCGGTGACGATCGTCAATTTCGTCGCGGCGCAGGACGCAGGCCGCGCCATCCATCCCGCCTATGTCGAGGGCCAGATCCAGGGTGCGGTCGCCCAGGGCATCGGATGGGCTCTGAACGAGGGATACGTCTATGGTCGGGACGGCGTGCTTCAGAACGCCGGCTGGCTCGACTACCGGATGCCGGTGGCGTCAGACCTTCCCATGCTCAAAACCATCATCGTCGAGGTGCCGAACCCTGATCATCCGTTCGGCGTCAAAGGCGTCGCGGAGGCGGGCATGGTGTCGGCCATGGGCTGCGTCGCAAACGCGATCGCAGCGGCCTCCGGTCGTCGAATAACCTCTCTTCCGATCAATCCGCCCAAACTGCTCGAAGCGCTCGACGCCCGTGACCCTGAACTCTGACGGCGAGGCCCTTCCATGAGGATGAGGTTCGAGGATCAGGTCATGGTCGTCACCGGCGCGGCGCGCGGCATCGGGTTCACGACGGCGGCCATGGCCGCGGAGGAAGGTGCGCAGGTCGTGATCTGCGACCTTTCCCAAGAGGCGGTCGATGCGGCGGCGGCGAAGATTCGCGAGGCGGGCGGCTCGGCGATGGCGATCGCCGGCGACGTCAGCTGCCAGGGAGACGTCAGGCGCGGCGTCGATGCGATCATGGCGGCGCTGGGCCGGATCGATGTGCTGGTCAACAACGCGGCGATCAACACCCATCATCCGACGGCGACGATGCCGGAAGCGATCTGGCAGCGGGAACTGGCTGTGTGTCTGACGGGACCATTTCTCTGGTCGCAGGCGGTGGGCGTCGCCTCGATGATCCCGCGTCGGAAGGGAGCGATCGTCAACATCGGCTCCGGCGCGGCGCTCGCCGGCCTGCCGAACTGCGCCGCCTACGTTGCCGCCAAGCATGGCGTCGTGGGCCTCACGAAGTCGCTCGCCGTGGATTGGGGACAGCACAACATCCGCGTGAACTGCGTATGTCCGGGCCTGACCTTCACCGAGCTGGCGAAGGCGGCCGCACGGAAGGACCCCGAGATGATCCGGCAGCGTGAACTGCGCATTCCCCTTGGCCGCGGGGCCGAGCCCGAAGATGTCGCGCGGTCGATTCTGTTCCTCGGCTCGTCCGAGGCCGACGCCATCAGCGGCGTCGCGCTCGGCGTCGACGGCGGGACGCTGGCGATGTCGTCAGGCTACTCTGCGCCCCGCGGCGGCTGACTCCGTCAGCTTCATGGCAGGATAAGCTTGGCCTTGTCGACGTTCTCAAGCCCCTGCAGCTGCGGGTTGCCCAGCTTCACGAAGCCGATCTCGCGCGCCATGCCTTCCGCCGTCGGCGGCAGCGCCGCGAAGCCGGAGGCCTCGGACTCGAAGAGCACGTCGATCATGCCTCTGTCGATCGCCGGGAAAAGCGTGCCGATCGCAGCCTTCACCTCGGCGGGACGCTGACGGACGGCTTCGGCGAAATCGGCAAAGACGGCGCGGACCCGCCGGATCACATCCGGGTTGGCCTCACCGAAGCCGCGCGTCGTGTTGAGGGTCGCGGCATAGGCCGTCGAGCACCCTTCCGGAAACTCGCCCTTGGGTCCACGCACCCACATCGCGCCGGAGCCGCTCATGACGGCGACGCCGTAGAAGGGAGCGCTCGCCATATAGCCCTGGATCGCGCCGGCTTCGAGCGCGGCGGGCATCGCCTGCTGCGCCATGTGCGTCAGGCGCGGCTTTGCCCCCACGGTCGCGGCCGCGCAATTGAGCCCCAGCGTAAAGTTCGAGATTGGGCTCGGCGTTGCGATGAGGAGGCCTTGGACAGCCTTCAGCCTGTCGCTCGTCGCCGCGGACGCTGCGACGCCCGTCTGCTCCGCCGCCTTCTTCGACAGTATGAGGACCGGGCTGTAGCCGCCGTAGATCGTCGCGGCGGCGACGAGCGCCTGGCCGCGGGTCTGGGCGATGATGATGTCGGAAGGCGCCATCACCGCGAAATCGACCGAACCCGCGATGAGCGCCGCCGTCACGGTCGCCGAATCGTCGAGCTGCGTGATGCGCGGCTCGAGCCCATGCTTGGCGAAAAGGCCCATCTGGTTGGCGATGCGCGGAGCGGATGTCGGCAGGCTCGGCGAGGCCAGGCCAATGGTCACCTTGCGCGCTTCCTGGGCCGGCACGCCACTCGACAGAAGAGCGAGGGCGGCCGTCAACGTCATCAGGCGGCTCAGGATGGACATGCGCTCGCTCCCTGCAGAGGCGTCATTCAACGCGCCGCCTTTTTCGACATGGTCAGGCATTCAACCGTCGTTACGGACGGCTGCATACACGGCGCGGGCCTTCCGCCCCCATAGGCCCACACGCCGCGCCTTCAGGCGGCTAGCATCTCCATCACCTCCGCCATATCGGCGTGCTTCTCGAGAGACATGATCGCTTCGATGGCGGCCTCCGTCCGGTGGCCCGGAAGAACACCGTCCGCGCAGATGCGGAACTTCTCGGCGAGGCCGTCGGCGGTGGGGCGATAGGCGTCAACGCCCATGGACAGCCATTGCGCGTAGTCGACGGACTTCTCGAACAGCGCGCCTCTTGCACGAACCAGCACGCGGGCGGGCCGGTGGCTCAGGTAGGGGCGGCCCTCCACTTCGATATCTTGCCGGCGCAATTCCTCCGATCGCGGGTTCGTCTCATGCCTGACCTTCTTCATGAAGGCGCGGATGCGGGGATCGTGGATCAAGCTCTCAGCCTGCCAGCCGGGGCCGCGCGGAATGCGATGCGCCGCGACCGACAGGATGAAGGGGCCGCTGGCGGCTGCTTCGACATGGTCCTGCGGATCCGTCGTGACATACTTCTCGATGCTGGCGAAGGTTTCGATCTGATAGACGACCTCCTCAATTTCCTCGGGTTGGAGACGGTGCTCGTCGATCAGCGCCGTGAAGGCGTCGAGGGGAGATTGGTAGAAGCCGCAGGTCGGCCAGAATTTGTATCCGGCATTGAGGAAGACCCAGCTCTCGCCCAGTCCATCGGTGATCTTCGACGGATCCCACGACGGAGCGCCGTTCATCGCCCAGAAGCCGCGCTCCGTCTCCAGGAACGACGTGTCGCCTCTGTATCCCATCTCGGCGAGATGTGCCGTGGTCACGCCGCCTTGAGCGATCCAACCGGAGGGCGCGAACTTCGCGTAGCCGACCTCCTTCGTGTAGTTGTACTTCACGTGGCTCGGCACTGGCGCGAAATAGCCGCCCAGGCCCAGCGCGTGCTGCATCCGGTCGGCATCGAGCCCGAGGACATGCGCGGCGCTCGCCGTCGCGCCGATCTGGTTGGAACTGATTCCCCAGACGCGCAGGGGGAAACCTCCCGGCTCGGCGCGCAAGCCGCCGAGCGACGTTCCGACGCGCCCCGCGACCTCCATCCCGAGAACGACTGCGGCGATCAAGTCCTTGCCCGTCCGGTGGCCGGACTCCGCCAAGGCCATTGCAGACGGCATGATG
>JAESGM010000227.1_pt1 | contig 99526 bp, 82 predicted proteins | sample 9269721 | NCBI WGS metagenome assembly JAESGM01 (sample SAMN15720920, study PRJNA650825) | algae metagenome | isolation source: Komarekiella atlantica HA4396-MV6 and co-occurring heterotrophs from... | place: USA: Theobald House, Kauai, HI | collected 2009-07-29 | reverse complement strand
TGTTTTCTCAGTAGTTCATGTAATTCTTCTGCTGACTCAAATATTTTTACTTTTGTGACTCCAGTCATAAATGTCTGCTCATATTTATTCCTTATTTATCTTTATCATTTTTTTAGTGAAATGGTATAAGATGTGCTTCAGCGTGAAAAGTAGAGAAATCTAAAGAAATATTAATAACTTCATAGTTATACAAATATTAATAGTTAAATAATTTTAGAGGAAAGAAAAATAGCTGAGATCTGTATTAGCAGTGATACTTGCTGGATGGCGTAATACAGATCTGCTCTACACCCAGAATAACAATCTTTTAACTCTGGCATTGACTGTGAACTGGCAAGCATCCTGAGTCGATGACTGATTAGAAACCTTGCGCTTGAATATGAAGGAAGCAACTTAATGGTTTTTCTACTACCTGGTGTCAAATTTGATTTGGATATGATCAAAAAGTATGACACTCGCGCACCCAGATACACCAGTTATCCACCCGCTACAGAGTTAAACGAAACATTTACCCAAACTGATTTTAAAGCTGCGATCGCCGCATCGAATCAACGCAAATCTCCACTTTCTTTGTATTTTCATATACCTTTTTGCCAAAGTGCTTGCTATTTCTGTGGCTGTAACACGGTAATTTCTAACAACAAAAAGATTGCCAAACCTTACGTGGAGCATTTAGTTCAAGAAATTAAGAACACCTCAGCTTTAATCGACCAACAAAGAAAAGTGCTTCAAATTCACTGGGGAGGCGGTACTCCAAATTACTTAGAACGTGACCAAGTAGAATTATTGTGGAAAAACATTAATCGCTACTTTAACATTGATTCACAAGCAGAGGTTTCAATTGAAATTAATCCTCGCTATATCGATAAAAACTACATTTTTTTTCTCAGACAGATTGGGTTTAACCGTATTAGTTTTGGCATCCAAGATTTTAATCGTCAAGTTCAAGTTGCGGTGAATCGCGTCCAGCCTGAAGAAATGTTGTTTGATGTCATGAGTTGGATCAAAGAAGCTAAATTTGAAAGTGTGAACGTAGATCTAATTTATGGTCTACCCTATCAAACTCGTGAAACATTTCGGGAAACAGTGAAAAAAACTATTGAATTAGATCCTGACCGAATTGTCGTCTTTAACTTTGCTTATGTACCTTGGTTGAAACCGACGCAAAAAAATATTCCTCAAGAGGCTTTACCAGTATCGCAAGAAAAGTTAGAAATTTTAAAAATGACCATTGAGGAACTAACGAGAAACCAATATCTATTTATTGGTATGGATCATTTTGCTAAGACTAATGATGAACTAGCGATCGCTCAACGTAATGGTACTCTTAAGCGTAATTTCCAGGGATACACTACCCACACTGAAACAGAACTTTTTGGTTTTGGTGCTACCTCAATCAGTATGTTAGAAGACGCTTATGCCCAAAATCACAAAGAATTAAAGCATTACTATCAGGCAATGGCAGCAAGTGTTTTACCAATTAGCAAAGGCATCAAGCTGACTCAGGATGATATGATCAGACGGGATGCGATCATGTACATCATGTCTCACTTTCAGATTAATAAAGAAGACATTGAAAATAAACATCATATTAGCTTTGATGAATATTTTTCTGAGGAAATAGAAGCATTAAAGTCGCTAGAAGCAGATGGCTTAGTTAATTTATCAAAAAGCTACATTCAAATCACAGACATTGGCAGATTATTAGTAAGAAATATTGCTGTAATATTTGATAACCATACTAAAATGCAAGAAACAACTTTCTCTCGTGCAATTTGATACTATTTCTCTAAATACTAGTTATATGTCAGCGGCTCAATTGCTTGAAAACTTGCTTTAGTCGTTAATACTATCTTCTCACGACAGAAAGAAGTTGTAGTGGGCAAGAAGTTTTTGCAAAATTTTATTTATAAAATGTATTTCTAAAGAGGGATAACAAGATTCCCAACTTCTTCAATAAGTCGGGAATCTCTTTTCTTTAAGAAATCGGAAATTTAAACAAACTATAACTATAACTTTTGGATTTAGAATTTACCTCATGTGGTAGAAACTAATGTAAAGAAGGATTGATAGCTTATATACAGGGTGAGCAGTTAAAGGAAATTATGAACATCATTGTTTGGGTAGCATTAGGACTTTTAGCTGGTGCGATCGCCAATGCTGTTTACCCTGGTTATCAAGGTGGTGAAATTTTATCCACAATAATTTTGGGTATTATTGGTGCTTTTATTGGCGGAAGTCTGTTGACACTACTGCAAACAGGAACCCTACAATTGACGGCAGCTGGTGCTGGTTTAAGTATTACTGGTATTTTAGTTGCTGTGCTCGGTGCAATTATTGTTATATACCTATGGGTATTACTGAGAAGAAGTAGTAATACCTAAATACTTATTACCAGTTGCTAACTATTAACTGAAGTGTGTTTAATTAAATCTTTTAGTTCACCAGTCTTAAAAAATCTAAAATCTGTAATTAGGTAGACGAGACTGAAAAAATACTAAAAGATAATAACTTAGCTGATCCATTCTGTCACACCACATTATTTTTGGAAAGGGAAAAGTATGTTTTTTCACAGAAAAGAGCCTATTCATGCAGTCAAAATAGGTGAACCAAATCCTCGTTTTGCTCAACTGCTTTTAGAGCAATTCGGCGGAGCTACTGGAGAACTTAGTGCGGCTCTACAATATTGGGTACAATCCTTTCATGTCGAGAATGCTGGCATTAAGGACATGCTTCAAGATATAGCTATCGAAGAATTTGGACATCTAGAAATGGTTGGCAAACTCATCGAGGCTCATACCAAAAATACGGATCAAACAGAGGCTTATAAAAGTACTCTTTTCGCAATAAGAGGTATAGGCCCTCACTTTCTAGATAGTCAAGGTAATGCTTGGACTGCAAATTACTTGAATGAAGGTGGAGATGTCGTGCGTGATTTGAGAGCTAATATTGCTGCTGAAGCTGGCGCTCGTCAAACTTACGAAGAATTGATCAAGCTGTCTACTGATCAAGAAACCAAAGAGGCTTTAGTTCATCTGTTAACACGAGAAATTTCTCATACCCAGATGTTTATGAAAGCTTTGGATTCACTGGGTAAGTTGACAGATCCATTCTTTGGTAACGTTAAACCTGACGAAACTGTTGCTCTGTACTATAATCTATCTTCCTATGGAAATGGAAATGGTAAGGATGAGCGTGGCCCTTGGAATTCTGAGCCAACATTTGAGTACATTGCTAACCCTTCAGAAAGTAGCTCTTGATTCAATAGGTTTCAGTAAGAATGTAATTTGATTTAAGGTAAGAGATACCTTTAGTACATTCTTAGTTGAAATTCCCAAACTTATGGTGAGTATTACTCACCATAAGTTTGAAATGGTTAGACATGTTATTTACTTGATTAAAGTTTTATTTGTTTATTTTATAATTATGCCTAAATTGACAGTATGTGTTTTTAATTTCAAAAAATAAATGATTGATAATATACGTTGAGTTAGATTTTTATTGTCTGGCTCACCTTTGTTTGCTAAATTATAGTTTTTCAAATTAAAAGTATTTGCAAAAACCTATTTTGATGTCTCTGAATTCATATTTGAATCCAATAAATATCAAAATCAAAACTTAGAATCTGGAGATTGACTCTGTGATTGTCAGCGCTACACAAAATGGTTGGGAAATCATTTATCATCGTGCTCACGCTTTGCTAGCAGCTCAACTAGCAGGACAGTGGCGACGCAAAGATGCTCCAGCACGTTTGTATGAAACGATCGCTGCAATTTCCCATCATGATGATATGGAGAAAGAGTGGGAGGAAGATAATCTGACCCAAGCGGGTACGCCAATGGACTTCACTCTCAATTCAGATATTGATATCGAGAAGTTGTCTAATATGGCAAACAATGCACGCTACCGAGGACGATGGGTAGCTCTGATGATTTCCATGCACATGAGCCATTTAAATGAGTCACAACGGGGTCAGTCTTCAGAAATAGACAAATTTTTAGATGAGCAACTTCAAAACCAGCAACGTTGGCGTAAAGAACTAGATGTAGAAAAGGAGGAAGTAGATGCAGCTTATGCTTTTATGCAGTGGTGCGATCGCCTTTCTCTCATCCTCTGTCAGCAGGAGCTACCTGCTGATGAGCGGTTTTTAGAAATTAGCAAGGGGCCTGACGGTAAGCGTTATGACATCATGCAAAGCAGTGATCAATTGGTGAGTGTCAAACCTTGGCCTTTTCAAGATGAGCGATTTACAGTCAACGTCGAAGCTTGTGACCTCTCCCAGGTTAAATTTAAAAGCAACGCCGAACTGAGTCAAGCACTTCAAGAAGCCCCCATTAAGGTGCTGGAGTGGATATTTGTTAAGAGTTAGGTACATCTAGATTAAGCTGTAGCCGACATACTCCGCAATTGAGGCCCTCATTTGAGGGCTTTTTGTGTTGGAATTCCTCTAGTAGAGACATTGCATTGCAACGTCTCTACATGGTCTATCTTTTTTAATTGGTATTACTCTTTACCCAGACTATAAAGGAGATCAGAAGTGCTTATGAGGGAAAGTATTAGCCCAAATCTCTCTATTTTGATAAGTAGCTTTTATATGATTCATCAATCATATTTTGTCAAGTCTAGTTGACTATATGTAACAATCAAGTTAATATTATTTACATAAGTTAATAAAACTAACATTTAAATTACTGCCAAACAAAAAAAGCTGATCTCGGTATCGCTATATCTCATCGACATTTGGACTTCTCCCATCGACCTCGACTTAACAGCCGAGGTTTTTCGTGCTCAGTCGTACTAAGACTTTTACCAAGCCTGCATCATTGCCTTTTCTGATTCCAGGCGCAAAAATACAGAAATCTCAACCTTCAAATCAACTTAATAGCCTTACGCAGATTTCGGTAAGCTTGACATTTTACACCAATCTCAATTAATAAAAAAAGGTAGGACTGCCTACCTTTAAACCAAAAAAAGCATTTAATAACCAAACAAACCAAATATCACACACAATTTTGACGAATCTATTGCAAAAAGATGACAACCGTGTGACGTTTAATCTGAAGTAGATTTTGCTATTATCCCCAGCTGCAAACCTGCCGGATAACTACCTTGCTCTTTGATTTGCTTAATTTCAGCATCCGTTATCCGCAAATTTAACTTTTGTGCCAACACTTTTACAACATCTCCCCGGTCAATTACACCAGCTACAGCACCAGCGGGGGAAAGTACAGTAATCCGAGGTAGCTGCTCATTTTCTAACTTGTTAATCACCTCAGCCAAGGAAGTTGACTCTACAACCGTGGGTATTTCTGTCAGGGGATGTACGATGCTGTGTAGGGTTTGGGTTTCCCATTCACTTCTTTGTGTTAGACGTAAATCGTTAATGGAAACCATACCCCGATAACGTCCATCAGAAGCAGCAAAATAAATCTGGGAAGGGGCGGTTTCCAACAAGTATGAATCGGCAAAAGAACGCAATGTTTGGTCAGCATCGATGACGCGAAAATCACGGGTCATAGCATCGGCGGCTAACAGCTTGAGCAAAGTCTCTTGCAGTGTAGTCACGCGGTCATAGCTGTTGGCATTACGGATACCAAACCAACCCAACAGAGCAATCCATAGACCAACTGCCAATTCCCTGGTCAAGAAATCTATAGCAAATCCCAAGGCGATCGCACTGTAACCCAAAATTTGCCCCGCTCTCGCAGCCCAGTGTACAGCTTGATAACGATTACCTGTTGCTTGCCATAGTGCTGCTTTTAACACTTGCCCTCCATCTAAAGGTAAGCCAGGAATCATGTTAAACAGTGCTACAACCAAGTTTATTCGTGCTAAATCTCCGACCATTACACTGACGGGGCTAGTATCAGGTAAGACAGTAGCTCCCAGACGCAGCAGAAAAAACAGCATAATACTCACCAACGGCCCAGCGATCGCTACTTGAAAAGCTTTTCCTGGAGTTTTAGATTCTTCTTCTATAGCAGCAATACCGCCGAACAGAAACAGGGTAATCGAGTTAACTTTAATGCCTTGCGATCGGGCTACCAAACTATGACCTAACTCATGTAATAACACCGAACCAAATAGCAGCAGCGCCATCACTATTCCAGCACTCCAAGCGATCACAGTCCCCCATTCTTGATAAGCCACCCCAAAGTTAAGGGTCGCCAGCCCCAAAATCACAAACCACAATGGATCTAAAAATAGGGGAATTCCAAATAAAGACCCAATTTTCCAATTTGTTTGCATTACATTGTCCTAAAACTAAATATCGCCAGCAGTTTTTATAGCGGCATCTTTAGTATATTTTTATACATAAAATATATGTCAATAATTTCAGCAGTACCAAAGCCAAAGATGCTCTAACTTCTAGAATAGACAATTACTGCTAGTAATCAAAACTTAATGCTTATAGGCAATGCGAGCAATTTGAAGCAGCGAAAGATCAGGCAGCAGGGAAGAGGGCCTCTCCTAGTAATAACAATGGCATGATGGTTCTTTCTCCTGCATGAGTAAACTAGTTGAGTCTAGAGAGTGAATTTATACTATCTTTGAAGGCAAGTACAACTTTGCTGATGAAGTAGTTGAATCTTCCCACAAAGGGAAGGTTAATACTTCCCTCCTCAGTTAGAACAACTACACGAAAGCTGACTTGGCTAATACTCACGAGTTATCTTGCTGGAGAAAGAACCAGAATCATTTTTGAGAGTTTTGTATTTATTGAAACGTTATGAGTAACGTCTCTATCATCCCAAAACTACAGGCGACCGATGTTAGTGAGTCCTAAAACAATGCCAACACCGATAACATGACCGAAAGCCATTGCCGCGACGAATGTTGGAACACTAACGGGTAGAATTGGGAACTTAGGCCCAACTAGGGGTTTCTCAATTCTAGTACTTAGCAAAAGAACTACTAAGCAACTGATGCTGATGATAATCCCCACAGTGGGACTCCATGCTGGTGTTGGAGGAACAGTTGCAGCGGTTGCTAGTAAGATAGATGAAGTCAAGCTTTTGTCTCCTGAATGAAAAAATAAATCTAAACCTACAAAATTATAAAGTTACTTAGGAAACAAGCGAAAATAATTAGCAAAAATTCGACGTTTTTTTAGTTCTCAATATGTCAAATTTATATGCGCGTTAAGATTTGTGGCATCACCCAACCACAGCAGTCTGTAGCGATCGCCTCTCTTGGCGCAACGGCACTAGGATTTATTTGTGTGCCGACTTCGCCTCGTTACGTTACCACATTACAAATTTGTGCAGCTGTGGCACAACTACCAGAAAATATTGACAGAATTGGTGTTTTTGCCAACGCCAGTATCCCCGAAATCAGCCAGACAGTTGTTGATTCTGGGTTGACTGGTGTGCAGTTACACGGAGATGAATCACCAGAATTTTGCTACAAGTTGCGTCAATATCTAGTCAACGTCGAAATTATTAAAGCGCTCCGAATTAGAAGTCTTGAGCATCTTGACACAGCAGCGAATTACAGTAAATACATAGATACTTTGCTACTTGATGCTTATCATCCCCAACAACTGGGTGGTACAGGTCAAACTTTAGATTGGACGATGTTAGAGCAATTTAGCCCCAGTTGTCCTTGGTTTTTAGCTGGGGGACTAACACCAGATAATATTGTGGAAGCCTTGAGTCAGGTTAATCCTAGCGGCATTGATTTATCTAGTGGTGTAGAGCGTACACCTGGAGATAAAGATTTGGACAAAGTAGCAAAGTTGTTTCAGCGGCTAGGAACTGGAGACTAGGTTAAGAGGGGAAAGGTTAAAGGTTAAAGGGCAAAGGAATAGTTCTTTCCTTTTCCCTTTCCCCCTTTCCCAATGCCCCATGCCCTAGTCCCTAAAAGAATGCTGCTTGGTGGCGAATCAAGTTAAAGAATTCTTCACGGGTTTTATGTTCTTCTTGGAATACACCAACCATTGCGCTGGTAACAGTCCAAGAACCTGGTTTTTGGACACCCCGCATTACCATGCACATATGAGTAGCTTCCATCACAACGGCTACTCCTTGAGGTTCAAGAATGGTCTGAATTGCTTCGGCAATTTGCCGGGTTAACCTCTCCTGTACTTGCAAGCGGCGAGAATACATCTCAACGATCCGAGCCAGTTTACTTAGTCCCACAACTTTTTGGTTAGGGATATAAGCAACGTGTGCTCTGCCCATAAATGGCAGCATGTGGTGTTCGCACAAACTAAAGAAATTAATATCTCGCACTAATACCATCTCGTTATGTCCTTCATCAAAGATGGCATCGTTAACGAGTTCTTCTAGGGATTGGTTGTAGCCACTGGTTAAAAACCGCATTGCCTCAGCCACCCGCTTGGGTGTTTTGAGGAGTCCTTCGCGTTCCGGGTCTTCTCCGACGCCTAATATTAGTGTCCGCACGGCATCCGTCATTTCTTCCATCTGTTCCTCTTTTGGCGGGAACACATCCGCTTGTCGTCCGTTGTGGGTATTGCGATCAGGTCTTGGATTGATAGCTTCTGCCAAATCGGGAATCAGAGGCGATTGAGAGCGATTAGAACCGTTGGAACTAGCGATAGTCATGGTGTAGTCTTGGTTATGGTTTGAAGGTTGGTCAAGAGTCAAGGGGAGCCAGCGCCGTGGGCGGGTTTCCCGACTTGAGGCGACTGGCGTTCAAAGGTCAAGGGTCAATATTAATTACTCTGGACTTCTGACTTTTACTTTGCACAGTGATGGACAAATGACTCTTTAGAGGACGCCAGCGCTAGGCATCAGGGTTAATTCATCAACAACTGCCTGTTGTGGTAACAGAGCTGTGTAGAGAATTGATTGAGCAACAATTTCTGGGGTTAACATCTTTGAGCGGTCAAAATTGGCATTAACAGTTTCGGTGTCCCAAAGTTCAGTGTTGACTGCACCAGGACAAATAGCAGTAACTCGAATGCCGTAGCCTCGTTCTTCTTGTGCCAGGGTTTGAGAAAGGGCTATTAGTCCGGCTTTACTGACGTTATATGCACCCCAATCGGGGAAAAATTGTTTTGCGGCAATAGAGGCGACGTTGATAATTGTGCCGCCTTGATCGCGCATTGAAGGCAAAATTCCCACAATGCATTGAAACACGCTGGTAAGATTCAAGTTAATTACTTGTTGCCAGTCGTCTAAGGGGGTTTCACTCAATGTGCCTGTGTACGCTATGCCAGCGTTATTTACCAGAATGTCTACGTTGCTAAAGTCAAGAGCGATCGCCTGAATCTTTTCTTGGACTTCTGAGATACAAGCTAGATCCACAGCGTAAGCTTTCGCTTCCACTCCAGCTTGCTGTGCTGCTTCTGCAACTGCCTCCAACTTATCCAAAGAACGGCTGACTAAGGCGACATCTATTCCCGCCTTTGCAAAAGCCAAAGCCGTTGCTTTCCCAATTCCACTACTTGCCCCAGTAATCAGAGCACGTCGTTTCCGCTCAACACTCATGGTTTCTCCCAATTTTTTGGCAGTTCCTAAAGCTTATTCCCACCTAATTATTTACATCTCTCTGTTTGGATAGATTAAAAGGAGTTAAAAATCCGTTAAGTTTTTTGACACCTGCTGTACTTTAGTACCAGGGTGACTATATGTGATTTGGGTTTTTTCCCAGTGAGGACAACAAATTATCGCCTGGGAAATCATACCGTACACTCAAAGTTGATTACTTCAATACTAAACAAGCTACTCAATCAAATTGAGTAGGCTTGCTAAACATGCAAATGCCTATGGCTGAGAAGATTGTTAAAAATCTTTAAGCACATAGGCAATTATAGCACTGCTGTTGAGCTAATCAATCATCTCCAGAGGCGCTAGTGAGCAAGTTCAGTAAAAACACCAATTTTACGGAATTTTTCATAGCGCAGTTGGCGTCGTTCTGGAGCGGTTAAGCGATTAAGGTCATCCAAATTGTCTAACAGTGCTTGCTTGAGAGTGGTAGCGGCTTTTAGGGGGTCTGCATGAGCGCCGCCGATGGGTTCAGGCAGTATCTCGTCAATAATTCCCAAATTTTTCAGATCAGGAGAAATGATTTTTAGGGCTACTGCTGCTTGGGGAGCCTTGGCAGCATCTTTCCACAAGATAGCAGCACAGCCTTCGGGGCTAATAACGGTATAGACAGCGTGTTCAAACATTAAAAGCCGATCGCCTACACCAATACCAAGTGCGCCGCCAGAACTGGCTTCACCGATGACTGTACAAATGATCGGCACATCCAGGCAAAACATCTCTCGTAAATTGTAGGCGATCGCTTCTCCCGCACCTTGTTGTTCGGCTGCTACTGTCGGCAAAGCGCCTGGAGTATCGATGAAGGTCAAAATCGGCATTCCAAACTTATTGGCATGTGCCATCAAGCGCAGCGCCTTACGATAGCCTCCTGGGGAAGCCATGCCGAAGTTTCGGGCAATATTGTCTTTAGTGTCACGCCCTTTTTGTTGACCCAACATAACTACGGGTTGTCCCCCTAAACGAGCCACACCGCCAATTAATGCTGGATCGTCACCACCACTGCGATCGCCATGCAATTCCATCCATTCATCACTAATTGCTTGAATGTAATCGAGAGTGCTGGGACGGCGAGGATGCCGAGCGACTTGTAATCGCTGGGATGGTGATAGACTACTGAAAATTTCCTCACGCAGTTGCATGGCGCGTGCTTCAAGTTGACGAATTTGTCCAGAAACATCGACGCCATTTTCTTCTGCAAGTTGCCGAATTTGCTCAATCCGGGTTGCAAGTTCTGCTAGTGGTTTTTCAAAATCCAACAGTAGCGGTTTTCGCTCGATAGTTGCCATTGTTAGGAGTTATGAGTTACGAGTTATGAGTTATTTGTTCTTTGTGATTAGTCATTTGTCATTGCATTCAGACAAATGACAAATAACCAATGACCAATGACTAAACCAGCAGTGGTCTAAATCCGTGTTTAACCGACACCCGACCAATCTGCTCCATTTTGTCTACAGTAATCTGATTGCGTCCCCATGAAAAGTTTGTATATAACTTCTCAAATTCCAGCAGCATTGATTCAGCAAAACAAGCAAACAACTGGCGTGCTGGCACGTCCATATTGACTATTTTCATAATTTTCCAGTCAATATCCAGAGAATGCTCTACAATTCCACCATTTAGCACGTGTACACCAGGATGCTGAATTTTCATTGCTAAGTTTTTAGGATAGCCACCATCAATTAGCAAACAAGGTTTTTTCAAAACTGTGGGGTCAATTTCCACACCTTTGGGCATACTAGCAACCCAAACAACAATATCAGCTTGGGGCAGTGCTTCACTCAAAGCCATAATTTTTCCTCGTCCCAGTTCGCCTTGCAACTCTTGAAGACGTTCTTGGTTCCGGGCGATCAGCAGGAGTTCTTTGACATCAGTTTTCGCATCTAGCCAGCGTGTAACTGCACTGCCAATATCTCCTGTTGCTCCACATACAGCAACAGTCGCGCTCTTAAGATCAATTCCTAGTTGTTTCGATGCTTCTTCAACTTGCCGACAAATAATGTAGGCAGTATGTGTATTTCCTGTGGTGAAGCGTTCAAATTCTAGTTTAATGTTGCGGACTTGGCTAAATTGCTCTAGTTTAAAGTTTTCAAAAATAATTGAGGAAAACCCGCCCAAAGCCGTAATGTTGATGCCATGTTTCTGAGCATGGGCCATAGCGTTCAGGATTTTGCGTGTCGCTGCTTTGATACGGCGAGTAGCTAACATTTCCGGTAAAAAGCAAGATTCGACATACCGCCCTTCAATTTTTTGCCCAGTCACACTGGTGACGATAATGCTATCAACAATTTGCGGCGGGGCGCTGCACCAAAAATCTAACCCTTGATCGGCATATTCTGGATATCCCAATTCTTGGGCTACTGCTTGAGCGTGTTCCAAACTAGTCAGATGTCCAATTAGACCAAACATGTAGTGATGTATTAAGCTTATGCTGCGTCGAAAGCGTGGAATTGAGTTGTTGAAAAACGCTGAGTCACTGAAGTTTTAGAGTAGCAAAAGCCGCCACTCTAACTTCTCACTGAGTGCTGAGAAAAGAGAAGGTAAAACAATTGATTCACTCTTCACTCTTCACTCATGATTCAGCACTTCTTTACTCGGCACTGTATTTAAACTGCCGTCAGTCCGTAAGCTGACATCCGCATGATGTCACGAGTTGTGAAGCCGATATTACTCAATGCTTCACCGTACTGAATCATGAAGTCTTCTACCAAAGCATCTTTAGCCATTGCTAAAGTGTGAGCATCGTCTGCAACTTGGTTCAGCATTTTCCAGACGATAGGTAGGTTTTGGCGATTTGCTTCTTCTAGTTCAGTTTTAGATTCTGTATAGTGTTCTTTCAACCAAACTTCTCCAAAGTTGAGATGACTGTATTCATCTTTTACTACCCCTTCTGTGATTTTACGTGCAAAATCATCTGCAACTGGGATGTAAATGTTATACGCTGCTATGGCGAAACATTCAATAATTAAAGACTGAATTAATAGGCAAGTAACAACTTTACCTTCTGCCGCTGCTGTTTGGAAATTTTGGTGTAGTCCGGCAAAAAATTCTTTGGCAAATTGCAAATCTGGTGTGACTTGCAAATTGCGCCCACAAGCTTCAAATCCTTTTTTGTGGCGACTTTCCATCTTGGACAGACGAATCAGTTCATTTTGATGTTCCGGCAGCAGTTGGCCCAGTCTAATGTAATTTTCATGGGCTTCTTGTTCCCCTTCAATTACGATCGCATTAATGCGGCTGTAGGCATCTTTATAGGTTTCGCTGTGAAAATCAATTTCTTCAAACTGGTCTGCAAGCTGCTGCATGGTATGTTTACTCCTGTAAAACTGAATCATTTAATACCAGAGTTGAATTTACTCTATAAATTTAGGGTAACAAGCACTGTGGTTTAATTTTACTTAACAAGTAACTATGTTTATAGATTAGCTTTTGCTGGGGGCAATGCTCTAGTACTAAAGAAACAAATGCTTTGTAGAACAACGTCATGTCCAAACCAAACTGGAATCTGAAATCTGGCGATTTTTTGAGCCTAGGAGTGCTGCTACTAGGAGCATTTATTGTCCTACTACCGCTGTTTGTGGTCTTTCTCACTTCATTTGCACCTCCAGGAGCAGCTTTAGAAGTTTTACCCAAAAATAATTGGTCATTAGCTAATTACCGCGATGCATGGCAGCGAGGTAAATTTTTGCTGGCGTTTGCTAATTCTACCTTGGTAGCGATCGCTGTGACGGCGTTTCAGATTGTCACTTCAGCATTGGCAGGTTACGCCTTAGCACGGCTGACATTTCGCGGACGCCAAGCACTGCTACTGATTGTTTTGGCAACTTTGGTGATTCCCTTTCAGTTATTGGTAATTCCCATCTTTTTAGTGTTGAAGTGGGGACACCTAATCAACACTTATGGAGCGTTAATTTTACCGACTGCTGTCAACGGCTTTGGCATTTTCTTGTTACGTCAGTATTTTCAAACGATTCCCGTAGAATTAGAGGAAGCCGCAGCTATAGACGGGGCAAATCGACTGCAAATTTTGTGGCGAGTGATGTTACCTTTAGCTCGTCCAGCTTTGGTAACGCTATTTCTGTTTACCTTTATCGGCGAATGGAATGATTTGTTTAAGCCTTTGGTATTTACGACACGCCCAGAATTAAGAACTGTGCAGCTAGCTTTAGCTGAGTTTCAGGAGCAATTTACAAATAATTGGCCTTTGATGATGGCAGCAGTGACTATAGCTACTGTACCAGTGATGGTATTATTTCTCATCGGTCAGCGTCAGTTTATTCGCGGTATTGCCGCGACGGGAATTAAGAATTAGTCATTTATCACTTACAGTCGATGGAACACTCTAGACTTAGTGAGATAGATGAGTATTGGGCTAATCGCCTTGGCTGTAACATTTATGACTTACAGCGCATTGGCACGACAGTTCACGTTAGAGAAGATCGGAAAAATGCCAATTACATTCTGTTGTTTAGAACAGAATGTGCTTCGATTGTCAAAGTTTATCCTCAACACCTGAGTACAGTGATTAGCGCACTTGAGGGAATATCTCAGACAGCTTATGTCACAGCCGAACAACTTCAATTTCTTCTCAAGAGGATGTCCACTAAAATAGAAACGCCTGAGTACGCTTACTATTTATCTCCTGAAAGATTCAAAAGAGTGAAAAAAGCTGATGTACGTCAACTTACTGCCTCAGACAGCGTAAATTTGAAAAGTTTGCAAAACAGTTGTACAAACAAAGAAACAGAATTGGGAGAGGTAGAGATTCACCATCCTGCCATATTTGGATGTTTTGTAGATGATAAGTTAGTTGCATCTGCAAGCTTAATTTTTTACGGAGAAAAGATGGCAGATGTTGGTGTGTTGACACATCCAGATTTTAGAGGTTGCGGTTTTGGTAAAACTGTAGTGACAGCTTTATGTGAATGGGGATTACAGCAAAATCGCATTCTACAGTATTGGACGATGCAGAGCAATGTTAACTCGATAAAACTAGCATTATCACTTGGATTCCTTAAGTATGGGACAGAAGAAGTATTGCGTTTACTTTAGGAAAGGTATGGCCGCCAACGACTAATTAATCGTAGAGAATAAATGGCATCACGAACAAAAATGTGATTCGGATCACAAGTAAAGATAAATCGTAATACGATGTTTGTATCTGCCATGTAAGGCATTAGTCATGATTTCCATAAATGCTTTCACGAGTAAATGCTTCTGGTGGCAAAACGGGTATTTCTTCTGCTTCAGTAAGTACTTTTATGTCAGCTTCCCAAGCTTCAGGATCAAAAGAACGCTTTGTTCCTTGAAAGGCTGTTAGATGTTTCTGCCTCTCTAACGTACCGAAGATATCCCTTTCAATCAAATCACGGACGTATGCAGCCCTGTTGCCACCCTTTAAGTGAACTCGCTCATCAATCAGCTTAAGCGGAGGTTCGCTGATTCCAGTAACCTCAATTACATTATTGTCCATGTTTTTTCACTTCCATGCTTCAACTATAAAACTACAAATTTTTCTGAACTAATGGAAGTCATCAGGTAACTTTTCCCAAGTGATAATGGGTTCAATGATGGTAGTTGGCAGAAAAACCTGGATTCAGGTGATTGTTGCTATTATGTCGAATTTGATCGACAATGTTCAGATTCAGTGGCTCAACATGACCATTACCTACATTGCCAAATTTTAATTGCACCATCATTACTACTACTAATAATGCTCCTGCCATCTGGGCTAATGACAACAGCATGAATTAAATCTAAATGTCCGGTAAAAGTATCAATCAGTTGTCCATTGCCTACATCCCACAATTTGATGGTTTTATCTCGACTACCACTAAGGAGCAAATTACCTTGAGGGTTAATGGCAACAGTCGTTACCCAGTCAGAATGGCCAGTTAGACCACGAATCATTGTGCCACTGTCTATGTGCCATAGATGAATTGTATTGTCCCGACTGCCACTTACTAAAGTTCGACCATCTGGACTAATGGCGACACTATAAACCCAGTCTAAATGTCCGGTGAAAGTACGAAGAAGTTTGCCATTAAGTAGGTTCCAAATTTTAATTGTGTTGTCCCAACTACCGCTGACGAGTGTCTGACCATCGGGACTGATGGCAAGGGTGCAAACTGAGTTAGAATGCCCGGTAAGATTGCGAATTAGTTGACTGGTGGGTAGATTCCAAACTTTGATTGTGTTATCACGACTGCCACTAACTAAAGTTTGACCGTCTGGACTGATGGCGATCGCATTGACTCGATCAGAATGTGCTTTTAATTTGCGGAGTTGTTTACCACTACTCCAATCCCATAGTTTAATAAATTTGTCTAAACTACCGCTGACTATTGTTTGACCATCTCGGCTAAAGACGACAGCAGTAAACCAGGTAAGCTCGCCTTTAAAAAATCCTGATGGGGAAGTTAAAGTACTCTTGAGGCTACCACTATTGAGATGCCACAGCTTAATGGTATTGTCGTCACTGCCACTAGCAATAGTCTGACCATCTGGGCTGATGGCAATGGAACGTACGGAAGCTGCATGACCTGTGAGAGTATGGACACATCGCCAACCTTGGGAAATTGGGGTTTTAGGTGATGTTACAGGCTTGCTAATAATTGTTGACGGAATCTCGGCGGATGAAGTGGTGCTATTTAAATCTTTTAGCACGTGATTGGCTGATTGATAGCGATCGCCTACTCGGTCTTTAACTAATTTCTCTAAAATTGCTATTAACTGGTTACTGATAGTTATACCTGCATTCCGTAGATGTTCTTGCCATAACCAGCGGGATTCCCAGGCATTGTAGAGATTAGCAGGGTGCGTTCCCGTCATTAGATGTATGCAAGTTACACCCAAAGCGTAAAGGTCACTAGCTGGATATGCTTCGCCAAAGCGGAGTTGTTCATCTGGGGCATATCCTGGTGTACCTGCCATTGTACCCCTTGACCCACTGATTATAGTGCTACTTGCCTGTTTAGAAATGCCAAAATCAATTAGCACTAGAGCGCGATCGTGCCGACGCATGATATTTTCAGGCTTGATATCTCGGTGAATCACCCCGTGTTCGTGAATGAACTTCACCACTGGCAATAAATCTGCCAAAAGCTGCCAAATCAAACTTTCGTGAAAGGCTCCATACTGTTCTAATTCTTTTAATAAATTCTGCCCATCGACAAACTCTTGCACTAGATACAGCTGTTTGTCTTGTTCAAAATAAGCCAGCATATTGGGAATGCGATCGTTTTTCCCTAATTCATATAGCCTAATTGCTTCTTGATTAAACAGTTCAATTGCCTTGTTTAGTGCTTGCGAATTTCCCTGAATTTCTGGCGACGGAGAAAATTGTTTAATGACACACGCTTCATTTAATCGGTCTTGATCAACTGCGCGATATGTTTTACCAAATCCACCTTCACCCAACTGACTAATAGCTTGATATCTTTGTTTTAGCAGCAGCTTTGACCCGCAATTAAGACAAAAATTTCCATGAGCGGGATTTTGGGGTTTTTGGCAACTGGGATTGAGGCAGTAGCTCATACTTTGGCAGGTAATTGGGCAATGAAGTACTATGAAGCCTCTATCAAATCGCTAAATATTAGCAATAATTTGATAATACCCTATTGAGCATACATTTTTTATACATCACTTGAGGCTAAAAACCCAATTATTATCAATAACCATAAAATTGCACCGAACATAATCCACGCAATTTCTCTACCTGTAAAAGCTTCATTTGTTGGTAAACTAGGCTGTTGCTGTGTCCAGTAATAATTAAACGCTTTGACAACTGTTAATAATGGCAGAAAAGTAAATAGTGAGATTAGCCATAAAGGGTCTGGCAATCTTGTTAATACAATAAATATCCAATAAATAAGTGTTACTTGAAAAGGTGAAGGTTTACTTCTATATCCTTGTTCTTCAGCTAGAGCGAAAGCTTTTTGACATAAACTGTATAAATAAAAAGGTAAAAACCAAGAGCGCAACCAAGGACTGATGTTTAAGTTATCGCGTTCTTTGATAAATTTCCATTGCTTATGCGCCCATGCAAGTTGATATATTCCCCAAGTAAAAATATATAAAGTACAAAACTTCCAAATTGGAACTACGTTAGAAAATTTAGCTTGATTCATAGTTTTTTATATACTATGATGATTATGTTTGAAATAATTTAAAGTAACAATTCAAAGATTAAAACTACCCTTATTTACACAATACTGGAATTTCGGTTATTTTGAGAAGCAGTTTAGAGAATAATACCGTAAAAGTTAATGTTATAAGCAGTTGCTAGCTAATTGCATGGAGACAGCAAGTAGACTCATATCAGGGTATGAATTTAGAATTTGAGTGAGATAATCAAAAAGCTAGTGACAATCTCAAAAAGCACGGCATCAGCTTTGGAAGTGCTAAGACAGTCTTTAAGGACTCAGGTGCTTACATATTCGACGATGAATGGCACTCTGTTAGTGAACGACGGGAAATCATTATCGGACGTGACCAAGATAATCACTTATTATTGATTTGTTTCACAGAGAGAGCAAACGTTATTCGCATTATTAGCGCACGTCTAGCAACAAAGAGAGAACGAAAAGATTATGAAGAATTCACAGGCTTCTGAATCCCAGAATAACGCAGACGATGATTTGCTACCAGAATATAACTTTGACTATCGCAAAGCCAAGGCAAATCGATTTGCCAGCCAAGAAGAAAAATTTCCTTTGACAGTTACCCTTGATCCTGATGTTGCTGAGGTCTTTAAAACATCGGCAGCTGTTAACAATGCGCTGCGTGCTTTGCTGTCAGCAATTCCTAACACAGCAAGAAAGCAAAGAGAGTAGACCTCTTGCATAAATGCTTAAATTGTCATGTTGAGCGGAGCGAAACATCTCGGAGATTCTTTCCTGCGGAACGCTACGCGAACCCTCCACTACGTTCTGGTCAGAATGACACTAATAGTTTTCTGACTTTTGCAAGAGGTCTAATGACAAATGACTCTTACTTTATTTAATTCGTTTCCTGGATTTGCAAACGTACAGTGTGTTCAGTAGCGCCACTAAGTTGCAATTCCATGATTTCACCGCCTAGGGGTTCTAAGCAAGTGAGGAGCGATCGCAAGTTTGGCGTACTTGCACCTGTATCCACATACAACCTATCTGCTAAGCTACCGATGCGTTTCCAAGTCATGTATAACTTGGCGATCGTTTGTTCTATCTGGGATGCTTGATTTACCAAGTCAGCGGCTATACTTAGACAACCAACTCTTTGAGCTTCTTCTAAAGCGGTTTCGATATCAATATCTTCCTGAGTTAGCGCCTGGACTTGAGCCGCTCCTTTGAGATATTTTGCTAAGTTACGTGCTTCTGTAGTTACCTGTTTAAGGGTATCCACATCCGGGTTGGCAGCAATTTCCTTCTGGATAAATTTTTGATGCGATTCTGGCAGTTTTTCCATTTCCTTCACCAGTGGGGCGATGTAGCGCGGGGGAAGGGTGTTATCTGCTGCTTTTGCTCTAACGGGTTCAGGTAGTAAATCTGAGGACATGGCTGTCCATTCGTCAGTGAGTTGACGCACTTCACGCCTAGTGATGCGATCGCCGTTTTGTGCGGCTTCACTCACCATCTGTTGCACTTCTGGGACTGCTTTGGAGGTTTCGACAAATGCCCGTTTGCTAAAGTTATTGACAGATCCGGGGTCGAGTTTACCGTCTTCTATGAGAGTATCGGCACTATTAGCTAACTGTATCCAAGCATAAGCCTGACTTTTACTGATTTCTCGTTCTTTGAGCCATTTGAGAAAACCAGTACCTCGTCCGTCACCACCTTTTTTTTCTCTGTCGCGGATAGCCCGTAAAATTCGTCCTCGCCAGATTTCGGTTTGCAAATCAAAGCGATCGCATACTTGCCAAGCTACATCAAGTTGCTGTTGAAAATCTGACTCTGGAATCTGTTCATCTTCTGGATCTGGCAGTTCAAAGGTAAGATCTGCTGGCTGTTGCAAAGCAGCAGCAAGGTCGTTGATAGAGTCGTTATCTTGCACGATTGATAGCTGACTAGTGTACGCGGTCGGCTTATTATGCCATAATCTGTATCCTTCGGTGGAGAGATTAACTCAAATTGTAGCTAGTTTGTTTGTACTAATAGCTGCTACTGCCTAACTATTTTTCTCACTAAACGGCAACTCCGTATTAATCGCCTCAATCTCCTGTTGTTCGAGTTGATTCACTTCACGAATGTAAGGGCGTAAAATTTGCTCTAAACGACTATTGTAAAAGCGATGTAGACTGTAATTGGGCATAGCGGGGAAACCGCGCCGTTTTTTGTGGCGTCCACCCGCGCCAGGGTCAAAACTTTCGATGTTGTTTGCGATCGCCCACTCAATCGGTGCATAATAACAAGCATCAAAATGCAAGCAATCTATTTCTTGAAAACTCCCCCAGTAGCGTCCATATAATTTGTCGTCTTTAAATAAACAAAATGACATTCCTAGAGGATGCTGATTATCTTGCTCGCTGTATGCGGCGAAAAACAAGACTCGATGCCGATAATCTGCGTGTAGCTGCTCAAAAAATCGCTTTGTTAGGTATTTGCTACCCCACCAGCCAAACTTATCACAGGTATCAGCATAAAACTGGTACATCAAAGGAAATAAAGACTTAGGAATTTCATCCCCAGTTAGCGCTTGCAATCGTAACCCAGCCTTCTCTACAGCTTTGCGTTCTCGCTTGATATTACGACGCTGATTCGCGTTAAAAACTGCTAAGTAATCATCAAAAGTTTTAAATCCAGCATTTTCCCAAACATAGCTGTGGTGCAACCAAGTTGTAAAGCCGTGTCGTTCCAGTACAGGCCGCCATTGGGGATCAACGTAGAGAAAATGACACCCCGAAATTCGATTTTTGACACAGAAAGAGTCAATCTCATGCACTATAATCGCTGTGATTTCATCCTCATCTTCTCCTGGAGCAATTAAAAACCGATAGCCTTCAGCGGGAGTAAATGGAACCATTCCCAACAATTTTGGGTAATACTGGACTCCAATGCGATCGGCTAACTCTGCCCACTGGTGATCGAATACAAACTCGCCATAACTATGTCCTTTCAGATACAGAGGCGCAGCAGCAATCAGCGTTCTGTCTCGCCACAGTGTCAAGTGATTTGGCAACCAACCAGTTTTAGCCGTAGCACTCTGAGAGGTTTCGAGATTTTTCAGCCACTCCCATTCTAAAAACGGCGTTTTGAGTGGCATTGCCAAAGTATTCCAGGTGTCTTGGGGTACTTCAGCGATTTTGTTAGTCCAAATGACAGAATAGCGAGGTTTAAGTTGTTCCACCATCGTGTGGCTTTTGAGGGGGATTGGAGATTGAGGATTAGGGATTAGGGACTAGAAGGAGAAAATAAGTAATTTTGTAAGTAGAACGACTTGAAAACAAACTATGTGAAATAATGTAAACACTGCCGAAATTTATTTCGTACTAAGGACTTTAGTCCTTTTTTGAGAACTGAAGTTCTCACTACAAACCTTTAATTCTTTACCCTGTTCTACTTACTTGCAATTGTCTTTCTTCAAAATCAGTCAAGTCACGTCGTGGCTACGTTGGTAGTTCTCCAGCTTGAAAAATCTGTTTGGCGGTTAAATTTAACTCCGGGAAAGTAGGCGAGACGATGCGCTCACTGTCTCTAAATAGAGTAACTTGATATTCACCATCGATTAATTGATAAATAGATATAGTAGGCTGTTTGGGGTTGCCAGTAAACTTTTTAGCGCCTAGACCGAGATAATCCACAACCCAGTATTCAGGAATTCCAATACCCTCATACTTACCCTGTTTTGTGTAGTAGTCATCATCCCAGTTGGTACTAACTACCTCAACTACTAAGGGAATTGATGCTGCAAGGCTGACAGTTGATTCTTTTTTCCATAGCGGCTCATTCACTAAATTAGAGCGATTGAGTAATAACACATCTGGGGAGTAAGCAGATTCCGAAGTAGAAGGTTTAATCAGCGCAGTTTTGAGGATTGTTAATGGTAAATTTAATCGGTCAAATTCTAGTGTAAGTTTTCTTGCTATAAAACCAACAACATCTTCATGGTCTCCCGCTGGTTGTGCCATTTCAACAATCACGCCATCATGTAATTCGTATCTTCCACCCTCGGGCCGCCACGCTGCAAAATCTTCAAAGGTTACTAGTTTACGTAAGGCTTGAATCATAATTTATTACCTCTGTTCACAAGCCACTCCCACCATAGCCTTATTTAGCGTAATCTAATCTGCTGATTGTTGCAGCCGATAGTGCAAAAACACTTCTTGATCAACGGTATCAACTTCTAGTAGTTGCAACTTGGGAGCTAAATCAGCTACAAATCCTCTGCCTTCTACAGGGGTAGGTGCAGTATTACCACCTAAAATCAGTGGACACACCGTCAACCATAATTCATCAATTAAATTTAATTCCAGCAAAGAAGCGACTAATTCACCTCCACCCAAGACCACTAAGCGTGTTATGTCTAGAGTTGCCAGGTGTTGCAAAGCAGCAAGGGTGTCAATTTTCCCCATTGGTGTTTCAAAAACCAAAATCTGCTCAAATTCTGAGCGTCCTTGCCAGGAAATTGCTCCTGTTTTTGTTGTGAGCAACCAGCGTTTAACTGGCTGCTTGAAGAACTTAATCCCCGGATTAAGGTTTGCAGAGTGTGTAATCACTATATGAACTGGCTGGGGAGGCTTGCCCTCTCGTGTTCGGTGTTCCAACAGGGTTGAATGTGATACGGTAAGTGTTGTACCGTAAGCGCGGAGAGTACCAGCTCCAAACAAAACAGCATCAGAGGCAGCGATTTGTTTTTCTAGGTGTGCTTTATCAGCCCTTGAACCAAACCGAGCAGGCGATCGCCTGATATCTGCTATCTTGCCATCTGCACTCATTGCTAAAACAACTGTAGTATGAGGACGATGTTGCACCATTAGGTTGGTTTGATAGTTGTAATATTTTCCTTGCTAGTGTATTGATTCTTAAAAAAAATCTATGCTTGCAAGTCACTGTTTACCAATTTCACCACTGTATCTATAATGCAATGCAAGTTAGTTTTACATCTACCATCTATGAGTTTTGGTATACCACGTTTCTTTTTGCAGGAGCACAATTTGTTATTTTTAAACATTGAAAATAAAGTTCTGATAATTTAATAAAATGTCTCATTTAGCTGGTCTAATTGCATATCGTTGCTGTTGTGGTTTGCAGATGCGAAGTGAGACACTCAATGGCTAAATCACATCAATCATCTTTTCGCCGAATTTTAGTAACAAGAATATTGCTTCTGTTCGTTCCAGTTTTATTAATAGGGGAGATTTTTGCCTTAAATAAGGCACGCTCTAGTCTATTAAAAACTGCCCGGCAAAACTTAACAGAAAGCGCCATCAATAAAGGGGAAAAAATTACTGATGCGATCGCCACATTAAAAACTACCTTACTAACTGCAAGTCAAACAACCTCAATTCAATCGGATTCGCCTCTACAAGCGCAACAATTTATCACTCAGTTGAAGCAACAATTGCCAACCCGGATTGAGTGCATCCAATTAACGAATGTACTAACCCGTAAAATCGTTGCTAGTAGCTGTGGTGATAAAGTAATTGGAGAATTGAACTTACCTTTTCCAAGTGACGGAATTGATATTAAAGCCATACCACCGCCAAAAGAAGGAACAACTGGAAAAAAAACTACCCAAAATCAACCTCAATTATTATTATCTGCTCCGGTCTATAATCGCCGGGGAAACTTGGTTTATACCTTAAGTATTCAGTCTACATTGCATCAGCAAACCGAAAATCAGCCAGGGTCGCTCACAGGCTCCATAGTAGTAATTGCTGAAAATGGCACAATTTTAGCCCACCCGTTAAAAAATTGGCTGGGGACAAATATTGAACAGCACGCAAATGCTTCTCGGTTAAAAAGCATTATTAAAAAGGCGATCGCCGGACAAAAAGATTCGATCAATTTATCTTTTACCAGAGGACAAGAACTAATAGCCGGCTATACAGCTATTGCTAATCCAATTACAAACCAACAACAGCAAAAATGGATTATCTTAGCTGTGACTAGTGTGGAAGATGCTCTTATTGGTTTAGAGGAAATAAAACTAATTTTAATTGTTTTAACAGTTGGCTTGATTGGCGCGAGTTTGGTAGCATCGCTCTATCTCGCTCCTTACCTAGCAACTCCTGTAGAAGAACTGCGAGATTACGCTCTAAATATTCACTCTCACCATGCTGCACAACCAGTTCCACACAACTTCAAAATCCGCGAGTTCAATCAACTGGCCCAAGCACTAGACCAAATGGTCGAGCGGCTCAAAGCCTGGGCAGAAGAACTAGAAATAGCTTGGAAAGAAGCGAAAACCGCTAATCAAATCAAAAGCCAGTTTTTGGCTACTACTTCCCACGAATTGCGAAACCCATTAAATACTATTATTAACTGTATTCGCTTGGTTGAAGATGGCTTATGCGATAACCGGGAAGAAGAAATGGAGTTTCTCAAGCGTGCTGATGAAACAGCTATTCACTTACTCAATATTATTAATGATCTACTCGACATTTCTAAAATTGAAGCAGGTAAGCTTTCAGTAGTCACAGTACCACTTGACCTGCGACAATTATTACTAGAAGTAATCAATTTACAATCAGTTAATGTTCAACACAAAGGCTTACAGTTGAAATGTGAGCTAGGAAATGAACCGATACCAATTAAAGCAGATGCGGCAAAACTTAAGCAAGTGCTGATTAACGTCATCGGTAACGCTACTAAATTCACCGAAACGGGAGGCATCACCATTGCTACACAAGTTCAAAATATTGCTGGCAAATCTCAGGTTGTAGTAACAGTCAAAGATACAGGTATAGGCATTGAGCCTGCTCAACAGCACAAACTGTTTCGCCCTTTTGTGATGGTGGACACAACCGCACGCAAATTTGAAGGTACGGGACTGGGACTGGCGATTTCACGGAACTTAATCGAACTTATGGGAGGCAGCATTACTCTTGAGAGTATGGGTCTGCATCAAGGTACGACAGTTAGCATTACATTACCTTTAATTGATATTTCCTTGTTATTAGCTCCAGAAAAAAAAGAGGACTTGGGAGAACTCAGATTTCCCCCAGAGGATGCAGGGGCTAAAGGAAGCCGCTATCCTAACCTGACGTCCACAGAAAGCCCATCATTGGGAGTTTACGGTACGGAGAAGGTAGATGGAGATAAATCAGAGCATCGGCTTGTAGAGGAAGCTTGCGAGATTAGTTTACTACAAATGCCAAAGGGTGAAACTTGTGCCAATGGCATGTTTGAAAGGAGTTAGGAGACAGGGGGCAGGGGGAGAATAAATACTGACTTTTGTAGAGACGCGATTAATCGCGTCTCTACAAAAGTCAGCACTCAGTACTTTTTCAAGCTAGGAGTTAGAAAAATAGGTTTGCCGCCTTGCTGAAGAGATGCTGTCAAGGCGTCCAGAATTTCTACTAACTTTGTGCCTACCCAGCCAGATGAAACCTCTGAGGGAGTATTTTTGAGAATGGAGACAACAAAGCGATCGCAAACCCGCTGCAATGGTTCACCTGTTTCTAGTTCCAGCACTTCTTGCTTTTGATTCACAGGAATAAATTGATTTCCCCGCTGTTCAAACTCACCATGTAGCAGTGTTAGTGGTGATGAGAGTGACATTTCATCAAAAATCAAGCTGCCAAGACTGCCTACAATCGCCAGGCGTCGCTGTTTATCGGGATTCAACCAGCATAGATGAATATATGCCTGAAAGCCGTCTGGGTATGTCAGCGTCACCCATACCAAGTCAGCTAGTCCCTGAGAAGAGGCAGAGGGGCAGGGGGCAGGGGGCAAGGGGGAGGACTTATACATGCTCTCCACTCCTGCCTGTAGCCACACTGTACCTGTTGCTTGTACTTTTACGGGTAGCTGACCCAGCCAAGTATTAAAAATTGCAATATCGTGAATTGCTAAGTCCCAGAGTGCATCAACATCTTGTCGGACAGGCCCTAAGTGGGTACGGGTAGCATAGCCGTAGCGTAAATCACCTAATTTACCAGCCTCAACTATAGTTTGCCCTCGCTCAACCGCTGGGTGAAATAAATAGGTGTGGTCAACCATGAGTATTAAGTGCTGTTGCTCTGCCATCTGGCAAAGTTCCTGGCATTCTACTGGGTTAAGTGTTAAAGGTTTTTCTGCCAAAACATGGTATCCCTGCTGGAGAGCGTTTTGAATTAAGCCATAGTGGGTAATAGCCGGAGTCGCGATCGCCACCCCTGTTAACCCTGGCACTTGCTTCAAAGCTTGCCACTCAGTTGTTAATACGACATTTTCATCTAAATTAAACTGCTGTTTTACTGCTAGTAATCGTTCTGGAGTGGGGTCTACTATTGCAACTACATTTACTTGAGGATGTGCTAAAAAATTTCGCAGTAAATGTACTCCCCAACGTCCAACACCGATGACAGCGATTTGAATTTTGTTTGTCATTTGTCAAAAGTCATTTGTCTTCTTTGACAAAGTTCTGAGCGCTGGAAGCCGGCGCACCCTGCGGGTTCGCGTAGCGTTCCGTAGGAAAGCAAGCTACAGACTTTGCGCTTTGTCATTTGTATACAAAGGACGTAGACGTGTCAACGGCTTTTCTAGGGCTAGGACAAATGACAATCAACTGGATTATCAGCTTCAGCTATCTTTTTAGTTCAGGGTTTTTCCTGATTGCTAATTGCAAAAAAAGCTACTTTGGCTGCTGCTTGTTCAGCGGCTTTGATGGAGCGCCCTTTACCTTGTCCAAGTTTTTTTCCGTGCAGCCAGACTTCAGCGACGAAACGCTCTTGATTGCGATGCGGTTGGCTGACTTCTACAACCCGATACTCTGGTAAAACTTTAAATTGTGCTTGAGTCCATTCTTGCAGAGCTGCTTTGTAGTTGAGTCTAGCTGGATCAAGGCGAATTTCTGTCGCTAGTTGTTGAAAGTGGGGATCTAGCCAAGGGCGAATTAGTTCAAGATTTTGAGTACTGAGGTAAAGCGCACCCAAAACTGCTTCAAAAGCATCTGCTAGTCGTGACTCTTGACCAATTTTATCAGCGGTGGCACTGCCAGCAACCAGCAAGTATAGCTCGAAACCGTATTCTCTAGCTAGTTGGGCAAGGATGCGATCGCTTACCAACACCGAGCGAATCGCTGCAAAATCCCCTACTGGACAATCGGGATAATGTTCCCATAACACAACGGCTGCTACCAAACGTACCACCGCATCCCCAACAAACTCCAGTTGTTCATAGTTTGCCGTCTCAGAAACAGTTGGGTGAGTCAGCGCCAAATCCAGTAGTTGCCACTTTATAGGTGTTTCTGGTGGCATACCTAATTTTTGTACTAAGCTTTCGAGTTGACGCTGACGGCGTGGATAAGCTATGGACATTATTCATTAGTCGTTAATCATCATTAGTCATTTGTTAATAACTAATGACAAAAATAGAAACATAGGACATCAAGAAGCCGAGTTAAGTAGTTAACTCTTAATTTGGCGAGGGTTGCAGACTCTAAGCAGGAAAATCGTACACAAAACGTACAAAATAGATTGATTTTGCTGAGCAAAACTGTATTATACGTAATATTTGAAATACAAAATTCGTACAGTCAAGTTCTTGTCCCTTATTATCTCTCTTAAATGCCCATAATTCTCTAACTATTGCTTCAATAACTTTATAATGCTCAACTTTTTAGTACATTTTTACTATCATAGTAAATAGTTGGCATCGATCTGATAGCCTAGTTTATAGGTGGTTTCGCAATTTTCGAGCAATGAAATCGTAGTGACGCTCATGAAGTGCATGGTAATTTTGGTTTAGGATGAGCGATCGCCCAAGCTCATAGAGGTAAAATTATTGTCATCTATCGTAGCTAACCCGACAGAAACATCTGCCACTGAAATTATCTAAGTTAATATCTTATGAATTGGAGTGCTGCATTACCAACTTTTCTCATTACTTTAAGAGAAGGTGTAGAAGCTGCTTTAGTTGTTGGGATTGTCTTGGCCTGTTTACAGCAAGCTGAACAACAAAAATTGCATCGTTGGGTATATTTAGGAATTTTTAGCGCCACTATAGCTAGTTTTGTAGTTGGTTTATTACTAAATTTAGGTATCCAAGGATTGCAGACATCCAAGTATATCTATGCACCTGTTTTTAAGCAATTATTTGAGGTCGGACTGGGTGTAACTGCGATCGCCATGCTTAGCTGGATGTTGATCTGGATGACGCGACAAGCACGATTTCTCAAAGCGGAAATTGAAGGCTCCGTCAAAAGTGCTTTGGGTAATGACAACCGCGCTGCTTGGGCAATTTTCAGCTTAATTTTTATTGCCGTATTTCGAGAAGGCATAGAGACAGCTTTGTTTATCGTCGCTAAGTTTCAAGAAGGCTGGATACCAGTCCTTGGGGCAATAGGAGGACTAACTACAGCAGTTTTAATTGGGATGCTGCTGTTTAAGTGGAGTATTCGCATTAACTTGAGCCAATTTTTCCAAGTAATGGGCGTATTCTTGCTAATGATTGTCTCTGGATTGGTGATTTCTGCCCTTCGTCATCTTGATGCTGCGGCGATCGCTTGGAGTCAAATCGATTCCTCGGTTATTAATAATTGTGGACAAGGGAATACCTCTTGTGTCTTGGGGCCCCAGATTTGGGATCTCTCAGGTATTTTACCCGACCGACAGTTCCCTGGAATTTTGCTAAAAACTTTATTTGGCTATACCCAAAAGCTGTATCTAGTTCAAGCTGTGGGGTATCTACTCTTTTGGGCGATCGTGGGTAGCCTCTACTTCCGTAGTCTTAGCCAACCCACACAATTAAAACCAGCAACCAAACTCAATTGAGCAGCAATGTAGTGGTCTGTCTCATTAATTTTGATAGTCATAGGTGTTTGTAGTAAAGACTTTAGAGGATGTCTGAGAAGTCAAAATTGTCATGCTGAATGAAGCGATAGCGTAATGTTCGCGGAGCGTCTCGTAGAGAAGCATCTCAGAAATTAACGGATAATAGAGATTCTTCCTTCCGCTCTGCTCCAGTCAAAATGACAAAATATACCATTACCTAGCTTTTCAGACATCCTCTTATACCAATTCACGAAAATCTTGATACATATAAATTTCTCGTAGGGGCACGGCAATGCCCATTGGTGTCAACTTAACGTGAAAGCTTAGTCTGATAAGCATTTCAAAGTTTTTCGATGTACCACCTAGATTTGAGATCCCCCCACTACCCACGCCAGTCGCTCCACTTGGGGAGCCAGCGCCGTGCAAAGAAAAGTTGCCATAGCGTAGCCATGCCGTAGGCTTTACGCTTCGCTTTTGTATCATTTTTAAAGTTAAATGAGATCAGAACTCGGAACTTCGTGCTTAGTCTATAGAATAAATAAGTACGAAACCTTTGAGAATACCAGGAGGTGACTTATGCAGAGTGTAAATCGCTCCTGGCAGCTAAAAAACTACGGTATTGCTGTACTCGCCAGCGCTTTAGCACTGTTATTTTCCCTACTGATATCGCCACTGCTGGAAAACGTTACTTTCTCAGCATTTTTTGCAGCGGTGCTGTTGAGTTCATGGTACGGTAATCGTGGCTCAGGTCTCTTGGCAACCTTTCTTTGTACCTTGGCTGTTGCTTACTTCTTTTTACAGCCCATCTATCCACTGTCTTTTATGACGCTGGATAGTATTATCCGCTTGGGATTATTTACTGTTGTCTCTGTGCTAACCACAGAGTTGAATGCCGCTTTGAGAAGGGCAGAATTAAAGCTACGAGAAAGCGAAAGTCGCTATCGCGAAATGATCGAGGCGGTGCAAGACTATGCAATTTATAGGCTAGACCCAGAGGGGCGAATTGTCACCTGGAATGCTGGGGCAGAACGCATTAAAGGTTACACAACTAAAGAAATTTTAGGTCAGCATTTCTCCCGCTTCTACACAGCCAGTGATTTAGAGCGAGGTCATCCCACCCAATCCCTTCAGATAGCTGCATCCCAAGGAAAGTTTGCCGAAGAAGGTTGGCGAGTCCGCAAAGATGGCTCGCAGTTCTGGGCAAGTGTTTTGCTAACAGTTATTCGAGATAAACAAGAAAAGCTACTTGGCTTTTCTAAGGTTGTACGTGATATCACAGAACGCAAAAGAGGCGAAGAGGAACTGCAAAAGCGATCGCAACAACAAGAAGCGATCGCACAGTTGGGTCAATTGGCACTCTCTGGCATCAGTCTGATGGCGTTAATGAATGAAACTGTAACTCTGGTAGCTCAGACTCTAGACGCGGAATACTGCAAAGTATTAGAGCTACTACCACAAGATGTGCTGTTATTAAGAGCAGGTATAGGATGGGAAGCTGAATTAATCGGTCATGTCACAGTTAGCACAGGTAGTGATTCTCAGGCAGGTTATACATTGCTTTCCACTCAGCCTGTTGTGGTGACAGACATTAACACAGAGACGAGGTTCCGTGGTTCTCCCCTGCTGTATAACCACGGAATTATCAGCGGCCTCAGCGTGATTATTAATGGACATCAGCCACCCTGGGGCGTTTTGGGTGTCCATACCATCCATCAACGAACCTTTACCCAAAATGATATTAATTTCTTGCAAGCCGTTGCTAATATCCTGGCTGATGCAATCAATACTGAAGAGTCAGCGCAAGCATTACAGCAAAGTTATAGCTTGCTGCAAAGTGTCATTGAAGGCACAAATGATGCCGTATTTGTCAAAGATTTCCAAGGGCGCTACAAACTGATTAATACGACAACAGCGCGAATTTTGGGTAGAACCAAAGACGAAATTATTGGCAAAGATGACACTGAGTTACTGACGCCTGACTTTGCGACCGTTATTAGAGAAACCGATCGCCGTATTATGAGCACAGGTAGGACGGAAGTTATTGAAGAAATGTTGATGGAAGCGGGTAGCCTTCATACTTTCCTATCTACTAAAGATCCCTACCGCGACGCACAGGGAAATATCATCGGAATAATTGCTTTATCACGAGACATCACAGAGCGCAAGCAGGCTGAAGCAGCATTGTTCCGCTCGAATCAGCGTTTAGAAACCTTACAAGCAATCGACCGGGCCATCTTAATGGCAGAGTCACCAGCGCAAATTGCCCAAGCCGCTCTCGAACGCTTGAGTAGTATTATTAATTGCCAGCACGCTGCTGTTATCGTGTTTAACTTCAATACAGGTGAAGCCCAAATCCTGGCGGGGCAAATTGCTCTGAATGTTGCTGGATCTGTGATCCCGATTACTGATTTAGTGCCAGTAGAAATGGTTAGGTATCGAGAACCTACCTTATATATAGAAGATATTGCCACCTCAAGCATTCGCACACCCGCCCTAGAGCGTCAAATGGCCACAGGCTCTCGAAGTTTTCTGGCGGTAGCGTTGCTAGTTGAAGGCAATTTGATCGGAGACTTGACTCTATTTGCCAACGAACCCGCGGCTTTTAATTTAGAATACCAGACGATCGCTACTGAAATCGCCAATCAGCTGGCGATCGCGATCCAGCAATCCCGACTGCGAGAACAATTACAAAACTATGCCAATGAATTAGAGCAACGAGTCGCAGACCGGACAGCTGCCCTTGTGGAAGCCAACGATGAACTCGAAACCTTTGGCTATTCTGTCTCTCACGACTTACGCGCCCCTCTGCGATCAATGCAAGGCTTAGCCCAAGCACTACAAGAAGACTACAGCAATCAACTAGATAGTGATGGGCAAGAGTATATCGAGCGGATTGTTGGCTCTGCACAACGGATGGATGGGCTAATTCAAGACTTGCTCGACTACTCACGCCTGAGTCGGACTGAAATTCAGCTTCGGGTACTGAACTTGACAGAAATTGTCACAGAAGCCAAAAATCAACTAGAAGCGGAATTGCGATCGCGCCAAGCTCAAGTAACAGTAGAACAGCCACTTCCAGAAGTTATGGCTCACCGCACAACTTTAATCCAAGTGATTGTCAACCTGCTAAGTAATGCGATCAAATTTGTCCCTCCTAGTCGGCAACCCCAAATTCGGGTACGGGCAGAAGTCATAGCAGGGGAGCAGGGGGCAGGGGGCGGGGGAGACAAGGGGAATGTAAATAAAACATTTTCCACTTCTTCCACTACTCAGCACGGGCTAAACCAAAGCTTGCCGCTAACAGCACGGGCTAAACCAAAGCTTTCCGCTCTAAGCGCAGCCATGCCCGCAGGGCTTTACAGTACTCAGCACGGGCTAAACCAGAGCTATCCGCTAACAGCACTCCCACGAGTTCGCCTTTGGGTAGAAGATAACGGTATTGGCATTGCACCAGAGCATCAGCAGCGAATTTTCAACGTATTTGAAAGGCTACATGGTGAAGAGAGCTATCCTGGTTCTGGCATTGGCTTAGCTATTGTCCGCAAAGGTGTTGAGCGTATGGGGGGACAGGTCGGTGTAGAGTCTTTAGTAGACCTAGGTAGCCACTTTTGGATTGAACTACAAACAGATACTATGAAAAGATGAACACAGATCAACAGACCATTTTGTTGGCAGAGGACGACTCTAATCAAGTCCTGCTCATTCGGCGTGCCCTACGCAAAGCGAATCTGACACAACCACTCCAAGTTGTTACCAATGGGGAAGCTGCCATATCTTACCTCTGTGGTGAAGGCGATTATACTGACCGGAAGTCCTATCCTCTACCGATACTGGTTTTGTTAGATCTAAAAATGCCCCGGAAATCTGGGTTTGAGGTTTTGGAGTGGATGAGGCAGCAACCTGAACTGAAACGCTTACCAGTTATCGTACTAACAACTTCCAAAGAAAAAACAGATATTCACAAAGCTTATGACTTAGGTGTTAACTCTTACTTAGTCAAACCTATCGCCTTCAATGACTTAACCGCAATGGTAAAGTTAGTTGATGCTTACTGGGTAAATTTGAATCAGCAACCGTTCTACACTGATTGAAACTTTAGTAAAGACTGCACACCCCAGACTTAAATATCCTTTATGTAAACGGTAAACAGTAAACGGTAAACATAATTGGTTTTAAGGGGAACTACTAAGGGGGCGATCGCAAACAAGCACTAATAACCCAAAGCCGAACAGTTATCAGTAAACGGTAAACAGTAAACGGTAAACATAATTGGGTTTAAGGGGAACCACTAAGGGGGCGATCGCAAACAAGCACTAATAACCCAAAGCCGAACAGTTATCAGTAAACGGTAAACATAATTGGGTTTAAGGGGAACTACTAAGGGGGCGATCGCAAACAATCTGAAAACTAATAACCCAAGCCAAATAGTAGCAAGCCCTATCTAGCGAGTTTAAATCCCCTACCATAGGCCGTCAGGACTGATAACTGTTTACTGTTTACTGTTTACTGTTTTTTGTTATTCCATGCACATTTTAATCATTGACGACAATCCAAATGACCGCTTCATGATTATCCGAGAAATGCGCCGGGAGTTTCCTGATGTAGAAGTGGAGGAAGTGGGTGCTCCAGAGGAGTTTGAGCAAGCACTAGCAGCGGGTTGCTTTGACCTAACTATCACCGACTATCAGCTGCGTTGGACTAATGGTTTGGAAATATTGCGTACTCTCAAGCATCGCTACCCTGATCGTCCTGTGATTATGTTTACAAACACGGGGAGTCAGGAAATTGCTGTTGAGGCAATGAAAAGTGGACTTGATGATTACATCCTCAAGTCAGCTAAGCACCTGGTTCGGCTATCGGCAACCGTAAAGTCTGTCTTAGAACGCAATGAAACTCGACGTAGAGCCAGCTTTTTTGAGAACCGCCTGCAATTTCTGCTCAACCAATTAAATGTCGGTGTGTTTCGGGCAATTCCCGACGGAAGGCTACTCGAAGTCAACAGTGCTTTTCTCAGGTGTCTGGGACTTAATTCTCTAGACGAAATCCGGTCTAATAATCGCTTTGATGAAATTTTTTCTAGAGCGGGGGATATTATGCCACAGCAAAGACGAGAACGAGAATTAAAGTTACGTAGAGCAGATGGTAGCTCGTTCTGGGTTGCCGTGAATGAAACTCTCAATACTACTCATGAAGATCCGGTCATTGATGGGCTGGTGGAAGATATCACCGGGCGCAAACGTGCGGAAGAAACACTAAAGCGTTATGCAACAAGATTAAAAACTCTACAGGAGTTAGACCGCTCAATCCTGCGGGCAATTTCTCCTACAGAAATTGCTCAAGCTGCCCTTGCTTACACCTATCCATTAATTCCTTGTGAGTTACTGGATGTGACATTATTTGACTTGGAGCATCAACAAGCTTCTGTGCTGGCTGTTGAGTCTAGCGATCGCATTGGCTTTAATAGTGGTGAGAGTTTATCATTGCAAGACTTTGGCGACATTAGCATTTTGCAACAAAACCAGGTGATGCTCATTGAAAACCTGGCTGAGCATCCCAAACCTTATCATGTCCAACAACGACTATTTGACCAAGGCATTCGCTTATTAATCAATGTGCCTGTGATTGCTCAAGGACAGCTCATCGGCTCTTTGAATGTGGGAGCAATCCAGCCCAAGTCATTAACTGAGGAAGACGTAGAAATCGCTCGCGAAGTGGCGAATCAGTTAGCGATCGCCATCAAGCAGTCCCGGATGCGTGAGGAGTTGCAGCGCTATACTGAACAACTCGAACAACTGGTTAGCAACCGTACACAACAGTTAGAAGAAGCAAATAGTGCTTTAGAAGCTTTTACCTATTCTATTTCTCACGACTTACAAGAACCTCTGCGCGCAATGCGGGGATTTGCCGCTATTCTGTTAGAAGAATACGAAACCGCATTGAATTCAGTCGGGCAAGATTTACTGAATCGGATCGCCAGTAGTGTGGAGCGGATGGATAATCTGCTGGTGGATTTATTAGACTACAGCCGTTTGAGTCGCGTTGATTTGCCGCTTCAACCAATTAACCTCAATTCACTACTGACGCAAGTACTGACGCAACTAGAGCCATCGCTTCAACAACAGCAGGCTCAAGTGATTGTCTCTGAACCCTTGCTGGAAATTGTCGGAAACTACCGCACTGTTGAGCAGATTGTCATAAATTTAATAACCAATGCCATCAAGTTTGTCGTTCCCGGAGTTCAACCCCAAGTTCGAGTATGGACTGAACGCCGCAACAGGGACGATACCTCCGGCACGTTAGGCGATCGCTGGGTGCGTTTGTGGGTAGAAGACAATGGAATTGGCATCCAACCTCAATATAGTGAGCGGATTTTTGGCGTTTTTGAACGTCTGCACAGTATAGAAGCTTACCCAGGAACAGGAATTGGATTAGCGATCGTCCGTAAAGGCATCGAACGCATGGGTGGTCAAGCCGGAATGGAGTCAGAAATCGGTCAAGGTAGCCGTTTTTGGATTGAACTACCAGAATTTTTTAAGTGAAGGGGATTGGGGATTGGGGACTGGGAACTGGGCAGAGGAGGCGAGTATAAAAAAAGGCTCGCTCACGAATATCAAAGACTCGTTAACGGAGTTCATCGCTCCATTAACGAGTATCAAAGATTCATTGTTGTATTACAAAATATATATCTCTTCTGCCCCCCTGCCCCGGTTGCTGAGCGCAGTCGTAAAGCCTGCGGCATAGCTACGCTTAGGGCGCAGCCTCTCGTAGAGAAGCACTGACCCTCTGCCCCTCCGCCCCTTAAAAATCCCCAGTAAAAATATCAATGGTAAACTAGAACGACTTTAATAAAAAGTCAATAGCTCTTATTTTCGTTAGAGTGGGATAACAATCAAAGTGTGAGGATTGATACTGATGCGAGTCTTGCTAGTGTATCCGATATTTCCTAAAACCTTTTGGTCATACGAAAAGATTTTGGCATTAGTCGATCGCAAGGTTCTGTTACCACCTTTGGGTTTAGTAACAGTAGCGGCAATTTTGCCTCAAGAGTGGGAATTCAAGCTGGTTGATCGCAACATTCGCCCAGCCACAGAGGAAGAATGGGCATGGGCAGATGTAGTAATTTTCTCTGCAATGATTGTCCAAAAACAAGATTTACTTGACCAAATTCAAGAAGCAAAGCGGCGTGGTAAATTAGTCGCGGTGGGTGGCCCATACCCTACCTCTGTACCTCACGAAGTGCAAAATGTTGGCGCAGATTTTCTGATTTTGGATGAAGGGGAAATCACTTTGCCGATGTTTGTGGAGGCAATTCAAAAAGGAGAAATATCGGGGACGTTCCGCACCGCAGAAAAACCTGATGTCACAAGTACACCAGTACCCCGCTTCGATTTATTAGAATTAGCTGCTTACGACATGATGTCGGTGCAGTTTTCGCGCGGGTGTCCTTTCCAGTGCGAATTTTGCGACATTATTGTTCTCTACGGCCGCAAACCGCGCACTAAAACCCCCACACAACTTCTGGCAGAGTTAGATTATCTCTACGAGTTGGGTTGGCGGCGGGGTGTGTTCATGGTGGATGATAACTTTATTGGCAACAAGCGGAATGTCAAGTTGTTGCTTAAAGAGTTAAAAGTCTGGATGGCAGAACACAAGTATCCCTTCAAGTTTGACACTGAAGCTTCAATTGACTTAGCCCAAGACCCAGAATTAATGGAGTTGATGGTTGAATCTGGCTTTGCAGCGGTGTTTTTGGGAATTGAAACACCGGATGAAGACAGTTTGCAAATGACCAAGAAGTTTCAAAATACTCGCAGTTCACTAACTGATGCAGTACAAAGCATTATTAAAGCCGGGTTGCGCCCAATGGCTGGGTTTATTATTGGGTTTGATGGCGAAAAAGCTGGTGCAGGCGATCGCATTGTCCGTTTTGCTGAACAAGCAGCAATTCCCTCTACTACTTTCGCCATGTTACAAGCGCTACCCAACACTGCGCTGTGGCATCGTCTGAAAAAAGAAGGACGACTACGGGAAAACCAAGATGGCAACATCAACCAAACAACTTTGATGAATTTTGTTGCCACCCGTCCCCTAGAAGATATTGCCAGAGAATATATTGAAGCCTTTTGTGCTTTATATGACCCCGTACAATATTTGGATCGCACCTATCGCTGTTTTTTAATGATGGGTTTGCCGAGTTGGAAAGCGCCAGCCAAAAAGCCGGAGTTGGTAGTTGTGAAAGCGCTGCTAATTGTGATTTGGCGACAAGGGATCAAACGCGAAACCCGCTGGAAGTTCTGGCATCATTTGTTTAGCATCCTCAAGCGTAACCCAGGAGTTGTCGAGCATTATCTCTCTGCCTGTGCCCACAACGAGCATTTCCTAGAGTATCGCCAAATTGTGCGTGATCAAATTGAAAGTCAGCTAGCTGAATATTTAGCACAAGGCGCAGAAAAACCGTATGTACTTGTGAAGGAAAAGGCTGAAGAAAAAGCGGAAGCGGTAGTTAGTTAAGCGTAGTAACTGGGAATGGGTAATAGTAAAAAGTTATCTATTAACAGTTACCAATTAGCAGAAATAAATCATGGCGATCGCTTTTTGATTTGAGGAGTTAAGAGCGATCGCTTTGTTTTTGACTTTTATTTTATGTCTTATTATTACCTACTCTATGCACTTTGCTCATGCTCCATTGGAGCAAGCTGAATTACTACCCTTTGATTGAGAGCATGAGCAATTTTTTGCAGCATTGAGAGAGAGTGTCCTTCGTAATCAGCATCTTCAAGCCGTGCAATCACAGGCTGTTTTGTATCAACAAGTTCAGCAAGCTGTTTCTGTGTTAACCCTGCTTTTGTTCTGGCTTCATAAATCAGCTGTGCCACCTCTGCATTTATAGAGGCTGACTCCACCATTAACTCAAGCTCAGGATCGCTGCTGATGATCTTGTTGATGATTTTTATTGCATCGCTAGTCTTCGCCATCCTCTTGTTCCTCTACGTAGGTATGAACTTCTGGGTTTTCTTCAAATAAAAGCTTTCGTGTGATCGCCCGTTCAATATCAATTGGTGGTACAGCTGCTTCTTCCTTTGCAATGGCGTGTGCGAGAATCGCTACGTTTTGCCCATGAAAGAAGTACAAGATGCGGTATTGTTCGCGTTTATGCTTTGCCCGAAGCTCATATATCCCGTCACGCAAGTAATCAGCCGCAGGGCGACGGAGTTCGTATCCTGATGCTGAAAGTTGTTTGATTCGAGCAACACAGTTTGCATAACCTTTGCGGTCTTCTTTCAAAAGTCGCGTCAGCCATTCAAGGACAGGAACTTTCCCTTCCTCTTCCTGGTAAAAAACAACTTTAGTTTCAGGCACAGCATCCCTTCAAAATATAACAATATTGCTATTTACTTTATATGCTAATTGAAAGGAGTTAGAGCAAAATTAATTCGCGGCTGTTTGCGCTTCTTGATAAATTATTTCCTGAAACTGAATCATGTCTTTTTGCGGGTCAGCGTGGCTAACTTTTACTAATATCTGTTCGCCCAAGTTCACAGAACGTTTGAAAATCATTGGTAACTGTAAGCCCAAATCTTCTAACAGAATTAGTGCTAAGTTGCTATCTTCGCGTAGCCACATTAATACTGTCACACTCCAAGTTTGCTCTGGATGACGGCGCAGATATTCTAAAGCCCAATATCTATTAGTTTGTCGTTCTACCATCGTCACCTCTTGGGTGGTAGTGGTGACAGTCATCATCACTTCTTTGAGTTGTTCTGCTGAAAATGGCAAAACTTCACCGCGCAAGTGGGCTTTCAGTTGAAAATGGGTTAGTAAGTCACTGTAGCGACGAATGGGAGAAGTGGCTTGGGTGTAGGTATCCAAACCCAAACCAGCATGACGCAAAGGCGTGATGCTCATTTCGCTCTTGGGCATACAACGACGCATAGCACAAGCGCGAACAAATCCTGCTGGTAGTAGGAGTAATTCCTCTTCTGGGGGCAATTCTGGCTGCGGCTGACCGCGAAAGGGCAAAGGTATGTTATGAGCTTGACCGTAACGGGCAGCAACTTCACCAGCAAGAATCATCATCTCTGCTACCAGTTGCCGCGACGGGGAATCATCTAAAATATCAATGTTGATCTCGTCACCTTTGACTTTGATCATCGCCTCTGGCATATTAATGCTAATTGCACCTTGAGCATACCGCCAAGCTCTGCGGCGCTGTGCCCAAGTGGCGATCGCTTCAATTTCTGGTTCTGCTTGTACTCCTAATTCGAGCACTTCATCAGCATCTTCATAGGTGAGGCGATAAGTCGGCTTAATCAAGCTGGTATGAATGCTGTAATCTTCTACTGCTCCAGTTCTATCTAGAACAACCCCAAAGCTGAGGGCGCAACAAATCCGTCCCTGTACTAGACTCATCGGCCCAGTTGCCAACAACTCTGGAAACATGGGAATCATCCCAGTCGGTAAGTAAACTGTGCTACCCCGCTTTCTGGCTTCGAGATCTAAATCATCTTCTGGCGCTAACCACCGAGTGGGGTCGGCTATATGCACCCACAGCCGCTCTCGTCCATCAGGCAGTGATTCCCAACTCAGACCATCGTCGATCTCAGTAGTACTTTCATCATCAATTGTGTATGCCTTCAAGTGAGTCAAATCTAGGCGATTTGCATCTAAGTCAGTCGGTGGAAAATCCAAACGCTGTTGCGCCACTTCTAATACCTTATTAGGAAACTGAATCGGAATTGAAGAACGACGCAGGAACAAGTTCTCGTAAGGACTCCACCAACCTAAGTCCACCAAAAGTTGAAAGGCTCCTGGGGGAGTTATAGGACGTCCCAGCATGGTCATAGTTTCTAAAACTGGAGCCGGGGGAGGATAGGCACGAGCCAAAGAGTCATAATTGACCCCCATCCGCACGGTATCAGCAAGCAGGGCTGCATATTTTTCCAGTCCTTCTAAGCGCTGGAGATCGTGGCGTTGCCACTCTACTGCTTCACCTTTAAGCGCCTGCTCTACGCGAGCCAAAAATTCCTGCTGTCCCTTAGCTTTTAGAGCCTCTACTTCCATCTGGTGCTTGCGTTCTGCTACCTGAGCAGCAGTCCGCGGCTCGTAAGCCTCTGCTTTTTGCTTGAAATAAAGTTTGTCCTCTGATAATAGGCAGTGAGCGGCATAACAATAAAGCGCGTCTGATTCAGAAAAAAGCAGATTCGCCATTTGGTCTGGGGTGACAGTTTCCCCGTCCTCAATCAGTAATTCCCAAGCTACTTCTAAGCTAGATGGATCTAAATAAGCCTGGGCTTGCTCCCAAAAGTTGGGAATCTCTGAAGGCTTGTAGGTTTGTCCGTTAACTGTATAAGTAATTTGTCTAGGCGCGAGGCTATGGGATTGACCACGTTCATCTACCACAAACCAGCGGGTTTTGCCGTCTGGACGATCTACGACACCCAGACGACGATCGCCTTGAACCCTAAATTCAACTAGCGTCCCCTTCTCCACAACTCTCGCGCTTTATTTGGTGAACAGTTTAAATAGTTTTGAGTTTAAAGTCCAAAGTCAAAAAGTCCAAAGACCCCTGTACAGACGCGATTGATCGCGTCTCTACTCTTGACCCCTGTAGAGACGCGATTAATCGCGTCTCTACTTTTTTAGCCTTCTGCATTGATGAATGGCAACAAAGCCACAATCCGCGATCGCTTAATTGCTAATGTCAAATCTCGCTGTTGTTTACACGTCAGTCCGGTAATCCGGCGCGGTAAGATTTTGCCTCGTTCGGTAATAAACTTACGTAACAAATCAACATCTTTGTAATCGATTGGTTCTCCTGGCTTGATCGGAGACAGGCGACGACGATAATAGCTCATCTTTACTTAATTTCCTTGTGAACGGTATGTTTGTTGCAGTGGGTACAGAACTTTTTCAGTTCTAGCCGATTGGTTGTATTGCGACGGTTCTTGGTGCTGGTATACCGTGAAACACCAGCAGAGCGCTTGTCTAGGTTAGTGCGACATTCAGTGCATTCTAGTGTCACTATTATGCGGGCGCCTTTGCTCTTAGCCATAATCTTACAAACAGTAAAGCCTGAAGAGAATTAACACAAATGACTATCTTCTCACATTACGACGCAAATTTTCAACTAATCGCTTAAGTTTTATATCTAGCGAGTAGCCTCGACGCGACGAAACTATGAAAGTTCCTGTATAGCGATCGTGCAAAGCCTGCCGCATCTGGGTATCAGAGAAGGCAGTAGCACAATCGATTGCCAGGGGAAGTACTAGAAGTATAGCAGTAGGATTGGCTCTAATGTTACTCAAGGCAATTGACACTAAAAGCGCACCACAACCGACGATCGCCTCACGCTTCAGCAGCGATCGCAAATCTGGAATTCTACCCACTACCTGCCCATCTTCAACTTCCAGCACTTTCAAATCGAACGCCCAACGCCCTAAACTTTGCCCTTGATTGTTGTATACCAACACCACCCGCAAAACCAGCCAAGCTATGACAAAAACTAGGATCTGCAAAAATTGAATACCGACATTGCCGCCTCCTAACAGGGAACTGACTAACCAAACAACCAGGAAATCAAGCCCTAATGCCATACCCCGTCGCCCAATCTCAGCCTTGGGATAGTGTTTTTGGGTAACTCTTTCAATGGTCATACAAAACAGGTATTTTTATTTAGGGGTAGAGAAATAATTGCTCCTGTCTTTAATATTAAGGTGATGAGCTAAGTAGTTGCTGCGCTTTCAACAAACGAAAACAAGACAATCGAGACAAAACAGCATGACTTTAAAAAAACCAACCAAATAACCTAAAACATGAAAAGGAGTATTAAATAATTCGTAATTCGTAATTCGTAATTAAGTTTTGTAATGGAGATTTAACCCCAACACAAAGCTTACCAGTTATAGAACCGGGGGACTTAAACCCACGGAACTCAGTATTAAATTTTGCGATCCAGTTCTTCACGTAGAACTCGGCGCAGTGTATCTTCTAAAGGTTCGCGGCATTGCTGAATGTGTTGGCGCAGGGCATTATTGATTAATGTCTGATAGTTTCCACCACCAGTTTGATGGACTTGCTCACGAAACCACGCGAGAATATCGTCATCAAGTCGGATTGTAATTCGGGTTTTGCCAGTTAATGTTGAGTCAATTGCACCGAGCTTACCTGTACTAAAATCGTATTCGTCTTTCATAAACTACCCCTCGTATTGTATGCGTTCATAACGTGTTGCTTTGCGAGCAGAAATCAACCGGATGCACTCATCACGCCACGTATAAACTACAACAAGAATTCGACCAAAGGCATCCATGCCAATTGTGATAAACCTTTCTTCGTCGGGATGCTCGTCTACTATCGTAATTGCAGCATCATCAGCAAACACGGAAACTGCATCTGCAAAATCAATGCGATGCTTGCGGAGATTAGACCTCTTGCATAAATGCTTAAATTGTCATGTTGAGCGGAGCGAAACATCTCGGAGATTCTTCCCTCCACTACGTTCTGGTCAGAATGACACTAATAGTTTTCGGACTTTTGCAAGAGGTCTATTGGATAAGGCTTTGTTGTCGTCCCACTCGTACTTCATGTGTCTATTGTATGTACAATAGTACACTACAGATTAAGAGAAAGATGCAAGCACACTGACAGATCTCCGTTTTTCAATTTAAGGTTGATGAATCAAAGGGTAAATGATCAAAGATGAGATCGCTATGCTATCAGTCAACGATGCAGAAGCAATTATTTTAAATTTAGTGCAACCGTTGGATGCTCAGCGGGATATAGAAGTTGTAGATTTATTGACAGCAGATAATCGTATTCTGGCAACACCTGTTACTAGTTCGCTAGATTTTCCCCATTGGGATAATTCGGCAATGGATGGCTATGCTGTACGTTACGAAGATGTGCAGCACGCCAGCGCCGAACAGCCTGTTATTTTGGAAATTATTGAAGAGATTCCTGCGGGATATCAACCCCAATCTACGATTCAACCGGGACAAGCAGCACGAATTTTCACAGGTGCGGTGATCCCCGCTGGTGCAGATACTATAGTCATACAAGAGAAGACACGCCGGGAAGAAAACCGCGTTTTTATCTTGGCTGCACCGCAAGCGCAAGAATTTGTCAGACACAAAGCATCTTTCTACCAAGCTGGAACACCATTACTATCAGCAGGAATTAGGTTAAATGCCGCAGAAATTGCGGTGCTAGCAGTGGCACAGTGTCCCCAATTAAATGTTTACCGTCGTCCGCGCGTGGCGATTTTTTCTACTGGTGATGAGTTAGTAACACCTGATCAACCGCTGGAACCTGGTCAAATTGTAGATTCTAATCAGTATGCTTTAGCAGCGTTAGTAAAGCAGAGTGGCGCAGAACCGTTATTGTTAGGAATTATTAAGGATGAGCCAGATGCCCTTCAAAAAGCGATCGCTTACGCCATAGCTAACGCCGATATAGTTATCTCTTCCGGTGGGGTTTCGGTAGGAGATTACGATTATGTTGACAAAATTCTAGAGTCATTAGGGGCAAAAATCCACATTCGTGCTGTGGGGATGAAACCAGGAAAACCTCTAACTGTCGCCACTTTCCCAACTCAGCACTCCTGTACAGACGCGATTAATCGCGTCTCTATTCCTCACTCCTCACTCTATTTTGGTTTACCAGGAAACCCGGCTGCGGTTTTGGTGACTTTCTGGCGGTTTGTGCTATCGGCAATTAAGAAACTTTCTGGAGTTACTGACGGTTGGAAACCGATATTTTTGAAAGTGCGATCGCGCGATGAGTTGCGATCGGATGGCAAGCGTGAAACTTACCTTTGGGGTAAATTGCATTTAATTGATGGAGTTTATGAATTTCACAAAGCTGGTGGTAGTCACAGTTCTGGTAATTTAATTAATTTAGCTCAAACCAACGCCTTAGCTGTTTTACCTATCGGGAAAACATTAATTTCCCCAGAAGAAAAAGTCCAAGTTTTGCAGATTGGTTATTTGTAATTGGTAATATCCCAGAAGTCGCGGTGTTCAGATCCCCGACTTCTTAAAGAGTCTGGGATCTTGAAGTTGGAGATCTTGGTTCTCACGAATGCTTTAGGACTGCTATATAAGAGTTTTTAATACGCAAATTTGTACCTTAGCTGACTAGGAAACACTATATCAAATTCACATATTGTTCAGCTTAAGTGTCTTAATTGTCTAGTGAAAGCCCAAATTTCGATTATTTGTTCTAATTATTTTCTTATTTTCTCTTAACTGTCTTATCTGTCGTTGCATTTATTTAGCGATAGTGAAAAGATACACACTTGACACTGAGATAAAGACCTCAGCATCACAATTATCTCAACATTTTCTATTTCCCCGGAGAAAAATAATGGGTGCAGTTGACGAAACACAAATACACATAATAACAAAAGGTCAAGACATTCAACTGTCTGATAAATCCATTCAAACCGAAAAATTTTTTAGTGAAAAGACCCTACGAGATGGGGGTAAAATTAGATTCAAAATTCGTTATCGTGCCGAACTACAAGATTTTTGTCTACTCGAAGTTTTTCTGATGAGAGCGCAGAACGGAACAATACATTCTAGAATGAGCATTCCTAATGGCGTCTCGACAACCAATGTTCAAGAAATACAGCGAGAATTTAATATTTGGGAGACAGGAGATTATTACTTCGTTTTCAAGATGTCTTACAATGTTGGAACGTTTTTTATTGAGGAGTATCAACTTTGTTGGATAGCTAACTAACTACTTTTCTTTGCAAGCAATTAATCTCAAAATCAGAAACATCAAACTTAGTGCGATCGCTTTGCTAAGGCTAGGTTAATTAGGATGTCAATAAAACTTGATTTTACCTGAGTTAACAATTAGCGATCGCTATTATACAAATATTATTTTATATAGACTATTTTTCAGTTAGTAACATCACTAAAATCCTTACTGATTCCAAATACAGCTAAGTTTAATTAAGACTTTTTGCTACGGTCGATCCAAATGCCTCTGAGTCCAGCTGCTTTAGCACCGTTGTAGTCTTCTGTAATACTGTCACCAATATGCCATGCTGCCTCTGGAGGACAGTTATGTTTTTTTAAAGCAATGGCGAAAATTTGGGGATCAGGTTTAGCTGCACGTGCCTGAGTAGAAATAGTAACAGATATAAAAAAGTCTCTCAATCCTAAACTTTGTAATACTGAGTAAATTCGAGAATCAAAATTGGATAGTACTCCTAGTTCGATTCCTAAACGCCGCCAGTTGACCAACGCTGCTAAAACATCAGGATAAACAAACCACGGTTGAGCAGTGCCAAAGTGAATGTAGAGTTCGCTAAAAAAAGCTGAAAAGTCAGAAAATTGCTTGAGAACACCTGCACTTTCAAAAGTGTTTAAGGCAATTATCCGCCACCAATCAAACTCGCGCTGGGGAATATCTTGCGTGTCTGCATCTAAAAATATCGGCGGTGGCGCGGCTTTAAAGCTTTTGATAAACGTTTTATTCAGTGTATCGGCTGAAACCTTAACCCCAAATTCTTCGGCTATTTGACTATAAACTTCACCTACACTACCTTTGACATCAAAGAGTGTGCCCACAGCATCTAAAAAAATGACTTTCGGTTGTTCCATAGTATTAAGTGCTAAGTTCTGTAGAGCCAGTGCGTAATTCGTAATATTCGCCAAGGGCGAGAAGCAAGCTACGTAATTCGTAATTGTTATACTGCAAGTGTTTAATTAGATTGGGAATGGTAGTTACGCTGTGCTGTACTAGGGCTTATCTGACCGGATTTATCGGAAATTTGGGTTAATAACAATATAGGTAAGGCTCATGCCCTACCTACAGTTCTAAAGTTCTATTTAGAAAGTGTTTCTATAATAGGACGGACTAGCCAGTTAAAACCAACTTTTAGCTGATGTTCTAAAGTTGGCAACCGATAGAGATAAGCAACACGACGGGCGACGTATGCCAAGGGGCCATCTAGTTTCATTCCTAAACCGGTCAGGGTGGCATTGTCTATTCCTAGTGCCATCATTTCCCCTAACTGTTGGTAGCGCAAGGGAAGCAAGGGACGATTAGTTAAAGAAGCCCAGATATTCCAAGCGGCATAATCGGATTCTTGGAAAGCTGCTTGTGCAGTGGCGGGGACTTGCTGTCCTTCTGCATCATGACAGTCTGCCAAATCTCCCAAAGCAAAGATTTTTGGATGGTCAAGAACTTGCAGAGTAGGTGTAGTGCTGATTTGACCACGCTGATTTTGCTTTAGAGGCAAGGATTTAACTACGGGAGCAACTCGTGTTCCTACAGTCCAAATTACTAAATCTACAGGAATCGTATCTACCTGGTTTTTGTATTCTAAGGAGATGGTATTTTGGTCTATTGATTCCACTTTGGTTTCTAAATCAATAAACACACCACGCGCATCTAAAGCTTTCTTTGCTGCTTCGCGGTTAAACTCTGGCGAAGTTCGCAGTATTTGCTCAGCGATTTCAATTATCCGAAAGCGTCCTCTTTCCCCTAGTCTGTCTGCTAACTTACAGGCTAACTCTACACCACTGTAGCCAGCCCCAACAATTGCCACGCGAATTTTGTCAGCATCCGATTCTTCCAATAATCGCAGGCGTTCTTCTAGACGATAAACATCAGAGATTGTGCGGAACGGGTAAGCGTAGGACGTCGCACCGGGGACTAAATCCAATGGTGTTTCTCCACCTAACGCCAATACTAATCGGTCGTAGGGGATTTCTGGCCCATCCTGTAAATGTACCCTTTGCTGGTCGATGTCAATTCCAGACACAACTGCTTGATAAAAACGTATACCTGTGCTTTGTAAAATTTCTTCAAATGGGGGGGCAATTTCCCAGGTTTGCAGTTCACCAGTCAGTAATTCGTATAGTAAAGGAGAAAATAGGAAGCGATCGCTTTGATCTACCAGAACTATTTCGGGTTTTTGCGTAGATTCCCAAGGTAACTGGCTCAAACGCAGAGCAGTGTAGAGACCACCAAAGCCTCCACCGAGAATACAAATTCTAGGAGTTTCTTGAGTCATCGGTCGATATGTGTGGGACGGTCAATTCCAGCAGGGCAACTAACTTCAGTGTAATGATTTCTTTCGGTTTATTGCCATGAGCCAATAATTTGAATGTTGTCCCTCATGTAGTTGATGTGCAGTTAATAGCTTCACCTTGACAAAGCCATATTTTTCATAGCAGCGGATAGCACGAGTATTGCTAACGTCTGGATCGATGACAATTTTAACGGCTTGCAGTTATTCAAATATATATTCTATAACTGCTGAGAGCATTTTTGTGCCGATTCCCTATAAAACAATTTTCAGATCAGCCCCGCGATGATATTGATGCTGATAGCTAAAATGGTGGTATTGAAGAAAAAAGATAATATACCGTGTATCAGAGTTAGGCGTCTCATCTTGCGTGATGTTGTCTGCACATCAGAAACTTGGCTAGTCATACCAACTACGAAAGAATAATATAAAAATTCCCAATAGTCTGGATAGTCGTTATTAGGAAAATCTAAACCTCTAACTATTTCTTCATTATTATTACGACTAATATTTTTATAATAACTATGTGCATATTGCAGCGCAAACATAGTATGTACTAGTAGCCAAGAACCTAAAATCGTCATAATCGAAAGTATGACGTGTAAGGTCAGCAAAATTGTTGACAGAGCTTTTTTATCAGTGAGTAAAAACCCAATGGCTAACACACTAGCACAAGCCGCAGCAATCACCAGCATAAATATAGCCAAACGGCCTTCGTATTCATTTTCGGCATAACGGCGGATTTTTTCTGGGGTAGCCTTGATCATCTTCCACCAAGTTATGGCTAAAAAAAAGTCAGCACCGGAGTTCCAAGCGCAGAGAAGACGAGTGGGTAAGTGCAGCCAAGGTGGAAGTAATGCTAATACTGACGCAGCCAAACCAGTAGCAATGATCAATCGGGGTCGGTGGTCAAAGTTTTTAAATAAGTTCAATTTAATTGACACTTTGACAAATAATTCAAATTATACATGATTAGCAGTATAGCTTCTAAGTTAGTAGCTCTAGTTGAGAAAATCCTAATTTTTTAAAAACAAGTATTATTAATAAGTTATGCGATCGCGCCATTCCTCCAGCATCTTATTACTAATGCCCGAAACTCTATCTAAGTCTTGTAAAGATATAAAATTTCGTTGTTGGCGGCTAATAATTATTCGTTGTGCTAACTTCTTGCCTACACCGGGTAAAGTTTTTAATGTTTCCAAATTTGCAGTGTTGATATTTACTTTTTCGCTTGCTGTAATTTCACTTGAATAAGAAGTTTTTATCTGAGAACACTGTTTTTGTTCTAGTTTAATTTTTTCTTGAACTGCTGTTGGTATTCCTGGTTTGGCTTTAGCATAAAGACGAGCAAATTCACGCACATAATGGGCAGTAACGGTAGGATTTTCAATCACTAAAAGTGTCTCATCATTGCCACTATTAGCAGCTTCCGACCAATTATGAGAACCTGTAATTACTGTTTGACTATCAATAACACCAAATTTATGATGTAATAGATCACCTTTGGCTAAGGAAGGCACACCCACAGTGGTAATTGGGTTTTGCCAAGGATGATTATCAACTTCATATTTACATTTGTTACTGAGTGCAACCCCCATCATATCTAGTGCTTCACTATAAGGTCTATATGCAAATTGTGGCTCAATCAATGCGCGAATTTGCACACTTTGTTGATGACGGTTTTCTAAGATATTGGCAAGCCGTTGCTCGGAAAAAACAAATAACGCCATATCAATAGATTTAGTTGCTGAATCTAAAGTTTTGCCGATTAAACCATTGCTGCTGTTACTCCAAGATTGAGTAGGAGAAGTAGGCGAAAACTGTACAGTAATTTGGGTTTTTCCAAAAGCTATCGTTTTAGGGGAACGTATCGGCTTTTGCAAACCAAATCGACTATCTGGCTTACCTCCTGGGCCATCTCCCCACATGATATTAAACTCTTCTGTAAATAAAGATGCTAATTCTGGGCTATCAATTTGTAATAAATTATTGGCATTACCTAAACTACTAGAATTGGTGAAATCGCCAAAAGTATCACTGAGGGTAAAATTCGCCGAAGTTATAACAACAATGCGATTATCCACAATCACAAATTTGTGATGCATTAAACTGCTACCTGCTGAACCATCAGCTTGGTCATCAAGCCAGGGAATTTTAGCGTTTTGTAAAATTACTAATGCATCTCGTTGATTGATTTCCTCTGGAGTGAGATGATTATCTTGGTTAATGTCTACAAATTGGCGAAACTCGTTATAACGTTGTCGTTCTCTTTTATCTAATTTACTGATTTCAGCAGATGTGAAGTTACTCCAAGGTCGGCTATAGCTATTTTCTAAAATTATCCTGACCTTGATCCCGGCTTTTTGTCTATCAACTAGTGCTTTAGCAATTGCGGGTAAACGTAATTCTTGAACAGCTATATCTACTGTTGATTTAGCTTGATCAATAGCATCAACAATCTGTTTTTCTAAATTATCTCCCAAACGGGTATGTTGACGGTAAGGTTCTTTGTATGCTGAAGACTCGGAATGATTCAAGTAAACTTGAACTAATGGATCTTGCGGTAAAGGCGCTGGACGCTGATTGTAAGAATGGACTCGTTGACAAGCAGCAAGGGGAAATATCAGTAAAAAGATATAAAAAGAATACCTTTGTCTAGAGAAAAACTGCACTGTAATCTGCTAAAAGTGGATTAGGGGTGAACACATTTATCATTCCCAAAATTTTGTGTTCTGAATTAAGTAGAGAAATAGCTACCCATACACGCCGAAGTATCTAGATTTTGTCAGATTTGCCCATTTAAATGTGTGTGTTGACAAGATCAGTATCCTGTTGTCAGCGTGTGTTCCCACTACTATTGATTGATATGCAAATTTATCTAGATTACAGCGCCACTACTCCCACTCGCCCAGAAGCGATCGCAGCGATGCAAGTAGTCCTCACTCAACAGTGGGGTAATCCTTCCAGTTTGCATGAGTGGGGACAAAGGGCTGCAACGGTTGTGGAACAAGCAAGAGTCCAAGTAGCTGGATTAATTAACGCCGCCAGTCCTGAATCTATGATCTTTACTTCTGGCGGCACAGAAGCAAATAATCTGGTGATTATGGGTATTGCCCGGTTATATGCTGTTCCCCAACATATAATTATTTCCAGCGTCGAGCATTCGGCAATTTCCGAACCAGTACGGTTGCTTGAGATGTGGGGTTGGGAAGTTACGCGCATATCTGTGGATGCTAAAGGCAGAGTCAACCCTCTAGATTTAAAGGCGGCGTTGCGACGTAACACAGTCTTGGTTTCGGTAATTTACGCTCAAAGTGAAGTAGGAACAGTACAACCAATTGAGGAACTAGGGCAAATTGCCCGATCGCATGGAGTTTTGTTCCATACAGACGCAGTGCAAGCAGCGGGACGTTTACCTATAGATGTACAACAACTCCCGGTAGACTTACTTAGCCTTTCCAGTCATAAAATATATGGGCCACAAGGTGCTGGGGCGTTATATGTGCGTCCTGGTACAGAATTGATACCCCTACTGGGTGGCGGTGGACAAGAAATGGGACTGCGTTCTGGTACTCAAGCCGTACCTGCGATCGCTGGTTTTGGGGTAGCAGCTGAATTAGCCGCGCAAGAACTACCAATTGAAACACCCCGTTTAATTAAGTTACGCGATCGCGCCTTTGCCCTATTAACCGAAATTCCTGGTTTAATAGCCACAGGTGATCTTGATCATCGTTTACCTCACCATGTCAGCGTCTGTACAGAAAACGCCGATGGGGAAATCAGCGGTAAAACCTTGGTACGACAGCTAAACCTGGCCGGTATTGGTATCAGTGCTGGTGCTGCTTGTCACAGTGGCAAACTTAGCCCTAGTCCAATATTGTTGGCAATGGGCTATTCAGAAAAAGCTGCTTTGGGCGGAATTCGCTTAACACTGGGGCATGATACCACCGAAGCTGACATAGATTGGACAGCAATGGTGTTAAAGCAAGTTTTGCAAAGACTGACACCAGATTTGTCTTTGGTCAAACGTTAAACAGTAAACAGTAAACAGTAAACAGTCAACAGTAAACGGTTATCGGTGAAGAGTGATGTATTTATCTGCATCGTTAGAGGATGTCTGAAAAGCTAGGTAATGGTATATTTTGTCATTCTGAATGGAGCAGAGCGGAAGTCAGAATCTCTATTGTCCGTTAATTTCTGAGATGCTTCTCTACGAGACGCTCCTTTGTAGCTTGGCTTTTGCGTAGGGGTACATTACGCTATCGCTTCATACCCTGCGGGATCTTGCTACAGCATGACAATTTTGACTTCTCAGACATCCTCTTAGAGTTCCCCACAATATTAAGTTAATACAATTCAGTTAAGAATTTTTTCCTTCTCTTTGCGTCTTTAGGGTATGACTCCGGCACGCTATGCGAACGTTAAAAAATTGAATTTAACTTCGCGTAGGGTTTTGTAGGACAAGCTACCAACTTCTCTGTGCGTGAGATAACAAGACTAAACTGTATTCACCGAAATCCCCTATTCCCATTAAAAATATTTGCCATTTATCCAAAGCAGAAGATAGCTAGCTATGATCAGCTAAGTGGTGTACCAGCGTGCGATCGCAGGTGCATGGGGTGAAATTCGCCTAACTGTTGCCCAAGGGTGAACAAGCGCAGAGCATTACCAGAAAGTACCCTTAAGCAGGTACAGGGGACAAAAAATACAAAAAATTTCTCAAGAATAAAAATAAGGATCAAGCTATGACAACCGAACAGTTGACTAGAGACAGCGACAATTTAGATTTAAATCAGCTATTGAGAACGCTGGCTGCTGTCAAACAAGGTGACTTTTCTGTTCGGATGCCCATAGAGCAAACTGGTATGGCGGGGAAAATCGCTGATACGCTCAACGATATTATTGACCGAAATGAGCGGATGGCGACAGAGTTACAGCGGATGGGCGATGTTGTCGGTAAAGAAGGCAAAATCACTGAACGCGCCTCTTTAGGTGATGTTCGCGGTTCCTGGTCAGATTGTGTGACTTCTGTCAATACTTTAATTACAGATTTAGTCCAACCGACAGCTGAAACTACGCGTGTAATCAGGGCTGTAGCTAATGGCGATCTATCCCAAACCATCGCTACAGAAATTGATGGTAGACCCCTGCAAGGCGAGTTTCTGCAAACTGCCAATATTGTCAACACGATGGTAGATCGGCTCGGTTCCTTTGCAAGTGAGGTAACGCGAGTGGCCCGTGAAGTTGGAACAGAGGGTAAACTGGGCGTGCAAGCAGAAGTGCTGGGTGTGGCTGGCACTTGGAAAGATTTGACCGATAACGTGAACTTGATGGCAGGTAATCTGACTGGACAAGTTCGTAACATCGCTGAAGTTGCTACAGCGATCGCCAACGGCGACCTTTCCAAAAAAATCACTGTCAATGTGAAAGGCGAAATTCTGGAGTTGAAAAACACCGTCAACACAATGGTAGATCAACTCAATTCCTTTGCTAGTGAAGTCACGCGAGTTGCTCGTGAGGTGGGAACTGAAGGTAAACTGGGCGTGCAAGCAGAAGTGCGAGGCGTGGCAGGTACTTGGAAAGATTTGACTGATAACGTGAACTTGATGGCAGGAAATCTGACTGCTCAAGTCCGTAATATTGCTGAAGTCACTACAGCGGTAGCCAATGGCGACCTTTCCAAGAAAATTACTGTTGATGTTAAAGGCGAAATTTTGGAGTTGAAAAACACCGTCAACATCATGGTGGATCAACTCAATTCCTTTGCATCGGAAGTGACACGGGTTGCCCGTGAAGTGGGTGCAGAAGGAAAATTAGGCGGTCAAGCAGAAGTGCGCGGCGTGGCTGGCACTTGGAAGGACTTAACCGATAGTGTGAACTTCATGGCGGGAAGTTTAACAGCCCAAGTACGGAATATTGCTGAAGTTACCACGGCGGTGGCAAACGGCGACCTTTCTAAGAAAATTACTGTGGATGTGAAAGGTGAAATTTTGGAGTTGAAAAATACCATTAACACGATGGTGGATCAACTCAACTCCTTTGCTAGTGAAGTGACGCGAGTTGCGCGTGAGGTGGGAACTGAAGGTAAACTGGGCGTGCAAGCAGAAGTGCGCGGCGTGGCAGGTACTTGGAAAGACTTGACCGATAATGTGAACTTAATGGCGGGTAATCTTACCGGACAGGTACGGAACATTGCCGAAGTTGCCACAGCGATCGCTAGCGGTGATCTTTCTAAAAAAATCACTGTCGATGTCAGAGGTGAAATTCTAGAACTCAAAAACACCATCAATATAATGGTGGATCAACTCAGTTCCTTTGCTAGCGAAGTAACGCGAGTTGCTAGGGAAGTGGGAAGTGAAGGTAAGCTAGGCGTGCAAGCAGATGTCAAAGGTGTGGCTGGCACTTGGAAGGATTTAACTGATAGCGTGAACTTCATGGCGGGAAGCTTGACGGCACAAGTACGGAATATTGCCGAAGTGACCACAGCGGTAGCAACAGGCGACCTTTCCAAGAAAATCACCGTCGATGTTAAAGGTGAAATTTTAGAGTTGAAAAACACCATCAACACAATGGTGGATCAACTCAACTCCTTTGCTAGTGAAGTGACGCGAGTTGCTCGTGAAGTAGGAAGCGAAGGTAAACTGGGTGTGCAAGCAGAAGTGCGCGGCGTGGCTGGCACTTGGAAGGACTTAACCGATAGTGTGAACTTCATGGCGGGAAGCTTGACGGCACAAGTACGGAATATTGCCGAAGTGACCACAGCGGTAGCAACAGGCGACCTTTCCAAGAAAATCACCGTCGATGTCAAAGGTGAAATTCTGGAGTTGAAAAATACCATTAACACAATGGTGGATCAACTCAGTTCCTTTGCTAGTGAAGTAACGCGGGTGGCGCGTGAAGTGGGAACCGAAGGCAAACTAGGTGTCCAAGCAGATGTCAAAGACGTTGCTGGGACTTGGAAGGACTTGACCGATAGTGTAAACTTCATGGCGGGAAGTTTAACAGCGCAGGTGCGAAATATTGCCGAAGTTACAACTGCGATCGCCAACGGCGACTTATCTAAAAAAATCACTGTTGCTGTTAAAGGCGAAATTTTAGAACTCAAAAACACCATCAATATAATGGTGGATCAACTCAATTCCTTTGCTAGTGAGGTAACACGAGTTGCTAGGGAAGTGGGAAGTGAGGGTAAACTGGGCGTTCAAGCAGATGTGCGCGGTGTAGCTGGCACTTGGAAGGACTTGACCGACAGCGTGAACTTCATGGCGGGAAGCTTAACAGCACAAGTCCGCAACATCGCCGCTGTCACCACCGCCGTAGCAAATGGCGACCTCTCCAAGAAAATTTCTGTTGATGTCAAAGGTGAAATTTTGGAGTTGAAAAATACCGTTAACACAATGGTGGATCAACTCAACTCCTTTGCTAGTGAGGTAACGCGGGTTGCCCGTGAAGTGGGAACCGAGGGCAAACTGGGTGTACAGGCAGAAGTTAAAGGCGTTGCCGGCACTTGGAAGGATCTCACCGATAGCGTGAACTTTATGGCGGGAAGCTTAACAGCACAGGTGCGGAATATTGCCGAAGTTACCACTGCTGTGGCAAACGGCGACCTCTCAAAGAAAATCACCGTCGATGTCAAAGGTGAAATTCAAGAACTTAAAAACACCATTAACACAATGGTGGATCAGCTTAACTCCTTTGCATCAGAAGTTACAAGAGTTGCCCGTGAGGTGGGAACTGAGGGTAAGCTGGGTGTACAAGCCTACGTTAGAGGTGTGGCTGGGACTTGGAAAGATTTAACCGATAACGTTAACTCAATGGCGGGGAACCTCACAGGACAAGTGCGGAACATCGCCGAAGTTACCAAGGCGGTGGCGAACGGCGACCTCTCCAAGAAAATCACCGTCGATGCCAAAGGTGAAATTTTGGACTTGAAGAATACGACCAACACGATGGTGGATCAACTCAGTTCCTTTGCATCGGAAGTAACGCGGGTGGCGCGGGAAGTGGGAACCGAAGGGAAGTTGGGCGGACAAGCGCAAGTCCAAGGTGTAGCAGGCACTTGGAAAGATTTAACTGATAATGTTAACTCGATGGCAGGTAACTTAACCGCACAAGTGCGCGGTATTGCCAGAGTTGTAACAGCGGTTGCGAATGGTGACTTAAAACGGAAACTCATGCTAGATGCTAAGGGAGAAATTGAAACCTTGGCAGAGACAATCAACGAGATGATTGATACCCTAGCGACGTTTGCTAATCAAGTAACAACCGTAGCGCGGGAAGTGGGAATTGAAGGGAAGCTAGGCGGACAAGCCAGAGTACCTGGGGCGGCTGGGACTTGGAAAGATTTAACAGATAACGTCAACGAACTTGCTGCTACTCTCACCACCCAGTTAAGAGCGATCGCCGAAGTGGCTACAGCGGTAACTAAGGGCGATTTAACTCGCTCAATTGCTGTTGAAGCATTAGGTGAAGTGGCGATTCTCAAAGACAACATCAACCAAATGATCGCCAATCTGCGGGAGACAACGCAGAAAAACACCGAACAAGATTGGTTGAAGACTAACCTAGCCAAATTTACCCGGATGCTCCAAGGTCAGCGAGACTTGGAAACTGTATCCAAACTGATTCTCTCAGAACTAGCTCCCTTAGTAGGAGCGCAACACGGCGTATTCTTCATGATGGAAGCAGCAGAGAATCAATCGTATCTCAAACTGCTGAGTAGCTACGCTTACCGCGAACGCAAGCATCTAGCTAACCGCTTCCATTTGGGTGAAGGTTTGGTAGGACAATGCGCTTTGGAAAAAGAGCGAATTCTACTCACGGAAGTGCCAAGCGATTATGTCAAAATCGGCTCTGGTTTAGGAGAAGCGGCTCCCCTAAATGCCGTGGTGTTACCCGTTTTATTTGAAGGACAAGTGACGGCGGTGATTGAATTAGCTTCCTTCCGCCGCTTTAGCGAAATTCATCTGACATTCTTCGATCAACTCACCGAAAGTATTGCGATCGTCCTCAATACGATTGCAGCTTCTATGCGGACTGAAGAATTGCTGAAGCAGTCGCAATCTTTAGCTGAAGAACTACAAACCCAGCAAAGCGAACTCAGAGAAACCAACAAGCGCCTAGAACAACAAGCCCAATCACTCAAAACCTCCGAGGATTTATTAAGAGGACAGCAAGACGAACTACAACAAACCAACGCCGAGTTAGAAGAAAAGGCAGAGTTACTAGCCTTGCAAAAACAAGAAGTCGAGCGCAAAAATCGCGAAATCGAACAAGCAAGACGATCTTTGGAAGATAAAGCTGAACAACTAGCCCTCTCGTCAAAATACAAGTCTGAGTTTCTCGCCAATATGTCCCATGAGTTGCGGACACCGCTAAACAGCTTATTGATTTTGGCTAGATTGTTGGCGGATAACGTCGAGAGCAACCTCACCGCCAAGCAAGTCGAATACAGTCGCACAATTTACTCAGCTGGTAACGACCTTTTGGCTTTGATTAATGATATTCTCGACCTCGCCAAAATCGAATCTGGAACCATGTCAATTGATATGACCCAGACGCTCTTAACAGAGTTGCGCGAACAGATTGAAGGCACATTTGGGCAAATAGCTCAAAATAAAGGGCTTGCCTTCACAATTGAATTAACTTCGGAATTGCCACCAACCATTTATACTGATGCCAAACGCTTACAACAAGTACTGAAAAATCTGCTCTCCAACGCTTTTAAGTTTACAGAGCAAGGAGAGGTACGCTTGCAAATTGCGGTGGCGAAGCAAGGCTGGAGTATCGACCACCAAACCTTGAATCGCGCCCAGACTGTGATTGCCTTCTCAGTCAGTGATACAGGCATTGGTATTGCCCCCGAAAAACAAAAAGTGATTTTTGAAGCATTTCAGCAAGCCGATGGCTCTACCAGTCGTAGATACGGTGGTACTGGATTAGGTTTATCAATTAGCCGCGAAATCGCCCGTCTCTTTGGCGGAGAAATAAAACTCGTCAGCAATCCCGGTCAAGGTAGCACGTTTACATTCTACCTACCGCAATTCAGTCCTGAGTTCAGAGTACCGAGTCCTGAGTTTACATCTCAAACACTCCCCAGTCCCCAGTCCCCAGTCCCCAATCCCCATACTTCGACTTCGCTCAGTACAAGTTCCCCAGTCCTCAGTGACGATCGCGCTACTATCGAAAATGGCGATCGCGTATTGCTAATTGTCGAAGATGACATTAACTTTGCCCGTATCCTCCTAGATATGGCACAACAGCAAGGATTTAAGGTCATAACTGCCCAAAATGGTGTCGCAGGTTTGGCCCTAGCACAGCAATTTCAGCCTTCAGCCGTTTTGCTAGATATTCGGATGCCAGAAATGGATGGTTGGACGGTGTTAGATCGTTTGAAGCATGACCCAAATACGCGTCATATCCCCGTACATATCATGACAGTCGAGGAGGGAAGACAGCGGAGTTTGCAATTAGGAGCGATCGCATATCTGCAAAAGCCCTTAACCAGCGAAACTATATTTGAGGCATTAAGCAAAATTAGAGGTTTTGTTGAGCGTCGGGTGAAGAATTTGCTCATAGTCGAAGATGATGATATTCAACGGCTGAGTCTTGTGGAATTGGTTGGTAACAGCGATGTTGCTACCACTGCTGTTGGTACTGGTGCAGCAGCCTTAGAAGCCATTCGCTCACAACATTTTGATTGCCTCGTCCTTGATTTAGGGCTACCAGATATGACTGGGTTTGAACTAATCGAGCAAATCAAGCTAGAACCTAATGGCGAAACTTTGCCCATCATCGTCTACACCGGCAGGGAAATTACCAAAGCTCAAGAAACTGAACTCAGGCGGATAGCCGAGACAATCATTGTCAAAGACGTGCGATCGCCCGAACGTCTCCTTGATGAAACAGCATTATTTTTACACCGAATCCAAGCAAATCTACCTGCACCCAAACAACAAATACTAGAACGATTACATTCAATTGACTACTTACTCGTTGGTAAGAAAGTGCTAATTGTAGACGACGATATGCGTAATATCTTCGCGCTGACGAGTATGCTGGAGCGCTATCAAATGTGTGTTTTATATGCTGAAAACGGCAGAGAAGGTATTGCCTTATTGGAAAATACACCAGACATTGATATTGTTTTGATGGATGTAATGATGCCAGAAATGGACGGTTACGAAACAACCCGCCTCATCCGCCAAAACGAGCAATTTCAACCTTTGCCGATAATTGCTCTTACAGCCAAAGCGATGCAAGGCGATCGCGATAAATGCATTGAAGCAGGTGCATCAGATTACATCACCAAACCTGTAGATACTGAACAGCTGCTTTCACTCTTGCGTGTTTGGCTTTATCGATAGCTATAAAAATTTTACTTGCGATTCGAGAAAAGAGATGCCAGAAATATATCTGAATGCCAATTAATTGGCGTACATATTCTTGTAAAAACAAGAGGAAACTAATGGCAAATTTTGAAGTTATCGAAAAAGAAGGGTTGCGTTTAGTCAAGGTAAATTTACAAAACGAAACAGTACGTACTGAATCTGGTGCTATGTACTATATACGTGGCAACATTACTATGCAATCTAAACCGCCTTCTGCGGGTGGATTTTTGAAATCTTTAGCCACAGGTGAAAACATTTTTCGCCCGACTTATACAGGAAGCGGTGAATTGTATTTGGAACCTTCTTTGTCTGGATTTCACATCCTAGAATTAGATGGCAGTGAATGGATTTTGGATAGTGGCGCTTATTGGGCAAGTGATGGCAGTGTAGAAGTAGGAATTGAGCGCAATAAATTAGTATCTGGCTTAATTGGTGGCGAAGGTTTATTTCAAACCAAAGTCAAAGGTAGAGGTAAAGTGGTCATGGTAGCGCAAGGGCCTGTAGAAGTTGTACGTTTACAAAATGACCGATTAGTGGTTGATGGCAACTTTGCGATCGCGCGCACAACTACCTTAAATTATCGTGTGGAAAAAGCCACTAAATCTTTCTTCGGTTCTATGACTTCTGGCGAGTTTTTAGTAAATACTTTCGAGGGAACTGGTACTGTCTTACTAGCACCTGTCCCTTATTGGCAAGTGATGTTGTTGCGTCAAATTACGGCAGCAATTCCTAAAACTTCTAGTTAGGAATCGTCAATTAATTTAACGTGACAGGACTTACGCATGGGTTACGGAAAATCGTAGACGCGGAGCGGCTTGCCGTAGCGAAAAGTTCTGTAGGCGGGTTTCCCGCAGTAGGAAACTTTTCAAGACAGGCTACCACAGAGGCGCAGCGAAAAGTAAGCGAAGCTCCGGGTAACAGGAGCGCAAAACTTTTCAAGACAGAGGTCACGGAGAAATGAGAGTTTGAGAGGTTTTTTGTGTAAGTTCTATGTGAGTTCGACTAACTAGCAAGTGCCCGCCGAGCAGCCATAGCAGCGACTAACAAAGAGATGCCGCTCATGAATAGGCTAATACCCACGTATAGACCAATCAGCCAGATAGCGCTGAAGGGCCATCGATTCAGAACTATGATGCCCAAAATTAAAGTAACGACTCCGTTTAATGCCACCAGCCAGGACATCCTGTGCCCCGCTCGGTGGGTAAACGCCATAATGATGGTAAAAATACCCTCAATAATGAACAGAATGCCAAAAGCTAAGGTCAACGCTAGCAGCGCAGATCCTAGATTAAACAGAATATAAATGCCTGCGATCGCATATAAAACACCCACAATCAAATTCAGCCAGAACCCTCTTACTGGTTTTGACTGAAACGATTCAACAATCATCACAACGCCGCTAATCAGGGTAATCCAACCAATGACGGAGGTAAAAAATGCCGAGGCAATACCAGGCATTAGGATTGCTAGCACACCCAGAATAATCAAACCAATGCTTAGAGCGATTACCCAACCAGTCGATTTTTGAATATTTACTTCAGGTTGAAAATTAGTAGTCATAGCACTCACCTCATTTTTTTATCGTGTTTAGGTTAAAACAACTAGCCTCAAGCGAGGAAAACCGCTAAAGGTTGTGTTTGACTGTGAAAATTTGACATTAATAGCGCAAAACTAATGCAATTCGCTGATGAATGGATAGTGCTTCATCGTCCACAATTGCAATGTTTCCTCCCTTAGCCAAGACAACTTCTATAATTTCATCGACGGCATCATCCATTACTTCTGTACCACCCGGTTGATCCACTAACTCAAACCTGCCGTCTTCAGTCAAGATTGCTGGTACATGGTAGTTTTTTTCGACTAAAAGCAATTTCCCTCGACCTTCATGTGCTAATCGCCACGTTTCCCCAATTGTAGAAACGACACTTTGAGTACCCATCGCGTTATCCAATGCCTGGAGTGCATCAGCCTGTTGCGCCTCCCGAACGGACTGCACAATTGACCACACTTGAGGGGTCAGTTCATGAATCGTCGCTTTATCAAAATTGCCGCTCAGGCTTGGTGCAATCGCTTGGGTATTTTGCGAAACCTCTTGGAAGAAAGATACTTGCCGATCAACCCCTCCCAAAACCAATGGTAGTGACTCATTTTGATTCTGATAGAGCGTCAATACACTATCTACTTGCTGAAAAAATCTGCGATGCCTGTCGTCTCGATAGCTAGAATCAGCGTCATAGGGAAGCGGAGCCGTGGCTCCGGGCCCTGTCATTTGCATTGGGAAGTTTTCATCATTAACTTCCTCAAGGGTTTCCCCTGTCCCAGCTAATAAGCGCGTGGATGCCTGACTTAACAGCAAAACCCAATAGCGCAGCGCCCGATGCATTCCATAGACCAAATCTCGTGTTGCGAATGTTTGATCAATCACAACCCGCGCAGGTACAGGAAAAGGCAGATAATAAAGCTTGGCAAAGTCATGGCTGATGTATAGCGCCAACCCATCCAGCGTGTGGCGGTAGTCAATTTCGCTCACGAGGGTTTCGAGCCGCTTCAATAATGGTTCCAACTCACGGCTAGTAAATTCTGTGGCCAGCCGCTTTGTTGCTTCATCTACCAGATTTTTTACTCGAATCGGATCTTGTTTATTATCGGGTGATGTCTGATGAGTTGGTAACAGGATGGAAAGCGCCGGAACATTGCTTAAAGATTGCAACTGCTTAAGATCCTGACGAGTAATCATGAATTCTCCTATGGATTTTTAGTGGCGACTAAACTGCCTTAAATGTTAGAGGCAAAACCACTTGTAATCCCTCTACCCAAGAAAGGAGAGCGATTTTTTTCGGAGTAGATAGGTAGCGTAGATAGGTAGCAATTAAGCAGGGTAAATATTTTTGTTCATCTACCTAATACCGTTTCTTTGTAAAGCTGCGCCAAACTCTTCTCATCTCTTATTTCTTGGCGTACTTGGCGTACTTGGCGGTTCGTTAGAAATTACCTGACCAATACGCTTGAGAATTTGCAAAACGCCGTACAATTCTCTCGCGGATGCAAACGGGGCGAAGACCCTTGATAAGTCGTACTGTGGCGTATTTGTCTGCGTCACTTTCACAAATAAAATATCGTCCCCATTCGTCACCATACCGAACACGGGTTGATTGGGGTTGGGGTTAGCCATTAGATAAGCTAGGGCTTGCGGTACGGCCGACCAAACCGAAAGCGTGGTTTTTTTTGACTCTAACACCATGACCCAAAACTGTTCTTGCAGCACTAAAACGTCAATCCGTCCGCGTAGTATTTCCTCGCCATCATTTAGCACTAATTCCACGGAAGATTTAGCCTTAATCCTAAAAGGAGGATCGTAAAACCCGGAGAGTTCAAGAATTGGTGATACCAGCAACAACATGACTGTCCCTTCTGGTAAATGACTTCCAGTACGGTGATAGAGATACTTACGCCGCAGGACATCCACAGATGCTTTTTCTGCTTCCGTAATTTCAGGTAATGCTTCATGCCACTCTGGAAAAAACTACTCGGACTCAACGCGGACAAAATCGAATCGATTTTCTGCATCCAATAGAGTGGTAATCGCTTCTGTAATTGCTGCCGTCTGTGTCATTACTTGTAGGTAACAGTTGCCTTCTCTATTATCATTATCGCCAATTGGCGCGTTTGCGGGGAAAGTAGTAAATACTGTTGTACAAAAAAAGAATACATTCGGATATCTTAAGCAAGGATACTGAGCAATCAGAACAGCAGCGATGACTGATCATATTTTAAAAGCCACCAGAGAAACTGTGCATCTGGGTGGTTTCTCCCATTTGCTAGAACCAGTACTGACTGTTGCTTCTGGCGATACAGTTGATGTGGAAACTTACACTGGTTATTACCTTTACGACAAAGCGCCACCAGAATTTCTCACACCAGAATTTATCGATATCTGCCAAAATTTAGCGCCAGAACGCAAAGTTGCTGAAGGGCCGCATTTACTCACAGGGCCAATTTACGTACAGGATGCACAACCAGGGGATGTTTTGGAAGTAAGATTAGAAGCGATCGCACCTGGTTTGCCAGTAGGTTTTAACGCGATTCGTCCAGGCTGGGGAGCTTTACCACACCAGTTTGCTCAACCAGCCTTGAGATTCATTCCCCTTGATTTAGCCAACAACATCGCTGAATTTCCAACGGGTGCTGGCATCAAAATTCCCCTCAAACCCTTTTTTGGCATTCTTGGTGTCGCCACCCCAGAAACGTCTAGAACTTCGGTTCCACCAGGTTCTTATGGCGGTAATATCGATAACCGCGAACTGCAAGCAGGTTCCCGATTATTTTTGCCTGTTTTCGTTCCAGGTGCATTATTTTCCATTGGCGATGGTCATTCAGCGCAGGGAGATGGCGAAGTCAATGTTACCGCTATTGAAACTTCCATGAACGGAAGAATAACACTTAAGCTTCGCAAGGATATACAACTGACAACGCCAATCGCAGAAACTCCAACCGATATTATCACAATGGGGTTTGGTCAAACTTTAGATGAAGCTTTAGAATTAGCTTTGAACAACATGATTAATTTCCTAGAACGCTTCACAAATTTGTCGCCAGAAGAGGCTTATGTATTGTGTAGTATAGCTGTGAATTTTCGCATCACTCAAGTTGTGAACAGTCCACAAAAAGGTGTGCATGGGATGCTACCCAAAGCAATTTTCTCAAAGTCAATAATTTTATAAGTTGCAATCTAGCTAACACAACAGAATCGAAGAAATTGAACGAGTCAAGATGAGGAAGTAGATTAGCCCCTTCAATGTGGGTAAAAATCCTCAAAAAAGTTCCCAATTTTTGGTTTTTTTACCTTCGTGTCTTAGTGGTTAAGTCAATAAATTAGTAAACAGTAAACAGTAAACAGTTAGGGAATTTAAACTTGCCAGATAGCGCCTGCCACATTGGCTTTGGGTTATTAGTTTTCAGTTGCAAGTGAGGGCCCCTTAAACCCAGTTATCTTGACTGTTAACCGTTTACTGTTAACTCTTTACTGTTAAAAGGGCTGGGCAGCAGGGGGAACTTGTAGTAAGTCTTTCCCTTTCACACCTCTGCCACTCTGTCTGCTAACTCCTAGAAAATAAATTTTAATCATTGTGTGAGATGGATCTACTATAAAGGTAGAAGAAAAAGTTAGGAAAAAATATGAAAAATTAAAAAGTATTTTGATTAACTTTTTTCAAGCAAATAGAAAGCAAAAGTATCTTGTGTCTATCAATTTAATTGCTCTGTTCCTCAATTACAAATTACAAATATAGACCAATGAATAAAAAGCCATCATGGAATGTTGAAGAACAAATAGTAATAGTTGAGCTAGGAACTATTAGGCTAAACGGAGAATTGGTTGTACCTGAAAGTGCTGAGGGGATTGTTTTATTTGCTCATAGCGGTAGTAGCAGCCGATACAGTACCCGTAACCACTATCTTGCTCATGTGCTGCGTCAAGAAGGGCGATTAGCAACTATATTGATTGACTTGCTGACAAGAGAAGAGGAAGCAATTGATGAGCGAACCAAGCATTTCCGTAATAACATTGCTTTTCTCGCCACTAGGTTAGTTGCTATTACAGACTGGCTGTTTGAGAACCCGATAACCCACCATCTCAAAGTTGGCTACTTTGGTGCAAACAGGGGCAGTGGCGCGGCATTTATAGCAGCAGCAGCACGCCCAATATCTGTCAGGGCTATAGTTTGCCGCAGCGGGCAACTTGATTTAACGGGCGTTGTACTATCCCAGGTGCAAGCTCCCACATTGCTCATCATTGGCAGCTACGACTTTCCAATAATTGCAATGAATGAGGATGCACTGGCACAAATTTCTGCCCAAAACAAGCAACTGGAAATGATTCCTGGGGCAACTCATCAGTTTGGAGAACCTGGTGCTCTGGAAGAAGTAGGACGATTAGCGAGTCAATGGTTCAATTACTATCTGACATCATTTGAATGGCAGGAACCGCATTTACATGCAATGTCCCTAAATTAATGGATTGAAATTTATTTTTGATAATCTATTTAGAGACTTGTGTTAGCAATGCAGAGTTAACTATGGCTAGTTTTTGATCAAATGTTCGAGGTTATGTGTTCGAGCTTCTAGCACAGCAATCAAAGGCTTCCTATCATTCGATTGACTTGTTCTAACTGTAATGGTTTGCGTTCAATACTCTGGAAGTACTCAATCTTTTGTAGGTGAGTACATGCTTTTTTAAAGTTACTTAGATTCAGTAAAACAATATCTTCGTAAACTGACTCCTGTGGGGTCTTTATAGCCATAATTACGTCTTGTATATTATTTTGGGTAATTGCCATGTTTAAATACTTTAGAAATAGTTCACGTTTTTTGGCTCGAACACTGAGCAAGTACCAATTACCATTAACAGGTGGTACTGACGGCTCTAAAGGTTGTATAGGTAGCATATAGGATGATATTAGGTAGAGTTTTGGCAAATTAAAAAGCTCTAAAACTGCTTAAATTAGTAAGTCAAGAGTTTCGATTTAACTATTATTAAGAAACAATAGCTATTATTTGCTAGAGAAGTTGTTATAGCGTTTAGTGGTTGGGTGAGGTACGAATTTATCAGTGTTTATCTGTCTTGAAAAGTTTTGCGCCGATAAACCCGCCTACAGAACTTTTCGCTGTCTTGAAAAGTTTTGCGCCGGTAAACCTGGAGCTTCGCTTACTTTTCGTTGTGGTTAATTACTTCTTCTGTGTACCTCCCTTAAGTGAGAACAGCTATATCGCTTGTAACTGTTAGTGTTCAAAGTTAAAGTTCAGTTGATTATAAGCAACTTAACAACTTCGACTCACTGTTTTTCAAAAAATTATAACAGGAATTTTCTCTAGTTTCATCTCTATAAATATCTTTAAGTAAGTCAGAGTAATTGCTACCATAGTACTAGCGCAATTTTCCTGACAAATATTGAGAATTAACTAGTTGAATATGGTAGTTTTATCTGGTAAACTAAGATGAATTAAAGTAGGCGTTGCGGCTTGTTCTATGCAACGTATTTTGATTACTAGCTCTCGATCTGGTGATAGCAAATTCCATCAATATAATGAATACAACTGACTAAGTAGTAGTCTAGATAAATATTTTTGTAACTACTCTTCCAGATTCCAGCCCAGCGCTACTGCTACTTGATTGGCTAATTCTAGCGGATTAAACGGTTTGGCGATCGCTGCTTTCATTCCAATCTCGGCATAGCGGCGACGATCACAAGCTTGTATGTTTGCGGTTAACAAAATGACTGGAATAGTTTTTGTTAACGGATTTGTTTGTAGCTTCTCAAAGACTGCAATACCGTTCATGTCTGGCATGATCACATCTAGCAGAATCACATCTGGTTGCCAATCCTCAGCTTTTTTTATGGCTTCTTTACCAGAACTTGCTGTCAATACTTGCCAATCGGCAATAGTTTCCAAGCAAATTCTGGCAACTTCTTGAATAGACTGCTCGTTATCAACCACCAGAATTCGTTTTCTTGTCATTGCTGCTACTCTATTCTTGGTTGCGATTGTCGCGTTGAAGTGGTTCCATACAAATCATGCCCGATAAAAATAATTGCATCATCAGCAATATCCAAAATTCGTGCAAATCTGGCTTGAGATAAGCGTAGCTCCTTGTGTGTCTGGTGATGCTCATCAAGTTCTGACTGCAACTGTCGATTGACGGTAATTAACTCTGCGGTTTTTGCTAATTGGCGATCGCGCTGATTTCGCAATGTTACAATGCCATAAGCTAAATCTGCTGCTAATGCTTGTAGGACTTTGACTTCATCAGCATCGAAGGTGTCTGGTTCGGCAGCGTAAATATTCAATGCGGCAAAAGTTTGACTGTTGATAATTAACGGTAATGCGATCGCTGAAGCATAACCTCGGTTAATAGTATGAGACTGCCAAATCTGATAATTGTGATCAGTTAAAATATTTTGGACAATACAAGTCTCACCTGTGCGAATAGCAATCCCCATTGGACTTTGCTCATGACTGGTGTTTGCCCAAGTAAGATTCAGAGATTGCAAATATCCGTCTTCATAGCCTGCTTGAGATACTGGGCGGATACTTTTGGCTATATCATCTTCAGCAAAACCTACCCACACCAGCCGATAGCCGCCGATTTTTACAAGAATTTGACAAATTTGCTGTAATAAATCGAACTCGTCTTTGGCACGAAAGAGTACTTGATTGCAACTACTCAAAGTTTGCAGCTTTCGATTTAATCGCCGAATTTTGGCTTCAGCCTGTTTATGTGGCGTAATGTCTCGTGTGATTGCTAGCAGCACTACTTTGCCATCGTCGTAACACAAAGGAACTGCATGAGTTTCTACCCAGCGACGATTACCCCGACAGCTAATCATCTCGAACTGTAAAATCCCTTTGTTACCTTGACAGATACTTGCGTTCAGTTGGCGAAATGCTTCTTGATATTCTGGAGCAATTAAATCATAAACAGACTTACCAATCAGCGCTGCGGTATTGTTTGCTTCCAGCATCAAAATACCTGCTGGGTTGATTTCCAACAAAGTACCATCGACAGCAATCACTTTGACGCATTCTGGTTCAGCATCAAAGATAGTTCGCCAGCGATTTTCTAGTTCGATAACTTGCGTGCTATGCGTTAAAGTACAATCACCTTTAACCGCCGAAACCAAAGGCAATTCAGCACCGCTTGGCAATGCAGATATTGCTGTAACTTCGTTGTCTCCCTCAATTTCCTGACGCAATAACTTAACCCAACATTCAAGATTAGTGATCTCAGATACGCTCAAGATTTGCTCAGAATTCAGCAGACGCTCGATTTTACGTGCCAATTTTGAGCCAATAGTAAAACCAAAAGTGCCTAAAGAACCTGCTAAAGTATGCGCCTCTTGGGCTGCTTCCAAGAGAAAATTGCGGCCCTGAACAAGTGGCGATTCGGAATTCAAAGCTGCAACGGCTTGCTCTAGCACGCTTACTTGCTCATCCACCCGTCCTTTAAATTGTTGCCAAATTCCTCTAACTGCTGTTATCGTTTGCTGCTGCTTGGATAAATCTTCTTGACATCTATGCATTCTCGCTTTGGCATGAGAGATTTTCCCTGCTTCTCCTCCTCTTCTCTCTTTTTCCCCCTCCCCTTCCAGTGGTTTCAGGCGATAACCAATTCCGTAAACTGTTTCAATCAAATCACTAGACACTCCGACAGCTTTTAGTTTGTGTCTTAATCCTTTGATATGGGTGCGAACGGCTTCTTCTGTAGGAGTATCATCATAAGCCCAAAGATGTTCTAAAATCATGCCACAGCTAAACACCCGGCGACTATTTCGTAAAAATAGTTCCAACAGAGCATATTCTTTTGGTGTAAGTGACAGCAGATTGCTAGCGTATGTAACTTCACAGCTACTAGGGTCTAACCTTAACCCGCGCCACTCCAGCACAGGTTGTGAAGTGTTGCCTCCACGACGCAATAGCGCCCTTACACGAGCAACTAATTCCTCTTCATTAAAAGGTTTAACTACATAGTCATCCGCGCCTGCATCCAGTCCAATTGCCTTTTCATGACCACTATTACGCCCTGTTAGTAATAGGATTGGTACTTGCAGACTACCTGATCGGATTCGCCGACAAAGACTAATACCATCTAGCTTAGGCAGTATTATATCCAATAGTATTAAATCATAATCGTAAGTTTGAATCAAATCCCAAGCAACATCACCATCAGTTGCCACTTCAACAACATAGTTTTGGTTAGTGAGAACCGTGGTAAGCACATGAGCATTTAACTTGTCATCTTCTACAACTAAAATCTTCATATCAAAAGCTTTCCAGCGGTTAATACATACAATAAATAACAAGCAATAAACTTTAATTATTAACCAAATTAATATCAATACTAAGTTTTAAAGCATTTTCAAGGAGATGTAAGTAGCTAGGCGTAAATAAATTAAAGTTTGTAGTGAGTTAGCGCGGTCTTCTCTACGAGACGCTACGCGTTCACGTAGTGTCTCGTAGAGAAGGGGGTTTCCCCCATGAGCGACTAACGAACCCGAAGGGTAAGGACTTTAGTTTTGATAATCCTTATTTTGAGCGATGAATCGCTCACTACGAGCTAGGATTTTATGTTTAATTATACCTACCTACTAATCTCTAAGTTGAATATTTTTTAATAAATGTCAATATTTATTACTGGCTTGTTGTATTTAAGGGGGAGTTGGTATGTACATGTGCCCTAATTAGAAGTATAAGCTTGTATAAAGTTGCTAGCTAGTTGGCAAGTTAATGGTAAAAACACTGTAGCGATTGTCTTAGATACGCTTTGCGATCGCATTTTTTTAATCATCTAAATTCATTCTGAGGAAGGAAATAAACTTTACCATTAGGTATCTCAGTGAATAATTATTGGCTTTCCTCACAAGTTCCTCAAATTGTTTCTCTATAAACATAACTGTAAGACAAAAAAGCTTACCAGTTAATTCAAAATAATTTTTGGCAGAATTTTATCGCGATTCTCTGATGCAGGAGATACACCAATAAAGGAGTCACTAGTCAGGAGTCAGAATACTTGCTTGGCTTCTATAGCAATCCTGAATTATTTGTGATTTGTTACAAATGACAGCCTTCTTTTGTGGTTGCTGCTACGCGTAGCTGGCTTCCCCACAGGGATACACGAAAATCACAACTCATGTAGGATTGCGATAGAAACTAGAAACCTTAAAGACCAATCACTAATAAAACCGGAGGTCTATTATGATTAAAAAGATTCTAGTTGCATTAGATCGCTCGGAAATAGGGCAACAGGTTTTTGAACAAGCATTGGCTTTAGCAAAGCTAACACAAGCCAACTTAATGCTACTGCATGTCTTGTCTCCAGAAGCAGAGGGCAGTCCTTATGTACCTATGTTCTCTAATTTTGATTACTATCCGGGACTGAACAGTCAAAGTTTTGAGTTATATCAAAAGCAGTGGGATACTTTTAAAAATGAAGGTATCCAGATGTTGCAATTTTTCTGTGCCCAAGCCAACACCGTAGGTGTTACTACAGAATTTACACAAAACCTTGGTAATCCTGGGCGGATCATTTGTGATTTAGCTCGTAGTTGGGGTGCTGACTTAATTGTCATGGGGCGTCGTGGTCGTTCTGGGCTGACGGAATTATTTCTCGGTAGCGTAAGTAACTACGTCCTTCACCATGCTCCTTGTTCAGTGCATATTGTGCATCTTCCACTCACTACTGAAGCAGATAAAGTTGTAAAAGCGACTACAAACACTGTAAGCGTCAACTAAATGGAATTTTATTTACTTGTTGTCGCAATATCTACGCTATCAGTCTTCAACTGACCATCTTCCATATAAATGATGCGATCAGCAATATCGAGGATGCGGTTGTCATGAGTAACCAGCAAAATTGTACAATCTTGTTCTTTAGCTAGCTTCTGCATCAATTCGACGACATCGCGCCCAGATTTTTTGTCGAGTGCAGCAGTGGGTTCATCTGCCAAAACAATTTTAGGATGGCTGACTAAAGCGCGTGCGATCGCCACCCGTTGTTTTTGTCCGCCAGATAGTTTCTCTGGGTAGTAATTTACATGATCTGCCAAACCGACAGCTTCCAGCATCGCGATCGCTTTAACGTTAATATCCTGATTCATAAATTCATCATGCAACTCTATAGACATTCGCACATTTTCTTTAGCTGTTAAAAAAGTCATCAGGTTATGCGCCTGAAAAATATAGCCAATTTGACGACGAAGTTGAGTCAACTGCTGTTTTTTTGCACCACAAATTTCCTGTCCTAAAATTTTCAAACTACCTTCTTGAGCAGAGCGCAGCCCACCCATTAGCGTTAATAGGGTAGTTTTTCCTGAGCCGGAGGGGCCAGTCATAATAACAATTTCCCCAGCTTTAATCTCCAAATTAATGTTAAATAATACTTGTTTGCGAAGCGCACCCACACCGAAATAGTGGTTAAGGTTACTAACAGAAATTACAGGTTCTAAAACCGAGAGTGTTGAGTTAGAGGTTACTTGTACAGATTCTTGGAACATAAGATTTTTATAATTTTTATTTCGCAGAGTTGGCGTTTTGGAGGTTTGAGAAAAACTAAAAAACATCTGCGGGATCAGCAGCTCGTAGCTTTCGCATGGCGATCGCCCCAGAAAAACTACACATTACAATAGTCAGGATCAAGACAGCGATCGCTCGTTCCAACTTCATGGTTAGGGGAAGCAGTGTCGCAGCGTAGGTGATTTGATATAGTCCAAAGGAAAGGAAGAATGCAGGGATATAACCTAACACAGCTAAGACTAATGCCTCTTGGAATAGGACTCCTAAAAGATAGCGATCGCTATAACCCATTGCTTTGAGGGTGGCGTATTCTGGCATGTGTTCAGAAACATCAGAGTAAAGGATCTGGTAAACAATGACGATGCCAACAATAAACCCGACACCTACACCCAAACCGAAAATAAAACCTATACCAGTCCCAGTTGCCCAATAATTTTTTTCAGTTTCGGCAAACCCTTCTGGAGTTAAAACTTTGACATCATTTGGTAGCCCTGCGGTAAGTTGCGATCGCACTTTTTCGGGATCGACTCCTGGTTTGAGATCAATCAACCCGACTTCAATTTGATCAGGTTTTCGGTCTGGAAATAGTTGTAAAAAAGTAGAGTCACTGGTGATCACGTTACCATCGGCGGCAAAGGAAGCACCATTACTAAACACACCTTTAACGCTGACAGCTTTGTTATTCAATTCAGTTTCAAAGCTACCTGTTTTTTTAAAGATATCTCCAACCGCCCCATACTCTGGACGTCCCGCCTGATCAAACAGAACTTGATACAGCTGCTTAAGATGATCCTGATTTTGTTGGATTTCGGGAAATTTAAACGCAGATTTTGCCGGATCGATCCCCCAAACTAAGATGGCGCGATCAAGACGCGTTTCGGGATTTCGCCATTGTCCGGTGTTGATATAAACTGAATTTACCGACTGAACACCGTCGTAACCCAATGTTTGATATAGTCGCTCTCTAGAAAAACTTTTGACTGAGAACAGGGTTTGAAATTGGGGATTAATCAAAACTAAATCTGCTTCTAAATTGCGATGGGGTTTTATGGCTGCATCAAAAAGCGCACTTTCAAAACCTAACTGAATGAACATCAGCATATCAGCAAAGGTAATACCTGCAACTGCAACCACTAGACGCGTTTTTTCTTTCATTAACTGCCGCCATGCTAGCGGCGTTTTACGAAACAATTTGGAAAACATATAATTATGAATTATGAATTAGTAATTATCTTGTCAGCCTGTTGTTCAAGCTGGCGCTGTCGCATTAATAAAAATAAGGGAAGACCTAGGGAAACACCAACCAAAAGATTACAAGCAACATAAATCCAAAGATTTTGCATTTTCAGACGTGTTCCCTCCCAAAATACGAATACCCACAATACAAGGGATGAAACGATAAGATCCATGCCAAAAAACCCAGATATTTTATTAGCAAAAAGTTGTTCAAAAAACAGCTTTATATCAAGACCATACTCTAAAGTAAAGGGAATGAGCTGAGAGTAAGGTAGAACAAAACCAAGTATACAAAGTAGAAAGTATATGACTTGAATCATGATTGATTTCACCTTATTAGTGATGCTGGACTACAAAAGATTAAACGTTGCTGAATATGAAAATCCAATCTCTCAAACTCTAATTCTCTGAGCCTCTGTCTTGAAAAGTTGAGCCACTGCGTTGGACGGGTTTCCCGGCTTGTAGCAAGTGGCGTTCCTAGGTCGGGGAAACCCTCCTTCTCCTGACGGAGACCGGAGGCGAACAGAACTTTTCGCTGTCTTGAAAAGTTTCCTACGGCGGGAAACCCGCCTACAGAACTTTTCGCTGCGCCTCTGCGTGAACTCTACAATTCAATTGCTGTCTGCACTTGTAAATTAGTGAAACCAGCAACTCGCTTACTGTCTTCAGGATTGATGCGAATTTTGACCTCAACTACTCGGCTATCAAGGTTTTCCCCAGGTTGGTTACTGAAAACGTTTTGGCGGTTTACCTGCAAGCCAATTTGAGCAACGGTTCCTCGCAGTTCGCCAGCAAATGCTTGACTACTAATGGTTGCTTGTTGTCCTAGTTTCACTTTACCGATGTCGGTTTGATAAACTTCTGCTACTGCAACCATTTGGTCTGTTTGCGCCAAGTCTGCGATCCCCGCAGTACTAATTTTTTCTCCGGCTCGTGTATGAATTTTGATTATCTGTCCCGCTATCGGTGCTTTAATATAAGCTCCTGCTAACTCGGTTTGGGCATGTTTCAGGGTAGCGATCGCATTTTCAACTTCACTCTGTGCCGCTGCTACATCTACAGTTCGGACTTCTGCAATACTGGTAAGCGTGGCTATGGCTTCACTAACTTGTTTGTCACCTGTGGCGTTAGTGCGGGTAAGCGCGGCTTTGGCTTCGGCGAGTTCTTTGCTGGCTGTGGTGTTAATGCGGTTGAGTACTGCTTTGGCTTCGCCTAGTTGCTGTTTGGCAGTTTCCACGCTCAAGCCTTTGTTGTCATATAAAGAACTAGAAATTGCGCCTTCTGTATATAGTTGCTGATAACGCTGATATTCGGCTTGAGCATTGTTTAATTCTGCCGCAAGCTTCTTAATTGTTGCCTGTTGGGCTATTCTATCTCCTTGCCATTGTGCTTCTATGCGGGCGATCGCTTCTTGTTGAGCTGTTTTGTCTCCTTGGGACTGAGCTTGTAAGCGCTCAATACTTGCCTGCTGTGCCTGAATTTCGCCAGTTTTGGCGCCAGCTTGCACTTGAGCGAGTTTAGCTTGGGCAACTCTAACTTGTTTTTCAGCCTGTAGTACCGCAGTTTGCAAGCGATCGCGTGCGTCTAAAATTGTTACAATCTGTCCAGCTTTAACGCGTTCACCTTCTTTAACTAAAATTTGAGCAATGCGATCGCCATCTAAAGCTATAGGTGCAAATAAGCTAATTACTTCTGTTTCTGGTTCTATTCGTCCTAATGCTGACACTTTCGGTTTAGTAGGCGTGGTTTGTACAGATTCAGATGAGGTAGTTTGACCAACTTTGCCAAACTGAGAAATACCATAAACAACAATTCCACCTGTAATAGCAGTAGCAGCAACTACTAATGCAATTAACCCTTTTTTGGGAGCTTTAAATACCAGTTTTTGATTCATTTTTTTAGAAGTTTCTCAAGTGTACGAACATCATTCGTATTACTCAATAATTGCTAGTTCCCTGAGTATGATTGACAATTAATTTCTTTATTAGATAAATATGCCGTCAGCATTTTACCCAACAAGACACATTGTTCATAGAAATCAATATTCTCATTCCCCCACAATCGTTCGAGAATTAAGCCATCAATTAGGCTCAATATAAAGGAAGCAAGCGCCGGATCTTGGATACCCAAGACATCTTTGAGCGCTTGCCGAGATTGATCATCAACCAGCTTAAATACTCCACTCCCCCACGGTTCCTTAGAGTCTTGATGCTGACGAAAATCAATCAATATATAAGTTAACTTAATGTAGTAATCTTCATTTTTGGAAAGGTATCTTCCCAGTGTTTCCATTTTTTCTTGGAACGTTTTTACCCCTTCTAACTCAGCTATGGCCATTAGCATTTCTTGCTGATTAATCTCTTCGACTAATTGCTCAAATAAAGTTTGTTTGCTAGGAAAGTAGTGATACAGCGTACCAGTAGAAACTCCTAAACCCTGAGCAATTTGGCGCATGGTGATGGAACCGTAGCCTTTTTGGGCAAATAAGTCAAAGCACTTAGCGAGCAGTTCTTTACGGTATAGATCATGGTCAACAATCTTAGGCATGATTAGGTTTATTTATATCGAACGCTCGTTATTTATAAGAGTAACCTCTCTGCTACTGGTTTGTCAAAGCATAACTGATTGATTTAAATTAAACATAGATTCTGGTCTAATCTATTTTTAAAATTAATGTAATATTTATTACTTTAATAAAAGGAGTATAGCTATTAGCGATCGCCTGTGACAGATACGAAGTGCCATACTTTTTTAACTTGCGACAAATAATGCTTTGATTAAACGTGTGATTGGATTATCCAATGATCAGGTAAGAGACTTGTTTATAAGAGGATGTTTTAAAAGGGTCTTTGTCTGTCATGTTGTAGCTTGCTTCCCGCAGGGTATGCAGCGTAGCGAAATGAAACATCTCAATATGTGGCCAAAAACCTAGATTCTTCCTTACGCTTTGCTCCACTCAGAATGACATTTTTATACTATTTTGGACTTTAGAAACATCCTCTAATGACTTATTTTTAAATGAAAATTATATGGATGGAAGTTAAACCAGATAATAAATAGCTGATTGATTACCCGTGCTAATTCTGATTTGGTAATAGGAAATCAAAATAAAAGCTATGACAGTAGCCATTGAAGATTTGTTCCCTGTAATCACATCATTGATCAGGAAAGTCTTTGCTTATTATCGCTCCACCGTATTGATGAACTGAATAGGCAATACTTATATTTACAACTTTATAAAAATCAGCCATGAGTAAGAGTACCTTATATAAAATATATGCTGATAATATCTTTGCTAATTGATTTGTCGTCAGTGATGAGCTTAATATTCTACAAGGGTTGGCTAGCGTCAAAATTTAACTGAGAAAGTGTTATACAATAGAATTGCTTAGTCTCACTAATGTATTGATAAAGTGTATGAAAAAGCTATGAGTCTGGATATCCATACTTGAAAATACAAAATTAACGAGGTTATGGAGGAGAAAATAACCATGAGTAACTTAACATCTGCAAATGCTGAAGTTGAGAATGTGGATAAAAAAAATCTTGCTATAGATACAAAACCTCGTCGGGCAACAGATGATATTGTACGTGCTTATCTGCAACAAATTGGGCGAGTAAATTTGTTGACTCGTGAACAAGAAATTTTTTTTGCTCAACAAGTGCAGCAAATGATGAATTTATTAGCTGCTCAAGAAGAATTAGCTGTGAAATTAAACCGCCAACCGACATCACAAGAATGGGCTGAGCAGGTGAATTTAAGTGTTGAGATACTAGAGCAGCAGCTCAGTCAAGGACACCAGGCCAAGCAGAGAATGATTCAGGCAAATCTGCGGTTGGTAGTAGCAGTTGCTAAGAAATATCAGCAACGAAACCTGGAGTTTATGGATTTAATTCAAGAGGGGACTCTGGGCTTAGAACGCGGCGTAGATAAATTTGATCCAACTCTTGGATATAAGTTTTCTACCTACGCTTACTGGTGGATTCGTCAAGGAATCACAAGAGCGATCGCCCAACAAGGCCGTACAATCCGCTTACCGATTCACATCTTTGAAAAACTGAACAAAATTAAGCGTGTACAACGCGAATTATCTCAACAACTTGGTCGCGTTCCTACTACTATTGAAATTGCTAACTCATTATCACTGACACCCAGTCAAATTCGAGAGTGTTGGTATCTTACCCGTCAACCCTTCTCCCTAGAAGCGCGAGTTGGAGAACAACAAGATACAGAATTGCAAGACATCCTGGAAGATGACGGACTTTCTCCCGAAGATTACGCTGTTGAGGAATCCCTGCATCAAGACTTACAAAATTTATTAGCAAAGCTAACCCCCCAGCAAAGAGAAATATTAACCTTGCGTTTTGGTCTTACTGATGGATATGAACTCTCTTTAGCACAAATTGGCGATCGCATGGGTATTAGTAGAGAACGGGTACGCCAGATAGAGCAAAAGGCTCTAACTTTGTTAAGACGGCAAAAAGATCAAGTGCGTAGTTATCTAGCTGTATAAGGAGAATATACAGCATTAAAACTTAGGCATAAAATTCAGTGATTGTAGAGGAAAAACCTCAGTAATCTCAAAAAAGATTAGATATGAGCAGATCACAAACAGTGCAACAATTGCAGGCAGAATGGGTAACGTCGGAAAATTTTCGGCGTTATGGACAGGTAATTTCTGCTAGTCAAGATGATAAGGCTTACGATGCCGAAGATGCCAAGTTAAATCTGCAAAATGGCATTCCCCGATTTTATATCATGCGGTTGCAAGGCAGAGGTCGCAAGTTTCACAAAATTACTCGCCATGTGCAATGTACTCAATGTCTGGGTTCTTTAGAAGGAAAGGATTGGTTCATTGCAGTTTGTCCTCCTAATAATGATGTGAATGAACCAGCGTTAGAGGCTATTGCAGCTTTCCGCATTCCAGGGAATTGTTTTATTAAGTTAAATGAGGGTACTTGGCACGCTGGGCCCTATTTTGAGCATGAGGCTGTAGATTTTTATAATTTGGAATTGAGTGATACAAATGTAGTGGATCATTTCACTCATGATTTTATCAAGAGTCATCAATTAGAGTTTGAGATGGTGTAGGTATTCTTTAAAAAATTACCTGTTACGTAGTTGTTCTTTGTATATTTCTGGGGTGTTAATATCTACAAGCACCGTTGGATTATCAAGTTCCACTTTGTAAATCACTTGAAAAAATTCTTTGATAATTTGGCGTAAACCGAAGGTTTCTTCACGAATATTTTGTAAGTGCGATCGCATTTTATTATTAAATAACAACGGATGCCCCATTTGACCTTTATAAGTAGGTGCAGTAATCAGTGCCAAATTGTTTGTATGTGCTTGCAGTAATATCTGGTAAATCTCTAATTTCCTAGGTTGATCAACTGCGGAAATTGCCAAAACTTCAAAGTCTGAGGGAATATGTTGCAACCCAGTCAATAGAGAAGTTGTTTTCCCGTTATTAGCATGAGGATTAATTACAGTTAAACTCCCAGGTAGACAATCTTTTTGTTTATAGCTATTGTGTGAACCCAACACTACCAAAGGTGTAAAACCTGCACTTAACCACTGTTCTAATTGATAAGTTAATAACGTTTTACCTTCACCCCAAGGTAGTGAGGTTTTACAAGTACCCATGCGAGTCGACGTACCCGCTGCGAGAACGATAGCAAAGTGTGTCACTCAATTTTTACTTTGTTGTTGAGCCTCGATAAATTCGCTCCATTTGCTCTGGAGAAAGCACTGTCATTGGAAACCATTGATGTGTAGAAATTGGGAGTTCCTGGGACGATTGAAACGCCCGTTGTTGAGTTTTAGTGAAATGTATTTCCCCATTGCTAGTTAAAGGTTGACTAAGTAATGTCTCATCTATCTCCGATGGCAAAAGCTGATTTTGGAGCAAAACATAGGCGTGTTTTTGTGGATCGTATGCCAAAACTTCCCCTGTCTCAATTTGATAAATCCAAGCATAAATACTGAGTTGTCCTTGGTGAAGCTTAGAGTGAATCACTGGATAAGTTCGTAAGTTTTCGATTTGAGTGAGTACATTTTCAGCAATAATTATTTCTAAAAGTTCTTCCCCTTCGTACTGGCTATAATTGTCTTTCACCAATCGTCGGGTTCCCTCTGCATACTTGAGCCAATCATGTACAAGCGGCATCTCTACTCGCAAGCTATCTAACTTCATTAACCCTTTCATAGCACCACAATGCGAGTGACCACAAATAATAATTTGTTGAATATCTAATGCTTGAATAGCATATTCAATTGTTGCCCCTTCACCGCCATTAGTCGCACCAAATGGTGGAATAATGTTGCCTGCATTGCGGATAACAAATAATTCACCTAACCCGGCTTGTGTAATCAGGTTTGGATCAATACGCGAATCGGAACAAGTAATAAATAGTACTCTGGGCTTTTGACCATGAGAAAGTTGTTCAAACAGTTCTTCATTTGCGGAGAAATAACTACTTTTGAATTCGCGCAAACCTTTAATCAATTTTTTCATAGGAGTACCTCAATGCATAAGTAATAAGTTAAATTTTTACGAAAAATTTAATTTTCAAATTAGAAAAGCAGGGATGCGTAAAAGTTACAGTTAGTCCCTACCATTGAGCGTTGTTTATGACAAAGGTAATTCGTAAACAAAGTGGATGACCTCATTAAGTAATTAAGTACTTTATTGCCAAAGATAACCAACATTTAAAACTTGTCAAATCCCTACCAAAACCAGTCTTAAAGCTATTAGATACCATTAACCGAAATTTTTGACTAAATGGGTTCACAATATCTATAAACAGATTGACTCAATTGCTCGGCTTTTGCCATTGCACCATCGGCTTAGTCAAAGGGTGAAATTCGTTGTTGTATTATTTAAGCAGTCTTGTCAAACTACCTTCTCTGGTCGCAGTTTTAATGTGAAATCAATCTGCAATTAGTAATAAATTTGGTATTTTTATCCTTCCATTCATTTAATTTCCTATTGGGGATTCTCAAGGCGGGTAGGGCATACCCGCCACTTGACCCTGAGTATCCTGCTGAAAGCTTAAACTTCATGCTCACAGAGACTCAGGCAAAAGTGCTGTTGACTTTTGAAGACTTACATTATCTCAGATAACGAAGTCCCAGTTCCACCACGGCGAACTTTAATTAATTCGGCACAGATACTAACTGCAATTTCCTCTGGAGTTAAAGCACCGATATCCAAACCAATTGGTGCATATATTTTATGTAAAAATTCGGGTGAACAACCTTTCTTTTGTAGCATATTATACACAATATTGACTCGTTTCTTGCTGCCAATCATACCGATATATGGCAGTTGATAATTACTTAGCAGCCGTAAAACTCTTAAATCTTGCAGATAACCTCTAGTAACTAAAGCAACATATAAATTAGAACTTATCTCTAATATTTCCTGAATTGAGCTAATAGGTTGTGCTAGCACCAATGACGCTTCAGGAAATCGTTCTTTTGTGGCAAAGTCTAGGCGATCGTCCTGTACAATAACTATAAAACCTGCTATTTTGGCAATTTGTGCTAAAGGAACTGCAATATGTCCCGCACCAATAATCAACAGCGTTGGTGGTGGTAGTAAAGGTTCAATTAATCCGGTAGTTTGTAGAGAGGCAATTAAACAAGGTTCTAGCAGTACATAAGGTTTTTCATCTGTATTAAACGGTGTGACAATTGCCCCTACTTGCCCAGATGTTAAAATATCTAGAATTTGATTAACTAAATTTAAGCTTTCACTGCCTGACCATAACTCTAACCATACCAGCATTGTGCCTCCACAAACGCCTTGGGTTTCTCGTTGCGTTACGCCAGATAAATTAATTTCTACAAATTGTTTTTCACCTGTTTGCAGTAATTGCAAAGCCTGTTGATAAACTTTTGCTTCTCCAGCACCACCGCCAATTGTTCCAAATGTGCTTCCATCAGCACTAATGAACATTTTCGCGCCTACCTCTCTGGGTACGGAACCCTTAGTACTGGTGACAGTGGCTAAAACTACAGCACCTTGTTTTAATGCTGTTGATAGTTTTTGGTAGAAGTTAAGCATTTAAGCTTTTTGACAGTTCTCGATAATACAATAACCCCTGAAAAAACGCAATATTACCCGCAAGGGTACTATAACAACCTTACTCTATTTTTTATGATAAAAATTATTAGGATGCGATCGCTCTATCCACTCTTGTATAAAAATATTGAGTAGCCCTTTCAAGGTGTAATGTATTCTTCTTAGTGTCTTAGTGTCCTTGTGGTTAAAAAATTTACTTTTGAACTGTCTAGGAGCAACAGCATCAGGTTTTCAACAAAGAGCTGCTATTGAAGAATCTAAGCTAATCGCTAGTCAGAAAATTATGGATGCGGAAACTGTAGCTAAGATTGGCTATCGTGGCTTAATGTCAAACAAAACTGTTGTTATCCCTGGCGTGAAAAATAAGTTATTTGCTGAAGCCGTAAGATTTGCACCTAGAAAAATAGTCAGAAGCATGAATAATAAGCAATAAATATTAACCAATCGATACCCTAAAGTCCTGTACATGGTGTTACGCTGATGTTTTAAATTCTACATAACCATTCAAATGTGTTCGCTTTTTTTAATTAAGAAAAATTCTCTTGGGTATGTTCCTCAACTAGGGAATAAAGTAAAAAAATGTAAAGTTATTTTTCAATTCGCATAAATCCTTAATTAACTCCGATAACTCTACAGAAGGTATTGCTTTAAGTTTCTTGAACAATACCGAATACATCTGTTTTCAAACTTTATTTTTTCATAAACAATTATTTAGCAATACTTTTTTTGCGGATTTTGCGGAACCGCCTTGAGCGCTGTTGATGTACAACAGCAGTGGTGTTAGAACCCGTGAAATTTAAAGTTTCATTCTGATGAGCTTTATTCTCAACTTAGGTGAAGCCTATCTTGTTGTGTCCACACATCCAAAGGATTGATGCTATGACTCGTTTATCAAGCCCTATTGAAAACTTAAAAAATCACTATAAAGTTGTGATTATTGGTTCCGGCTATGGTGGTGGGATTGCTGCTTCACGCCTAGCACGTGCTGGACAACAAGTATGTTTATTAGAGCGAGGCAAAGAATTTCAACCAGGTGAATATCCAAATAATGAAGTCAAAGCACTGGGTGAAATACAGGTAGATTTGCCTGCTAAACGTGTTGGTTCATGCACAGGCTTGTACGATTTTCACGTTAATAAAGATATTAATGTATTCGTTGGTTGTGGGCTGGGTGGCACATCACTTGTCAATGCCAATGTGTCATTACAAGCCGAACCCCGTGTTTTTGCAGATCAGCGCTGGCCCAAAGAATTGCGTGATGATGTTAATACGTTATTGGCAGAAGGATATCGTCGTGCTGAGGAAATGCTCAAACCCACTTCCTACCCTCAAGATTTTCCGCCTTTGCCAAAATTAGAAGCATTAGAAAAGTCTTCTAAATACTTGAATGAAAATTTCTATCGACCACCCATCAACGTAACTTTTAAAGATGGGGTTAATCATGTCGGTGTAGAACAGAACAAATGCAATCTCTGCGGTGATTGTGTATCAGGTTGTAACAACAAGGCAAAAAATACTGTATTGATGAATTACCTGCCCGATGCCAAAAACCACGGTGCAGAAATTTATACGCAAGTAACCGTACGGCATATTGAACGGCAGGATAATCGCTGGTTAGTTCACTTCCAACTACTCAACGCCGGACAAGAGAAGTTTGACGCTCCGACAATGTTCGTCAGTGCCGATATAGTTATTTTAGCGGCTGGCACTCTCGGTTCTACAGAAATTTTATTGCGATCGCAACAAGCAGGTTTGACACTATCTAACGAGGTGGGACACAACTTTACAGGTAATGGCGATGTGCTGGCCTTCGGCTACAACACCGAGCAAAATATTAACGGCGTTGGCTTTGGTAATCGTCCTCCTAGTGGACGGGAACCTGTTGGCCCCTGTATCAGCGGCATTATCGATCTGCGCGAGCAACCACGACTAGATAACGGTATGGTCATCGAAGAAGGCTCAATTCCTGGTGCACTAGCTCCCATCCTGCCGAAAAGCTTGGCTGCCGCTAGCACAATACTAGGTAAAGATACTGACGAGGGTTTAGGCGATCGCCTCCAAGAAAAGCTACGAGAGGCGCAAAGTCTAACTCACGGTGCTTACACTGGTGCAGTTCGCAACACTCAGACATACCTAGTCATGACCCACGATGATGCAGCCGGGGAAATGTACTTAGAAAATGATCGCCTCCGCATTCGCTGGGAAAATGTGGGTAAACAATCCATCTTTCAACGAGTCAATGATCGCCTCTCAGAAGCAACTCGTCCCCTAGGCGGCACACAAATTCCCAATCCCATTTGGACTAATTTCTTCGGTCACGACCTGATTACCGTCCATCCTTTAGGTGGCTGCATCCTCGCAGAAGATGCCGAACACGGTGTTGTCAACCACAAAGGACAAGTATTTTCTAGCAACCAAGGTACAGCCGTTTACGAAAACCTGTATATTTCTGATGGTTCAGTGATTCCCCGCACTCTAGGAGTAAATCCGCTACTGACAATTTCTGCCATAGCTGAGCGCTGCTGTGCCCTCATCGCCAAAGACCGGGGGTGGACAATTAATTACAACCTATCTTCAGTACCAACTTCCCCAAACGTCAACACACCCGCTAAATTGGGAATTCAGTTTACCGAAACCATGCGCGGTTACATTTCCACCAAAGTCAAAGACGACTATCAACGTGCCGCTCAGCAGGGTCAAAAAGACGCTTCCCCTCTGCAATTTACCCTGACAGTAATTGCCGATGATTTAGAACATCTGCTCAACGACCCCAAACATCCTGCCAAGATAGTTGGTACGGTAACAGCCCCCGCTCTGGCTACCGAACCGCTAACCATCAACAATGGCGAGTTTAACCTGTTTGTCGTGGCACAAGACCAACATGAAACACGACAGATGCTCTACCGTCTACCCATGACCACAGAAGCAGGACAGACATACTACTTAGAGGGCTACAAAGAACTTCACGATGACCCAGGCTTTGATTTATGGTCTGATACCACCACCCTTTACATCACCGTCTATGCTGGCGACAGTAACACTAATCCCGTATTAGGTAAGGGCATTCTCAAAATTCAGCCCGGAGATTTTGTCAAGCAAATGACCACCTTGAAAGTCACCAACGCTGCCAGCCCCACAGAACGCCTGCAAGCAATTGATCGCTTCAGTCGCTTCTTTGCTGGCACATTATCTGAACTCTACCTTTAGATAGTTAGTTGTTATCCTTGCACAGACGCCATTAATGGCGTCTCTACCTTTGACTCAATATGCAAATCGACTTTCATCATGGTGTTACCTACGTTGCAGCAAGACTAGCGGGATTTGAGCATCAACCTGCTAGTATCATCGCTTACAGTGCTCAATACGTAGACGATGCGATAAATGACGGATTCATCCGGTTTGATAACGGCGCACTGTTTCACCGCATCAGTTCTGCCCATAAGATGCTGGATTATCGCAACTTTGAAGAACTGGCAAATTACGGCGTTTGGATTCCGTTTCATTTTCTGCCAGGTAACGACGGATTGCCAGCAAGTGAAGATCCTCAAGGAAGCTTTATCGACAAGTTAATTTGTCGCCCTAACAGCTACGTGGCACAGGAGATGGTGAGAGAATGTATAAATCGCCGCCACACTCCCTACGGACTGCATCGCCTGGGTATTACTGCTCATGTGTATGTTGATACTTGGGCGCATCAGGGTTTCGCCGGGGTTAATCATCGAGTTAATGAAGCCAAACATCTCCTAGACGAACATGGTAAACCCGATCGCAACCTCATGGATCGGCTTCAGAATTACTTCGTCAGTGAAGCTTTACCCCTGGGACATGGTTCTGTTCTCAGTCATCCTGACAAACCATTTTTGCGCTGGGGTTACTTCAATGGCAGGGGCGAGCAAATTACCAGAAACAATCCCAAAGATTTTCTAGAAGCGGCAGATAATATGTGCAAAGTCATGCAAAGGTATATAGCGGGTAATCCTGATGCTGTTGTACCAGGACTACCACAATCAGATAAAACTTTAATTGCCCAGATGCTAGAGAGTATCACAGATAACAAAGGTAGCCTGCGTCACCAGAAATGGTTGAGTGCGATCGCTCAGGGTAAGTTCAGCTTTGGCAAGGCAAATGTTACTTATATCCCCAAAGGCAAAGACTCGTGGAAACACGTAGCCCTTGGTACTGAAAACTCAGTTGATCGAGAAAACGAAAGATTTCCCTATCACCCCAGCTTTTTGACAAGTGATTGGAAACTATTTCATGACGCTTTGCAGTCTCATCACTTTTACATCATCCATGACTTGCTACCCAAATATGGAATCTGCGTTGCTTAATCTCTCCACTTTAGCCCTTTCAATATGACTCGTAGAATCTCTTTTTTCCTCTCTGTGTTCTCTGCGCCTCTGTCTTGAGAAGTTCTGAGCGGAGGAAACCTCTCTTACAAAGTTCTGATCGGAGGAAACCTCCGCTCAGACTTTGCGCTCCGATCAGACTTCTCGCTGTGGTTAAACAAATTACTTTTAAACCGCAGAGACACATAGAAAACAGAGGTAAGAAGTTAGAATTTTTACTTATTTTGAAAGGGCTACTCCCAACTACTTCTTTATCAAAGAAAATTCAGCAGCGATTCTTTAATAACCGAGGTGTTTCATGGCAACAACCACAACAGCAACAAACAAAGTGGGAATTCAGTTCACCGAAACCATGCGCGGCTACTTTTCTAAAGCAGTCCAAAACGACTATCAACGCGCAGCACAACAGGGTAAACAGAGTGGTTCCCAATTTGAATTTACCGTCACAGTCAGCTCCGACGATTTGGACAGGATGCTCACAGACCAAAGCCACAAAGCCAAAATCGTTGGCAGTGTCATTGCTCCAGCTATATCGCCGGAACCTCTGAGCGTTACCGATGGAGAATTTAACTTATTCATCGTTGACCCAGACAGCGTAAATACGCGTCGTATGGTCTACCGCATGAAAATGACTAGCGAAGAAGGTAAAGTTTATTACTTTGATGGCTTCAAAGTCGTACACAACGACCCAGGTTTTGACATTTGGGCAGACACCACCACGCTATACATTACCGTGTATGACGGCGAGAGTCTTAACAGCCCAATTCTAGGGCAGGGAATCTTAAAGATTCTGCCAGCAGATTTCCTTCACCAGATGACTACGTTGCAAGTTACCAACACCACCAGTCTTCAGCAACAGGTAGAAGAAACTGCCCGCTTCGGCAGCTTTTTTGCTGGAGTCTTGTTTAACGTTTACGGTGGAATATTTGCTCCTTCAAAAATATTCGATCCCGATGCACCACCCCGTCAAAAGCGTCCCCTACGGATGTCAGCGCCTCAAGTTCATTTCTGCACAACTGCTGATGGAGTCCAACTGCGACTGATTCGGTATCAAGGCGGGATAAAAGGCCCAGTCATGCTAGCACCAGGCTTTGGTACTTCCACCTTGGCATTTTCCATCGATACCGTAGATACGAACCTACCAGAGTTCTTGTATGCTCAAGGCTATGACGTCTGGCTATTCGATTATCGAGCTAGTGCCGATTTGCCATCCGCCGCTACCCAGTTTTCCGCCGATGAGATTGCGCTTTACGATTGGCCCGCAGCAGTTGAGCAAGTGCGTACCATTACTGGGTCAGAAACAGTTCAGGTCGTAGGTCACTGCGTTGGCTCCATGTCCTTTTTGATGGCTATGCTAGCGGGTCTAAAAGGAGTTCGTTCCGCTGTTTGTTCCCAACTGACGACCCATCCCAAAGCCGCAACTCTTAATGAAATCAGAGCTGGTTTGCGTCTAGCTTCATTTCTGACAGTGCTAGGGGTAGAAACTCTCAACCCAGACTTTGATACCCATGCTGATTGGCAAGATAAACTTTACGACACGGTTTTAAGACTGTATCCCACCAAAGAACCCTACAACAACCCTGTTGACCGTCGCATTCTCTTCATGTATGGAGAAGTGTACAAAATCGCCCAATTGAACGAAGCCACCCACGATGCCATTCATGAGATATTCGGCCCAGGTAATCTCACCTTTTTCAGACATATATCTTTAATCTTGCGCCAGGGACACATTGTTAACAAAGATGGTAAAGATGTTTACTTGCCCCATCTAGAACGCTTAGCCATTCCCATTGCACTGATTCACGGCGCAGACAACGCTTTTTTCCTGCCAGAGGGTTCGGAAATTACTTACAAGCTATTGTGCGATAAAAATGGTGGCGACTTGTATGTTCGCCATGTTATCCCTAATTATGCACACATGGACTGTTTCATGGGCAAAAACGCAGCCAAGGACATTTTTCCGACTATTTTGATGGAATTAGACAAGTTCAATTAATTGCGGTGAAGGTCAAGAGTAGAGACGCGATTCATCGCGTCTGTACAAAGGTCAAGAGTAGAGACGCGATTCATCGCGTCTGTACAAGGGTCAAGAGTAGAGACGCGATTCATCGCGTCTGTACAAGGGTCAAGAGTAGAGACGCGATTCATCGCGTCTGTACAAGGATCAAGAGTTATTATTCTTCCCCATTCCCCATTCTCCATTCCCAAAGGTAATTGCAAAATGAGCGAAATTAATCAACTACTCAGTGAACCTCTAGCATCTGATATCAAACAACATCCTGGTTTGAAAGAACTATTCCGCTACCCATTAATAGAAGCAATTGTTGAGCGACGCACTCGCAGATTAGCCCGTGGTGCTTCAGTTGTGGCGGGAGAACTCAGCCATACTAGCCAGAATCAGCCAGATCCTCTCAGTCCCTTGGAAGAGGCGATTTTGATTGTTGCTACGGGGATGACTGGCATCACAACCCACGATGGCCCTCTGGATAAACCAGAAGGTGGCAAAGAATTGGGAACTCCCTTCCTTAACATTGTTGCTCGTTCTGGTAGTAGCGCTGATAATTCGCAAGCTACCTCCTTTTTCATGATCAACGATGAAGGCATCTGGCTAATCAAGCGACTCAAGGGACGGGAAGCGCTAGCAGCCCTTGGCGATTTACCTCCAAAATGGGAAGATTGGTCAGAGGAACACTGGCTAAAAGCTGCTGCTGCTGTCAAACATAAAATTAGCGATCGCCGCTTAGATTTCCCCCGGATTTATCCCTACTACCTTGGCTGGAATAAACAAATCTCTAACCTTCCTGGGACAACTCTCTTTTTCCCCGTTGTCGATTGCACCCGTCAATATATCAATGTCCTGCTCATCCTACTTTCAGAACCAGAAGGTCAAAAACCTTTGTTTGTTGATGACTGGCAGAAATTTCGACCCAAAAGTTTGGCAGACTGGGCAGCTTGGGCAGGAATGCACTTAGGGTTGAGTCCCAAAATCCCTTATCAACCCATTGGTGGGATTGACCGAGTCAAGGGGGGTTTTGTCAATCCTAACAATACTGTTCCCTTGGGACTCGCCCACGCCATGCGTACCGACCACGAATGTTTCTTTATTTTGCAAAACTTAATGCTCATTGGCCAGGCAATGGGTGTTGGTGGTTGGGTACATGGCGCAGTCTTCCAACCCTTTATTCTTGAGCACAACCCCGCCAAGGAATGGTATGGTTTAGGGTTTCGCATGGAACCACCAACTCCGAAGAAAAGTATTTGGGCCCCGCCACCAGCTTCCCAACCCAATCCAGTTGGTATCGATGGTGTGCTGGAAGGACTTTGCCCACCCTACATTAGTTCTATGGATGAAGCAGTTGATCGCGTCATTGAAGAGAAGTACGGCAATCAAGGAGCTTATGGAGACAAAGATGTGTTTGCCCGCTCCTACCAAGCAAAATCAAGTGCCGAAGCCTTCTTGCGCGATGCCGAACCCCATTCCCAAGAAGCAATTCAGTACACCAAAGATATCTGCAACTATATCTACGACACTTATGGTCGCTTTCCTGCCCACGTTGATGCATTCTTCGTTCCTGGCATCTGGCTCCAGTTTAGCCATCTAGAGATGGAATACTACCAAAAGTACTACGATCCGGCTCTGTTCCGTCGCCAAGCCCAGCACGCTGAACTTTGGGGCGATCGCTAAACACTGTCGCCAAATCTTTGTGAGAGGAAAGTATGCTAAAAGTTATCAGGATTGTTGCCATCTCCCTCATCTCTATCTTGCTGGTAGCAACTTTTGGGTTTTTGTACATAGAATCAACTTGGGCAAAACCTCAATTTAGAACTCCAAAAGAAGCATTTATCCACGGTAGTATCGGTACTGAGTTAGCGCCCCTACCAGTTTTTCAAGTCCTGCCCGATTTATTCCCCGATCAATTTCAGCCAGCAGGCAAACAAGCAGGGGATTGGGTCGAGCAATTTGGATTTATCCACGCGAAGCCGGAGGAAAACGAAGGATTACCAGTGGGCTTTAGTGTTTCTAACTATCAACCTCAATCGGGAAACCCCTCACCTGTAAAGTTTGTAGGTTTTAGCTGTGCATTATGTCACACATCACATATTAGGAGGTTTCCTGGAGATGAGGGCGTGATAGTCACAGGTATGGGAAGTACCTCGTTAGACTTGTTTGCCTGGGTAGACGCCTTTAAAACTTCAATTCTTGATGAAAAACGTCTGACTGTAGAAAACATTACCAAGGCTTATGAAGCTAAATACCAAAAACCTTTAGGAATTGTGGATAAAACTGTAATTGGTTTTTGGTTATCGACTGCTAGAGGTCAAATACTAGCTTCACTTCCGAAATGGGATGCTCCTTATAATGGCAAAGATTTGAGAGACTCTGAATTATTACCCATTGGCCCGGCTCGAACGCAACCTTTTAAAGAGCTAGTCCACTTTGTGATGGATCGCCCCGCCGCCTTAGATAAGTCCTATTCCAAACTGCCGTCATTGTACGAGCAGGAAAATCGAGAATGGGCGCAATATGACGGCAGCGTTAGAGATAGTCTTAGTCGCAGCGTCCTTGCGGCTGTGGCAGCAGGAGCAACTCCGAATAACTTGGTAGTGCCAGAAATTTCTCATAATGTCACCCAAGCCATTGAATACACGAGAGATTTGCAAGGGCCTAAATATGCAGAGGTATTCAAAGACCAAGGGATCAAGCTTGATCCCCAAAAAGTAGAACGTGGTCATGCTGTCTTTCAGCAGAGTTGTGCCACCTGTCATGGCGATCGCAATTTTGCAGATAACACTTGGGTCAAAGGAGAACTTCAGGGTTTAATTACGCCGATAGAAGAAATTCAAACTGATTCCGAACGCCTTAACTATCGTTACTATCAAGAACTACCGGATGCTGTTGATGTTTTCTTTCCTGATAGCAACCCCTTGAAACCTAAACGAGAAAATATTAGACCAGGGCCTTTAGGAGATACCAAAGGTTTCATTAACGCTCCCATAGAATCAGTTTTTGCTCGCGCTCCCTATTTACACAATGGCAGCGTCTTGACCTTGGCAGAGTTAATTAATCTCAAACCTCGGCGAGAAATTTTTTATCGCGGAGACAATCTTTACGATCCAATTGATGTCGGTTTGGCTTCACCAACTGAACCTGATGATCAACATTACTTTAAATTAGATACCCATGTTCAGGGTAATTCTAACAAAGGGCATGATTATCCTTGGACTTATCAGGGATCTGGTTGGAATAAGGCAGCTTTGGAAGACTTATTAGAGTATCTCAAGACACTTTAAAATTATCTCTGTGTCCTCTGCGTCTCTGTGGTTCCAAAATAATTTATTTAACCGCAGAGGCACAGAGAGCACAGAGGAAAGAGGTTAAAGAGTAGGCTCTCTTCAAAAAACAATATTGACAGTTAAAAAATGGAAATAGTCAAATTTAAAAGAAATATTTCCTTAGCAGAATTTGCTAATAATTTTTTCTTCTTCGGAATTACATTGATAGCTGCTCTATTATTGGCAGAGTTTAAACCAAATTTGAATTTACACCGCGCGATTTACTCATTCTGGGCTAGTACGGTGTTATTAATTCCAGCAATTTATTTATATATCCTGCATGGAAAATCAGTAAAAAAGAATAATTATTGGCTGCTGCTGTGGACTTTTAGCTTTTTGGCTTATTTAGTTCATTTGTTTTATGAGATGTTTGGAATATATGGGGGTATCCAAGAAACTTTTGCAGCTGATGGAAGTGCGATGGGCTACGCCCCGCCAGCGGCGATCGCAGCAAGTAAATTAATCCTAGCTTTATGGTGGGGATTAGATATAAGTTTGGGATGGTTTAGCGATTCTTCGGCAACCTGGATACAAATCCAACGAACTGGGGTTCATATTTACGTTGGTTTGAGCTTTTTGGTTGCCAATTTGATTTTACAAGCGGGATTTGCTCGTACTTTAGGGATTATCTTGGCTATCTCTATTTTGGTAGCTTTAGTCATGCGATGTCTGACGACAAGCCGCTACGCGTCTACGTACAACACGCGCAATGGTCAAGATAATGAAAACCTACCACCTGGTTCCTACGGTTTGCCACTGCTGGGGGAGACAATTCCACTGGCTTTGGATATCCATAGTTTTTATCGCAAACGTGTTCAAAAATACGGCCCAGTCTTTAAAACTCATTTATTTGGCAAACCTGTCATTGCTTTTAACGGCCCGGAGGCTTTTACTTTCTTTCTAAATCAAGAATATTTTACCCGTGAAAATGCCAGTCCACACCCAATAAAAGAACTACTAGACTGGGACGCCTTACCACTATTGGATGGTGACGAACATCGCCGCCGCAAACGGATTATTCTCCAGGCTTTTACACCGGAGGCTTTCGATAAATACATACCCCTGATTGAACAGACAGCGGCTTACTATCTGAAACGCTGGGAAAAACTGGGTAACTTTACCTGGTTGCCAGAATACCGTAAGCTGAGCGCATCTTTGACCAATGCGTTATTTATCGGGAAAGAGCCAGGCCCAACGAGCGAAGCTGTGGGAAAAATCACAGACACTTTTATCAAAGGTTTCTCCTCAGTACCAATTAACTTAGGTTTTAATGCTTATGGACAGGCACTAAGAAATCGCGATTGGTTACTCAATTACATCGACCAAGCGATCGCCGAGCACCGTCAGCAACCTCGCCAGGATCTACTGGGATTGCTGTTATCAGCCCGCAGTGAGGATGGTAGCACTCTCACTGATGCACAGTTACGGCGCGAGATCATGCATCTGTTTTTTGCGGCTTATTCTGGTTTTTATGTTGCTCTCACCCTGCTTTCTCTGACCCTAGCTCAACATCCAGAGATTGCAGCACGTGCTAGGCAAGAAGTCAAGCAATATGTACCTGATGGGCCACTGAATATGGCACGGTTGCAAAAGTTGGTGTATCTGGAGCAAATTACCAAAGAAATTCGCCGCTTTTATCCCATTAATGCTGCTACTTTTTTTGCCCAGGTAAAGAAAGACTGTGAGTTTCAAAATTTCCGCATTCCCAAAGGTTGGGGCGCAGTGGCAGGAATTCATACCACCATGCATATTCCCCAGGTTTTTTCGGAACCGCAGAGTTTTAAGCCCTGTCGCTTTGCTCCCGAAAACTTTGCCGCTCTACCGGAAAACAGCTATGTACCCCAAGGCGGTGGGTCTAAAGACGGTCATCGCTGTGCAGGCGAAGACATGATCACTGTGTTGCTCAAGATAATAGGGGTGCATTTACTGCGTCGATATAGTTGGGAACTGCCACCGCAGAATCTTGAATTAAACCAAGACTTGTTTCCTACCCCGCGTGATGGGTTAAAAGTACGGTTTGGGATTGATAAGCAAACAGCTACTTAGAGGGGTTGCTAGTGAATATCTTTAATTATTCTCTCCTCCTGCTCCCCTTGCTTTCTCTGCCTTCTTGCACTAGTGACTATCATAACAAGGTATAAAAATGCGTATTCACGCTGTTCAGAGCGGACTTGTATCCATCAAAACCTGTCAGTGCCATAGCAAAGGTCATGGTGCTATGCGTCTGGTCAACACTATTCTTGACCGCAACTGGGCTGAGCCTTTACCTATTTATAGCTGGGCTATTGAACATCCAGAAGGAATTATCTTAATCGATACAGGCGAAACTGCACGCACCTTGGAACCAGGTTACTTCCCTTGGTGGAACCCCTATTTTCAGCTGAGTATCAAACCATGTTTGCAACCTGAAGACGAAGTGAATTTTCGGTTACGAGCCTTGGGTATAGAACCAGATGATGTGCGTTGGGTAATTCTGACTCATCTGCACACAGACCATATAGGTGGTTTACACCATTTTCCTAACGCAGAAATTGTTGTTTCGCGTAGAGAGTACGAGCTGACTGGTGGTTGGCGTGGACAGCTAAGAGGTTATTTAACTCAGCGTTGGCCGGAGTGGTTGAACCCTCACTTAATCGAGTATAAGCCTCAGCCAATCGGGCCTTTTTTAGAGAGTTACCCGCTGACAAAAGCTGGAGATGTCAGCTTAATTCCTACAGAAGGTCATACTGGAGGGCATTTGTCAGTTTTGGTACAAAACGAGGGACTATCCCTTTTTTTTGCTGGTGATGCCTCTTACACTCAACAACTCATGTTGGATCAAATCGTTGACGGTGTTGCTCAAGATGAAGAGAAATCTCGCCAAACACTGAAGCTGATTTTGCAGTACATCCAAGAATTTCCTACGGTTTATCTTCCGAGTCACGACCCTGATGCTGCTTACAGGTTAGCAGAGCGAACCATTGTTTCAGTCTAATTACTTTGATTATCTCTAAAGGAGTTATTTTTATGTCAAACGCACAGACAAAGCCATCTACTGACAAAGCTCGCTTTTTACCCTTACCAGACTCATTCATGTTTGGTGTTGCCACAGCTGACCACCAATGCGAAGCTTACGACTCTCGCTATGAAGACATTCGAGATGTGTGGGAGCGTCGTCGCGCCCTGACAATTAGAGGTCAAGCAACTGACTTTTGGCATCGCTACGCGGAAGATATAGCGCTAGCAAAGTCTCTTGGTTGCAAAATGTTCCGCTTTTCCATCGCCTGGTCGCGAGTGGAACCGAAACCTGGTGAGTTTAATGAGGAAGCTTTTGAACACTACCGCCAAGTGATTGAAACTATCCGATCGCATGGTATGGAACCCATGGCCACTCTGCACCACTTCACCCATCCCATCCATGTTGAAGAACGAGGCGGTTTAATTTCCCCAGATTTCCCATCTATTTTTGCTAACTATGCCAAAGAAGTTGCTCAACGTTTGGGCCCTTTAGTCCGCTACTGGATTAGTTTTAATGAACCCAGTCAACTCATTTATGGCTATGTCAAACCTTGGTGGGAGAGAGCCTACTTTATGCCACCTGGTCTAGATCGAGGCGCAACAATCGCCGAGCAGATGACCGCAGTCCGCAAGCTGATGCGAAATTTGTTCATCGCACACACTAACGCCAGAACTATTCTCAAGCAGGTCAACCCAGATGCTCAAGTGGGAGCAAACCCCATGTTGTTGGGTCTACCCTTATGGTTGCAAAAATTGGTAGATCGCAACGTTACAAATCTCCGCCGTCCCGAAGACTTCGTTGCTCAAGGAAAACGTTTCAGTGAGCGGGCTCTGCTAGAACAAGGACAAGTGGATGTAGTGATTGCGACCTTGACTGTTACCCAAGAGCGACAACAGCAAGTAGCTTTTTCCGAGGCATACTATCAAGCAGGTCAATTTTTATTAGTGAAGTCAGCAAGTCCAATTCAGCAACTCGGAGATGTCGATGGCAAACCTGTAGCAATAGTTAAAAGTACTACTGCTGAATCTACTGTATATCAACTATTTCCCGCCGCCAATGTCCAAGTGGTAGAGAACCATGCTGATGCTCTTAGAGCGTTGGACTACGAGCAAATCAGCGCCATCCTCGCTGATGACACCATCTTGTTAGGAATCGCCCAGCAGTTTCCGGGGCAATATCGGCTGATTGGTAAAAATGGTGAAGGGCTAAGTGAAGAAAATTACGCTGCTGCTGTAGTTAAAGGCGATCGCGAATTACTTAATGTTGTAGACAAAGTAGTGCGGAACTTCAAAGAATCCGGTGCTTGGGCAGCCAGTTACGCCCGCTACTTCCCCGGTCAACCAGTGCCAGAACCGCCCCGCCTAGGCAGACGCTCAACTCTAGCTGACATCACACATCAAGGAGGGGAACAACCCCCAGCGCCTAACAAGCCCCTGCCCAAACCTTTGCTGCGTCGCATTCAAGAGCGGGGTTATTTAATTGTTGCCGTTAAAGATAATGTTCCTGGGTTTGGTTATCGTGATCCACAAACGGGTGAATTCAGCGGCTTAGAAATCGATCTGGCTCGTGCTTTAGCAAAGCAAATTTTTGGTGATCCTAGCAAAGTGAAGTTTAAAATCGTTGCCACTCAAGAACGGCTGCCTGTGCTGCGCTCTGTTGTGCGAATCTTCGACCCACTAATGAAGATTTTTAGCGCCCTTTCAACATCGTTGACAAGTAACTGGTGGCATCTTGGCATGGCTGGAAAACTGCCAACATTCCTCTGTCCTCAAGAGTGCGTCGGTCAGCAAGATTTTGTCGGGTTTGACTACTACTGGGGCATCAACAATTTACGACTTAATCGCATTCAGCAGTTGATGGATGCAGCTTTCGGGCGTTTCGGTAATGCGCCAGTTTGGTCTGGGGTACTGTACGATATGCTCAAGTTCCACAGCCAATTGTTTCCTGGTAAGGAGATTTTAATTGTTGAGAACGGCTGTGTTGATGTAGCTGATAAGGTCGTCAAGCGCGAGGACTACATTCGCCAGCATATCCAGCAGGTGCAACGCGCTCGTCAAGATGGTGTGAACGTGGTGGGTTATGTCTCTTGGTGCATCACCTCTAACCGCGAGTGGGGTCTGAAGTTCGGCCCAGATAGCGATTTTGGACTTTACCATGTTGGTCTAGATAATGACCCAGAATTAAAACGCCAGCCAACTCTTGCGGCGGCGGCATATCGAGAGATTATTAAAAAAGGTGGGGTTTGATAAAAGAAGGTAAAGGGGGAAGGGGTAAAAGGGGAAAGGGAAAAGGGGAAAAAACGAGTGGAATTTTGAGCAACCATTATTATTCCTTTGCCCTTTACCTGTTTATCTTGAGATGTAAAAGTCTTGTGTTTATCCACCTAATGTGTTATTTGAAATGAAAGGAGCAGGATATTACAACTGTTGACCGGGGGCTGTGTGGCAATAATTACACCAAAACTTCTGTTTGCCGATGACTGCTTAGAAGACCGGGAAACTTACCGACGCTATCTGTTGGGAGATAAGCAACGCAACTACAATATTTTAGAGGCAGAAACCGGAGAAGAAACGCTATTATTTTGTAGCCAAGAAATTCCTGACGTGATTTTGCTTGATTATCTGCTACCAGATATGGATGGGCTAGAAATTTTAAGTCAGCTGAAGACTCAGTTTGGCCAAACAAACCTTCCAGTCATAATGCTAACTGGTCAGGGAAATGAACAGATAGCAGTACAAGCGATGAAAAGTGGTGCTGCCGACTATTTAGTTAAAAGAGATACTACGTCACAAAGTCTTCGTCTTGCTATCCAAAATATACTGGAAAGTGTAAGCAAGCGGCTAAAAAATGAGGTACATCCATATCCACGGGAATTCTTTGGCGTGGTGGAGAACACCCCTAAATCTATTTTCACTATTAATACTGAACTGACTAAGAAACAACTCTCAGCCCAGTTTTATCGAGCACAACGGCTAGAGAGCCTTGGTACTATCGCAAGTGGTATTGCACATGATTTGAATAACATACTGACGCCTATTTTGATAATTGCTCAATTGCTGCCACTTAAACTGCCCAATCATGATGAGCAGAATCAACAACTACTGAAAATACTAGAGGATAACTCTAAACGTGGTGTCGAACTGGTCAAACAAATTCTGTCTTATGCACGGGGAACGGAAGGGAAGCGAGCTCCTTTACAAATAAGATATCTACTCAAGGAAATTGAGCAGACTGTCAAAAATACGTTTCCAAAATCAATTGAAATTCACACTAATATACCAACACAAGATCTTTGGATGGTTTCGGCGGACTCCACCCAATTACATCAGGTATTGATGAATCTGTGTGTAAATGCTCGTGATGCCATGCCACAGGGAGGCACACTGACTATTTCTGCTGAAAATCTCTTTTGTGATCAAAGCTGTGCCGGGCTGAATTTAGAGGCAGAAGTAGGTGATTACGTGGTCATAAGCGTTTCAGATACAGGATGCGGTATCCCACAAGAGTCATTAGAGCAAATTTTTCAACCGTTTTTTACAACCAAAAATACGAGCCAAGGCACAGGATTGGGGCTTTCCATTGTTGCTAATATCATCAAAAGCCACGGTGGTTTTGTCAAGGTATATAGCGAGGTAGGTAAAGGTAGCCAGTTTCAGGTGTACTTGCCAGCTAATAATGCAGAGGCAAATGCTGTAAACTTCTGACTCCTTGATGTCTACAGAGGGGTATGTCGAAGCAAAGATATTGACAGAGTTAACCACAGATAAACACTGATAAACACCGATAAATTTGTACCTAAGCCGACTAGGAAGCGCTATATTTTAAATTCCCTCACAAACGCTTTTGAGCATGTGCCGTAACCAACGATTTGCCTGATCTTGATCTGTAAGTTTGCTCCATAGCATGGAAATCATCCACGGTTCGGTTTGCACAGGAAGTTGAAAAATTTTTAATGAGCCTTGACATGCAAACGGCTTTGCCAGTCGTGATGGAATGGCAGTAACCAGATCACTGGATGAAATTATCGCTGGCAATATTAATAGATGGGGGGTTGTTAGAACGATTCGACGCTGTAAGTTATCTTGAGCGAGTACCTTGTCGAGTTCACCAACGTCATCTCGTCGCAGAGTGAAGAGAACATGAGGCAAAGCAGCGAAAGTTTCAGATGTGAAAGCTTCCTGGGTAATCAGAGGATGTTCATGACGACTAATGCCTACAAAGTGTTCTGAAAATAATGGAACCTGCATCGTTTGTCTGGGCGGTTCTTGGAAGACGCCGAGGGCGACATCAATTTCTCGTTGTTCTAAAAGCTCTCCAATTTGATCTTTATCAAAACCAATTAATCTAAAGTTAATACCGGGTGCAGTCTGCCGACAAATTTCTAATAGTTTAGGCATAACAACATAACTGGTGTAATCTGAACTGCCGATCGCAAAAGTATGTTGTGAAGTTGCGGGGTCAAAAGTTTGACTCGATTGTAGTATCTGTCGAATTTGCTGTAAAGCAGTTGAGATACTAGGAGAAATTTCAGTAGCTTTGGCAGTAGGTTGCATTTCCCTACCAATACGAATAAATAACTCATCTTGAAATAGCAAGCGCAACCGTCCTAGCGCTGCACTCATGGCAGGTTGCCCTAAATAAAGTCGATTAGCTGCTTTGGTAACGCTCCGTTCTTCAAAGAGGGCTTCAAAGGTAACGAGGAGATTTAGGTCAATTGAGGCCAAGTCAATCGATTTCATCAATAGTCATTATTTTTATAATCGATTTGATTAATTTATTTGACTTTGGTACGTTGCAAGTAAAAGTAATATTTAAGTTTTGCAAAATTGGAACAAAGAATTATGACCTCTTTGCTAATTATCGTGGGAATGGGGGAGGGAAATGGACTGGCGATCGCCCGTCGGTTTGCTCAAGAAGGTTTTGCGATCGCAATGATTGCTCGCAACCAAAGTAAGTTACAGGAGTATCGAGAGCAGTTACAAGGGTCAGGCTATGAAGTATATGACTTTGTGGCTGATGCGGGTGATGAAGCTTCTTTAAAATCGGCATTTGTTTCTATTCAAGAGCAGTTGGGAAATGCAGATGTGCTTGTTTACAATGCGGCAGTTCCAAGAATGGAGAATGTTCTTAAGACATCTTTTGAGATACTAGTCAATGATTTTAAAGTGAATGTTGCTGGCGCATTAGTAGCAGCCCAAGCCGTTATCCCAGGTATGCAAACACAGGGTAAGGGAACAATTCTGTTGACTGGCGGTGGATTTGCCTTGTATCCCAGTCCTGATTTTGCCTCACTCTCAATTGGTAAAGCTGGTATTCGCAGTTTGGCTAACACCCTGGCCGCTGCTTTAAAAAGTCAAAATATTCGAGTGGGAACAATCACAATTTGCGGTACAGTAGACGCGGCAGACCCCAAATACAGTCCCGATCGCATTGCAGAGAAATACTGGGAATTTCATACTATTCAAGATTCTCAAACAGAAGTGGTGTATTAATAGGAGTTGCAGCTAATGGAAACTACAGCCGGATTACCACCAATTTATGCAGATACGCCAATTGAATTGGCATCTGCTCAAGTTATTGCTTCGTTCCCAGTCAATACCTTTTTAGAAAATTTAGCGATACCTTCTCTACGAGACGCTACGCGTAGCTTGCTTCCCCACAGGGGTACGGTGGGCTACGCCTACGCCCCAAATGGCACAATCTTTGTAACGAATCACGAGGCTGGTAAAATTGTTTGCATTACTCCAGATGGTAAACAGCATATTCACGCAAACATTGAAGGCAAAGTCAGCGGTCTTGCCTTTACCGCCAACGGTAGTCTGGTAGCGACTGGATGGAATGCTGATTCTGTACCTGTGATTTCTCTGGTTGCCCCAGATGGCACAGTGGAGACTTTATTAAAGCTGCCAGATGCCGTATTTCTCAATGGCATCACGCATCTATCAGGTACTCGATATTTGACAGCTGATTCCTATCGAGGTGCAATCTGGCAGATTGATATTGCTCAACGCCGTGGATCAATTTGGTTAGAACATCCCTTACTGGCTCGCAGAACTCCTGAGAGTAATATTCCTGCTGCAAATGGCTTAAAGCGTTTTAATGACAATCTCTACGTCTCAAACACTGATAAAATGCTTCTATTGCGGATTCCCATTACCGCAGCTGATAAAGCCGATGAACCAGAAATCTTTATTGAGCAGACCAATATTGATGATTTCGCCTTTGATGTAGAGGGGAATCTCTATGGAGCAACTCACATTTATAACAGTGTGGTACGAATTACCCCAAATGGAAGTACAACCATCATTGCTCAAGCCGAGCAGAATGTAATTGGTAGTACAGCGGTTGCTTTTGGTCAACAGGAATCAGACCGTACAGCCATCTATGTTGTAACAAATGGTGGGATGTTCTTACCACCTCCCACAGGAGTTGTGCCAGCAACCGTTGTCCGCCTTGAGGTTGGAAAAGTTGGATATCGCCTTTAGCTTGCTAAGAGTCACTGTTTGAATTGCATGGGAGACTAACAATGCCCTTGGATATTCAATCGTTGAATGAGGCACATGCGCGGGAGATGGCTGGGTGGCATTATGATGCACCCTATGATTTCTACAATTTGAATCCCAACGAAATTGAACAAAACGTACACTACTTTCTCGATTCTCAAAACAACTTCTACGGTATTTTTGAAAAGCAGGAATTTGTTGGCTATTGTAGTTTTGGAAAAGATGGGCAAGTGCCTGGAGGTGATTACAGTACGCCAGGGCTAGATATTGGCATGGGTATTTGCCCAGATTTAACAGGGCAGGGTCGAGGAAGTTGCTATGTAGAAGCGGTTCTAGATTTTGCTCGACAAACGTTTGCGCCTGCTTTTGTTCGGGTGACGATTGCGGTTTTCAATCAGCGTGCGCTCCGAGTATGGTATAAGGCAGGGTTTCGTGCTGTTCAGACTTTTGAGCATCAAACCCAGGGCGTGCCTTTTGTAATTTTGGTACAAGAAACTAGTCGTACAGCAAAAGATTGTGAGAAAAGCTTGCTAGTGACATAACTGATAAACATGGAACAAGACGAACAATACGTAACGGTAGTTATTTCGCAACTTGTCAAACCTGGCTGTGAAAATGCTTACGAAGCTTGGGTAAAAGATATTATTAGTGTAGCGAGAACTTATACTGGTCACTTGGGTACAAATGTGATTCGCCCTCAACCTGGTGTGCGACCCGAATATGTGATTATTTTTAGGTTTGACAACTATGAAAATTTAAAACGATGGATGGAGTCACGCGATCGCGAATACTGGTTAAATCAAGGTAAATCTTTGGTTCAATCTGACCCTTACGTTCAGCAACTTAGCGGTTTAGAAGCTTGGTTTTCTATTCCCGGTCAACCGTTGAAAACTCCGCCACGCTATAAAACAGCATTGCTTACCTGGGCAGTTGTGTACGTGTTAATTAATCTTCTAAATACTTTCCTGACACCCTTGTTCCGCGGGCATTGCATAATAGAGGGATGAATTGAGGTCATCTACTGTGCAATGTCCATACTGTGGGTCTACGGAAATTAGAAAGAATGGAAAGCGGAGAGGTAAACAAAATCACATCTGTACTAACTGCGAT